>MDTB01177125.1_pt1 | contig 19234 bp, 16 predicted proteins | sample 811161 | NCBI WGS metagenome assembly MDTB01 (sample SAMN05326650, study PRJNA326480) | marine metagenome | isolation source: seawater | place: Mediterranean Sea | collected 2009
AAATGTTTTTGGTAAAGAATTAGAATTATGTTGTAGTAGTCCTATTACTGGAGCATACAGAGATGGATATTGTAATACAGGTATTAATGATATTGGCACACACACCGTATGTGCTATTGTTACAGATAAATTTTTGAAGTTTTCAAAAAGTAAAGGAAATGATTTAACAACAGCTAATCCTTACTACAACTTTGAAGGACTTAAAGAGGATGATAAATGGTGCTTATGTGTCTCAAGATGGGTTGAAGCTTATGAAGCTGGATGTGCTCCAAATTTACTTTTAGAAGCTACTAATATAAAAACTCTAGATTATGTTAGCTTCGAGAATTTATTAGAATATAAAGCTTGAATTAAACCATAGGCATATCTTCTTCATTTAATTCTATTATATAATTTCTGTAACTTTAAGTAAATCAACAGTTATGAAAAAGCTAATTATAATTTTACTGTTCCCTTTTTTTATTTTTTCACAAAATAAATCATACATCAAATTAGATAAAAATGAATCTAAAAAAATAATTGATTTACTTGAAAATTATGGAAAGGCATACGAATATGAAGATTTTGAAAATTTAGCTAATTACTTTGATTACCCGACTACTTTTAAAGCTCCGATTGGAAACTCAATTTTAAAAGACAAAAAAGAGTTAATAGAATTTTATAAGGTAGCCAGAAGCCCTGTAGTTGTCGGTAATGATTATTGGTATTCACTTTATAAGAAAGTTAATCCTATTTGGATAAATAAAGATTTATGCATTATTGATGCATTCTATAATAGATATGGAAAAAAATACAACTTGGTTCATGAAGGCAGAGCACTTTATATGTTTAGGAAAACAGAAAAAGGTTGGAAAATTTTTGATGTAACTATTGTTCCAAATGATTATGCTGACTAACCATAGGCATACCTTTTCTAGCTAATTCTGCTAGATAATTTTTTAACTTTAAGCGTGAGGTTATTTAGATTTCAAAAAATAACCCCCCCCCTTTTTTTAAGTGAGGAGGTTTTATTATTTTAAATCTATTCCTTGTCTGGCATAACAGACATTATTAATCCAGTAGCATCACCAAAATCCCCTCCATTTATAATCTTTCCATTTTCATCAAATGTTAAATAGTGGTACCACAAACCTTCAAAGCTTTTCCCAGAGGCAGTCATCGTTCCAGACCAAGATCCATAGGTTCTAACACTTCCATTTAACAGACCTGTATCAGGATCAATTCCGGGAAGAAAATTTTGTGGCTCATAACCAATATTTTCCATGGCATCATGCCATCCTTGGTAGTATTCTCTGGTTTCAGCTTTGTTCATTAGAGGCCCCCCATAAAAAGCGCTTTGATATTCAATTTCATCAGCAAAATAAGACATTGTATTATCAAGGTCTTCATCACCAAAAGTTTCAAACCATTCTTTTGTAATCTCAAGATTCCTCTCGTAATCTGGGTTTTGTACACTAGAACATGAAATAAAAAGCCCTAATGACATTAATAAAAATAATTTTTTCATAGTAGTATATTCTTTTAAATAATATACAAAACCTTTTTCTAAATTTATAATAAATAACTCTGTATGATAAAATATTTACTATCTGTTATTTTATTTACTCCAGCTGTGCTTTTTTCTCAGATTGACACGGAGACAGTTTATTATGGGAAAGATTATTTTATAATTGAAGGCACAATAATCCCTGTCTCTGAAAAAGAAAGCCCTTTTGATAGACTTCCAGCATCATATAAAGATATTGTTAGAAAACCAGTTTGGGACTTGTCTAAATCATCTGCAGGTTTAGCTATTAGGTTTGTTACGGACTCACCATATATTAAGGTTAAATGGGAAATTTTAAATAATTTTTCAATGAACCATATGCCAGATACAGGTATTAAGGGAGTAGACCTTTATTACAAAAACAATAGTGAATGGCAATATATCAATACGGGACGCCCACAAGGGTTTAAAAATCAATATACATTGATTGAAAATATGAATAACGAATTGAAAGAGTTTAAAATATTTCTTCCCTTGTACGATGGTATTAAAAATATTGAAATTGGAATACACTCTTCAAGTTCGATTGAAAAAGCAAAAAAGAATGACAAACTACCTGTTGTTTTTTATGGAACTAGTATTACGCAAGGAGGCTGTGCTTCCCGACCGGGTATGGCTCATACAAATATAATTTCAAGAAAATTAGATTTAGACGTAGTTAATTTTGGTTTTAGTGGTAACGGGAGAATGGAACAACCAATAGCTGAATTAATTTCTAATGTTGATGCAAAACTTTACATAATTGAATGCTTGCCTAATATGATTTCACCGGAAAACATAACTAAAAGAACAATTCCTCTTGTTAATACAATAAGAAAGAACAATCCTTTAGCCCCAATAGTTTTAATTGACTTGTTCAAAACCCCAATATCAATCCTTAATAGTAATTCTAAAAGAGACAGCAAGGCAATGGACGATGCATTAAAATCTGAATTCAAAAAGATGATTGATCTTGGATATAATAATCTTTACTATATAGAAACGCCAAAAATTATAGATTCTGATAATGAAGGCACAGTTGATGCTATTCACTTTACAGACCTTGGTTTTCTTAGGTATGCTGATTTTCTGATTGACTCTCTTTCAAAACTTGATTTGCTTGACTGATGAATTACTATATTTGCATTTTCATTCTTAGATTTTAATGATACATTACTCCACGCATTTACATAAAACATCTAAAATATGGGTGACTTTTGTTCACGGGGCCGGTGGAAGTTCCTCGATTTGGTTTAAGCAAATCCGTGCTTTTTCAAAATATTTTAATGTTTTATTATTGGATCTTAGAGGGCATGGAAAATCTAAAAGAAATTTTTCTAATGTTTTTAAAAAGAAATACACCTTTGATTCCGTAACCCAAGATATTATTGAAGTACTAAACAAAGAAAAAATTAAAGCCTCTCATTTTGTTGGTATATCATTAGGCACAATCCTAATAAGACAATTAGGCGAGACGCATTCAAAAAGAGTAAAAAGTATGGTTATGGCCGGAGCTATAATGAAGCTTAATACTCGATCACAAATTCTAATGAAATTTGGAAATATTTTTAAATCTATGATACCTTATTTGTGGCTGTACAGACTTTTTGCTTATATCATAATGCCCAATAAAAATCATAAGAAGTCAAGATTGCTTTTTGTAGAGGAAGCTAAAAAACTTTACCAAAAAGAGTTTATAAAATGGTATAAACTTACTGCAGATATTAACCCTTTACTAAAGTTTTTCCGTCAGGTCGAGCTAAACATTCCAACCCTTTATTTAATGGGAAGCGAAGATTATATGTTTTTGCCTAGCATTGAGAAAATTTCAAAAGAACATAAATCTGCCGAATTGTGCGTAGTTCAAAATTCAGGACACGTTGTGAATATTGATCAACCTAAAGAGTTCAATAATAATTCAATATCTTTTATAAGAAAATTGGTGTAGATTTAGTTTAAAAACAAAATCCCTTTATTCGCTGTGTTTTCAAAATTAAATAGGGTTGAGTTTTCCCAATGAGATCCTGTTCCCCAAAGTGTTTTACACCCTGTAGAAACCCATGCTGGCTCCCAGTAGATTAACCCTTCTGCACCGCCAGAAATTAGCCTTGACTTTAAATACTGAAGGTAGTCGTACTGACCATCAACTGAAGCTGGAAAGTTAGAAATTAATGAATCTTCCCCAAGGATATTTGAAGCATCGTCCTTCCATTCTAATGTGAAGGGATATGCTGTTTCAACAACCATAAGTCTTTTATTAAAATTTTCAATTAAAGACTTTACTTCTAAATCAATTTCATCAATATTTATTGTTGACCATTTTGGATAATAGGAAAGCCCAATCCAATCAAAGTCTGTAATTCCATTATTAGAAGCTTCATTAAACCACCATGATGCATTCTCTGGTTGAGCTATATGAAGCATAACTTCAATACCTTTTTTTAAATCTCTTACAGCTGAAATTCCATTATTTATTAAAAACGCATTTCTGTCCCAGTCCATCTTTTTATGATTATTTTCTTCTTGTAAAATCATTGTATTTATTTCATTTCCAATTTGAACAATATCGGGTGTTAAATTTTCAGATATTAGCTCATTTAATACAGATTTAGTATACGAATAAACTTTTTGACCTAAACCATTTTGATCATTTAAAAGATCTTCCCATTCTTTGGGAATTATTTGTTTTCCTGGATCAGCCCAAGTATCAGAATAATGAAAATCTAACAAGATCTTCATGCCAAGCGTTTTAGCTCTTGAGATACTTTTTTTAACATCTTCCAGGTTTGAGTAATTTGTCCACTTCGGATTATGCCATAATCTAACCCTAATAATTTTAGCACCTGCATCATAAAAAATTTTATATGGATCTTCAACAACATTGTTTAGGTTTTTAAAGACTGCGCCACAATCTTCCATTTCGTTGACATATGACAAATCAGCTCCAGAATAAAAAGATAGAGCTATAGTATTGTCTTCAATAGTTTCTAGAGTGTTCTTGGAACAACTCATAATTAGAAGTAAAAAGAGAATAAATAGATAAGCTTTTTGCATTTCATTAAAATTACAGAATTATCTAACGTCCTCAAGGTTTTTTCTTGAATTCAGAAAAATTTAATACCCAAATTATTTCATATTTTTATTTGAAATGAAATTTAAGACAATCCTGCTAATATTAATTATAACAGGATTTTATTACAATTATTCTGAAAAGCAATCTAAACCCTTGGAAATTGCTGTGATAGGTTTAACTCATTCTCATGTAGGGTGGGTTTTTGACAGCAATAATAAAGGTAATATAGAAATTATTGGCATAGTTGAACCCAATTCAGATTTAGCTAAAAGATATTCAAAAGCTTTTAATTTTTCTTTGGATTTAGTTTACAGCTCTATGGACGAAATGTTCAAACAAATCAACCCTGAAGCTGTAACTTCTTTTGGAACAACATATGAGCACCTTGAGGTTGTCAAAAAAGCTGCACCAAAAGGAATTCATGTAATGGTAGAAAAACCTATGGCAGTAAGTGTTGACCATGCCATTAAAATGCAAGAGCTTGTAAACAAACACAATATTCATTTCATAACTAATTACGAAACTACCTGGTATCCAACGACTCACAAAGCATTTGACTTAATCAAAAATAAAAATGCAATTGGAGACTTAAGAAAAATAATGCTTCATTACGGACACAAGGGGCCAAAAAAAATCGGAATTAATGATGAATTTTTAGAATGGCTAACCGACCCTGTACTAAATGGCGGAGGGGCTGATTTTGATTTTGGTTGTTATGGCGCTAATATTTTAACATGGATAATGGATGGTGAAAAACCAAATAGTGTTACTGCCATTACAAAACAACTTCAAGCTGAAAATAATCCTGAAGTTAATGATGAATCAATTATATTATTGGAGTACGATTCTCTTGTCGCAATAATTCAAGCTTCATGGAATTGGCCAATAGCCAGAAAGGACATGGAAATCTATGGTCTAAAAGGTACAATTTATGCTGATAATAGAAATGATTTAAGAATTAGAATTTCTAAGGGCTATGATGAGTTTAGTGAATCAAGAATGAAGCTTGAAGAAATGCCAATACCATATAATGATCCATTTTTATTATTGACTGCACTAGTCAGAGATGAAATCAAACTAAAAAATTATGACTTAAATTCATTGGATAACAATGTTGTTGTAGTTGAAATTTTAGATGCAGCGAGAACTAGTGCAAAAGAAAATAAGACTGTCTTTCTAGATTAATTCTAACAATTTGTTATTTATTCTTTTTTAGCCTTTTTGATTTGACTCATAATGGCTTTTTCATATATTTTATCACCAAACCATTTTTTAATAAAAAGCATAGGTTTTGCAAAAAGACCACCTACATACCTTCTTTTTGGATTATGACTATTAATTGCTTTAATAATAAGTTTGGTTATAGTTGAAGGTGGTGAGCCAATACCCTTAGCATACATTTCCTGGGTTGCTTTTTCCAGAGCTTTTAATTTCTTTTCATAAGGGGTTCCAATGGATCTTTCTACAGTTGAATCCATCATAACATCCTGAAATTCTGTTTTTATTATTCCAGGTTCAATTAATATCACATCAATTCCGAAGTTTTTTAACTCCATTCTTAAGCAATCAGACCATCCCTCAAGTGCATATTTGGTTGCATGATACCATGCTCCAAATGGAGTATATACTTTTCCTCCCATTGACGACATATTAACTATTTTACCACTTTTTTGTTTCCTCATCAAAGGGATAATTTTTTTAGTTAAATATGCCAGCCCAAATATATTTACATCAAACTGTCTTTTTGCTTCAGCAATACTAATTGTTTCAACAGCTCCCCACAAACCATAACCTGCATTATTAATTAAGACATCAATTCTGTTTTGTTCCTTAACAATTTGATTTACAACTTCATCTATATTTCTCTCTTTCAAAATATCCATTTTGATGGCATGCCCACCTGCTTGAATAATATCTTGCATCATTTCAAGTCTCCTTGCAGCACCATACACTACATGACCTTCTTTTATTAAACTTAGGGCTGTGTTTTTACCAATTCCAGATGAGGCACCGGTTATTAATATAACTTTATTCACGTGGTTAAATTATGTTTGAATATATCTATTAAACATCACACTCCCAACTACAAATAAAAAAATCCCTATATTACATTAACTGATAAGAATTATAATTTTATTCAACTAGTGAAAAAACGAATTTTAATTCCAGGAATTTTAACCACACTCCTAGTAGGCCTACTCTTTATTCCGCTTGACGGAACAGTTGATAATACTTTTATTTTTTTCATTGGTAGATTTCATCCAATTATTTTACACTTACCAATTGGAGGATTGATAGCACTTTTTGTAATGGAAATCATTAACTCGTATAGTCCTAAACTTAAATTAGATTCAGCATGTTCCATTCTTTTATGGTTTTCAGTTATTACAGTAATTCCTTCAGCTATTTTAGGATTTATGTTAGGTTCTAGCGGAAATTATGATGATGAGCTATTAAATCTTCATAAATGGTTAGGCTGGATAACAGCTTTAGTATGTGTTTGGCTACTTTATTTTAATTCAAAATCAAAAAAAACATATAGGTTATTTCTTTATACTAACGTACTTTTTCTTTCAATTGCTGGTCATTTTGGAGGTCAACTTACACATGGAAAAGACTATTTAACTAAGTACATGCCTTTAGGAATGAAAAAGGCTTTAAATATTGATGATGAAAGAAATTATTTAGTTGTCGAAAGAAAGATTGATTCTTTTTCAAATGATGCAACATATTATGCAAATCAAATTAAACCCATAATAGAAAATTACTGTTATAAATGCCACGGACAAGAAAAGCAAAAAGGTGATATGAGGTTTGACAATATCGATTGGGACATGGTCAATGGTTTTGATGCTGAGAAATGGAATATGATGTTAAATGAGATTAACCTTGGCGAAATGCCGCCAAGTGATCAACCACAGCTTTCGGATCAGGAAAGGAGAACTCTTGTAGATTGGATAACTGAAAATCTTGACAAAGCTGCAAAAGCTAAACAAACCGATAACAAGCTCGTGATGCGAAGGTTAACAAAATCACAGTATACTAATTCGCTGAATGAGCTATTAGGAGTTGACATTAATTTTGGGGATGTTTTGCCTGATGATGGAAAATCAGAAATGGGATTTACTAATAATGGCAATGTTTTACAAACATCCGCACTTCATATTGATTATTATCAAAAACTAGCACGTGAGGCATTGGATAAGGCATTAGTAAAAGGAGAAAAACCAAAGTCTAAAAGATATAAAGTTATCCTAGGGAAAAATAAAGGAGATGATATTTCAGGAGCAGAATTTGGAGGATATCAAACCGCCCCTATAAATAATAAAGATTTTGATGTTCAGATTCTTGATATGAATGGCAAAATCATAAAAGAATCCTCTAATTATGGCGACTCCATTTCATTATTAAAAAACAAAATTGGAATAGGAATGAGAGGGTCAGCAAGTAACCGTTACTATATAGTTAATCAAGGAATGATACTTAATTCTGCATTACCAGCAAAAGAAGTTACACCAAAATCGTGGCAGGGACCTTCACCAAATTTGAAACTTTTAATAAAAGAAGATTTTCCAAGAGAAGGCAAATATGCTTTCAGAGTAGAGGCTGCCAAAGGATATAATTCTTTATCAGTTGAAAGGCTTATTGATTTGAGAGAAAAAGAACCAGCATTGGATTATTTAAATTCCTTCACAGTTAATGCAAAAGATCTAAAAATAAATAAAAGCTTCATTCTAGATAAGAACAATCTAATTCCAAAGGAGTTTGCAACATTTTCAGAAATTGGATTTAACTATCAAGTGCCTCATGACGGTATTTATAAGATTGATTTAGTTCATCCATATGTTTCAAATGATGTAATGCCCTCATATCACATTAGATTTTTAGGCCGTAAAGAGGAAGGAGTTATTAGTAAAAGATTAAACATTAATCAGTCAGATCAATCTCAAGATATAACTACACCAGTTACAATGGCATATTTATCAAAAGGCAAATACAATGGATTTATTGGAGGAAAGTTTTTCGTTGGTTTTAGTAAGTTGATTTTTACACCTATAGCTGAAGATGATCCTTTACCTAAAATATTAGAAGAAGAATCGAAGAGGGATAATTCACAATATGAAAAAATAAACCCTTCGATATTGGCATTCGCTGGATCAAGAACAGATGACGGAATGGATTATAAGGCATTATCTAAACCAATTGAGGTTAGAAACCCTATGCAAGAATCTAAGATTTATGAATTTACAGGAATGCTAGAAAATTTGCCTATACCAATGGCTAGCAATGATGTTAGTGGAGAACTTGCTAATATTTTAACTTTTGGACTATGGAATAATCATTTAGTTAAAGAGTCTAGTTTAAAGGGGCCACCACTTTTAATTAAATCTTTAGAATTCGAAGCTCCTTATTATCCAGTATGGCCACCAAAATCATACACTGAAATATTTTTCAAATCTAATAATCAAGATAATGAAGAATTATATGGTAGCGAAATCATTGAAAAGTTCATGACAAGAGCATTTAGACGAACACTCAATGATGGTGAGCTTGATCGTTATTTAAATTTTTGGAGAAATATTAGAAATGATTTTAAATCTTTTGAGGAAGGTATAAAGGAGGTTTTGATAGCAATACTCTGCTCACCAAACTTTATTTATTTAAATCAGCCAATGAATTTAAATTCTGAAGAATTAGATGATGAATATTATTTAGCATCTCAGCTTTCATATTTTTTATGGAATTCTCCGCCAGACGAAAAATTAATTGAACTAGCCTCTGAGGGTAGGCTTTACAGAAATCTATCTCGACAAATTAACCGTATGATAAAAAGCCCAAAAATTGAAAATCTTATTAATGGATTTTCGTATGAGTGGTTAAGATTAGACAGACACAAAAATATGGATGTAAATGTTCAAGAATATGAGGACTATACTAGATTCGTCAAAGAGGACATGTTTAATGAAACATATGAGTTCGTGAAGTATATATTAGTGAATGACTTAAGTATACTAAACTTTATTGATTCTGATTTTGCAATGTTAAATCAGAATTTAGCTGAATTTTATGGTCTAAATGGCGTTGAAGGGAATGAGTTTAGACCAGTAAATTTGAATAAAAACAAAAATAGAGGAGGTTTGTTGTCTCAAGGATCTTTTTTGATAGGACACTCTGATGGAAGCCAGCCTCACGCAATTAAAAGAGCCGTATGGTTAAAGGAAAAAATATTAGGTGATCATCCACCTCCACCTCCACCAAATGTTCCAGAAATTGATCCAGAAACACCAGGTTTTGAAAATTTAACCTTAAAAGAAAAGTTGTTTTTACACAGAAATAAAGTTTCTTGTATGGATTGTCATATGAAAATAGATCCATACGGTGTGATATTTGAAAATTATGACGCAACAGGTCGATATCAGCTTACAATGAAAGGAAAACCTATCGATTCAAAATCAATTCTCCCAGATGGAAATGAAGTAGATGGTGTTCAAGGCATGAAAGATTACATATTAAAATTTAAAACCGAAGACTTTACAAAGTCAATTGTAAAGAACCTTTTTTCTTATGCAAATGGAAAAGATGTTGGCTTTGCTGATGAAAAAGAAATTAAGTATATTGTTGATCAGGTTATAAAAGATAATTATAGCTTTAAGACTGTTATTCAGGAAATTATCTATAGCCCTTCTTTTTATAAAAAGAAAGAAAATTGGTTAAGTAAACTGTTTTAATATGAGTAAAAAATCTTGGCATTTAGATCGAAGAACTTTTTTAAAAGGCTTGGGTGTCACATGTATGCTACCTTATTTTGAAGCTATGTCAATGACTAATTTCTCAAAACTATCAGAGCCAGAAGCGACAAAAAGATTGTGCTTCCTCTATTTTCCAAACGGGGTAGGAATTCCTCCAAAAGATAGCGAGTATTATAAGCATTGGAGTTGGTTCCCAATTGGAGAAGGAAAAAATTATAAACTCACAAAATCTCTTTCTCATTTAGAAAGACACAGAAATAACATGTCAATTATCGGAGGTTTAAGTCACCCCAACAGTAGAACTGTTTTGGGTCATATGGCTGGTGATTCTTTTTTAACTGGCGGTGATTTAAGAGGGTTATATAAAAACACAATTTCTGTTGATCAAGTAGCAGCTGCTGAATTAAGCCAATATACTAGATTCCCTTATCTTTCTCTTTCAACTGATGGAGGAGTTGGATACAAGTCAAGAACCTCAACATTGTCATTTAATTCATCAGGTAAACCAATCCCCTCTGAAGATAATTTGAGAGATATTTTCGAAAGGTACTTTTCGCCATCAGGAGGAACATCCACCACTGATAGGCAAAAAAGTATTAATCAAGGTAAAAAAATTGTTGACTTAGTCTTAGAGGACAGTAAAACTTTAAAAAATAAACTGGGCTCTAACGATCAATCAAAATTAGATGAATACATGACTTCACTTAATGAAGTTGAAATGCAGCTAGTTAGAAATGAAAAATGGCTAGACATACCGATGAAAGATTTTGATGCTAGTTTAATTAACTTGGATGTTGATCCTACATCAGCCCCTCAGGATTATGTTAGGTCAATGATGGATTTAATTGTTCTTGGATTTCAAACAGATTGTACTAGAGTAATAAACTATATGATGGCAAGGGAAGATGGAATGGGCTTTGGGGATAATTTTCCAAAGATTGCTCTTGGATTACAGGGACATCATACAATTTCACATGACGTAACAACTGGTCACTGGGAAGAATGGGGGAGATTAGATAGGTGGTATTCTAAACAGTTTTCATATTTCCTTGATAAAATGAAAAACACAAAAGACATTAACGGATCGTTACTTGACAACACTCTAATACTTTATGGCAGTGCATGTAGCACAACACATAATGCAAGAAATTATCCATTAATCCTAGCTGGAGGTTCAGAATTAGGAGTTAATCATGGCGGCTATACTGTTTTTGAAGAAAAAGACGAAAGAATGTCAAACCTGCTTTTGAGTATGCTTCATAAGCTTGATATTGAAAAAGAAAGTTTTTCAGATAGTACAGGAAAATTATCTACTAATATTATTTAGTTTAACCACCCGATTTTTTTCCCTTCTTTAACTCTTTTTTCATACTCTTCAACTGAACCTGGATATCTGAATGCCCAGATTAAAATTAAAATGAAACAAACTACAGCTATCAACAAGGCTTTTCTTGATAAGGTAAAATATATTGAAATTGAAGAAATAATCATTACAAAAAACATAGCTAACCTGCCTTTGTTTGGAAAAACTCTTTTTTTTCCCAATTGTTTAAATATTTCCCAAACAATTTGTGATTGTGCAACCAGTTATTCAACTCGGGAGATGAATTGCTAAAAGCCCAAGCAGCCAGAATAGCAAAAATAGTTGTAGGAATCCCAGGCGTAATTATACCAATATATGCCAGTCCAACAAATAGAATTCCTAATATCCCCCAAAACCACTTTTTCACCACTTTTTAAAGATTCATGTTTTTCATTCTTTTCTTAGCATATGCTTGCATATCCTCAATTGTATCAGTTTCATCCATAATTTCATATCCCAGTAAAGTTTCAATTATGTCCTCCATTGTTACTATTCCTTTTACTTCTTTTTTCTTATCAATTATTAATGAAATATGCTCTCTTTCTTTAATAAGTTTATCAAAAATGTATGGAATCTTTGATTCAGTACTGAAAACAATAAGTTTTCTTGAAACTGAACAAAGTGTTGATTGAGTATTTTGATTAATTATTTCCTCTAGTATTTTGTCCTTTAAAACATAGCCCACTATATTGTCTTTTGTATTGTCATATATTGGAATTCTTGAAAAAGTAAATTGATCAGTGTTTTTAAAATATTCTTCAACAGTTAAATTTTGATTAGCAGTTTCCATAACAGAAAAAGGAGTCATTATCTCTTTTGCTTTAACCTTTTTTAATTTAACCATATTTTTTATTAGATCAGACTCGTTCTCTTCAATAACTCCTTCTTCTTCTGCTATATCAGCAATTGCATTTATGTCTTCACGGTCAAATGATTTTTTCTTTTTTCCAGATCCTGTTATTTTGGTAAATATTTTTAAAATAAATAAGAATCCAGTATACCTAAAAACCGGAATTATTGAGTTTAGGACAATTGTAGAGGGTTTAGCTAGTGATTGCCAATATTTTGCACCAAGAGTTTTTGGAATTATTTCTGAAACTAAAAGAACAAGTATTGTCATGATTGATGATATTATGCCAACTAGTAGTTCTTCAGTTAACTCTAAATTAAAAAACATGTAATAAGCTTCTGAATAGTTCTCCGAATAAACATATTTGGCTTGAACACCTACTAATATTGCCCCTACTGTATGGGCTATAGTATTTAATGTTAAAATTATAATAAGTGGTTCGTCAATATTGTCCTTTAAATATTGAAGTTTTTCAGAAAAACTCCTTTCTTGCTTGGCTTTGAGCTTAATAAAGGTTTGGTTAATACTTAATAAAACTGCTTCAAGTATTGAACACACAAAAGAAATAAAAATGGTGCTTATTGCGTAAACAAGTAAGAGTTTCAAATTGGTTTTAAAATTTTAAAATAAAAGTATATATCTAATTTATAAAAATATAAATTTTTAATAAGTTGTTTTTTTATCTAAAATTTATACGATTCAAGTCTTTTAGTTAGAAAAATAATTTACCAACCAAATAATTATTACTATGTCAATAGCAATAGCAACAGTAATTATCAGTTTTTTGTTTCCTTTGAATATTTCTTTGAAGAAATTAATTATAATATAAAATTAAGTAACTTGAAAATCAATTACTAAGAATGACTCAAAAAGTTTTTGTCTCTATGGTTCAAATATCTCCAGTTTGGCTGGATAAAAAAGCCACTTTAAAAAAAGTTGAAAGTTCAATAAATCAAACAGTTGCAGACAACTAAACTGACCCAATTCAATTCAAAAACCCCTCATTCAATTGGGGGGTTATTTTATATCACCAACCTTAATTTTCTTTTTTCTAAAATTCCACAAAAAACTATAATTGAAATTGAGAATATCATAGACTTTAAAAGCCCTATTCCGCCGTTAGATATAAGTTCTGGCCATTTAAAACCTAATAATGTAATAATTGGATACACGAAGTAGGGTATTAAATAGCACATTAAAGTGCTTGTTCCAGCTGGCTTTAAAAAGCTAATATATTTTAATAAAGAATCATTAAACTTTAACATTAAGTCGAGAGATAAACAGGAAATTATACTTAAGGAAAGACAAATCGTAGACCAAGATGGAGTTGAATAAATTTTTGAAATAGGAAAATCATTTCTTAAAAATAAACCAAATAAGAGTAGTATAATAGAAATAATAAAAGCGATTTTCAATAGTTTAATCTTTTCGAGCTTGTATATGTTTTTAAAATAAAATAAAGAAAAGAGCAGCCCACCAGAAACTAGAATATGACTTGAAGAGCTTACTATTATTTTAAATTCAGGTATAAAATTATAATATTCTCCTTCTTGGATATTTAGAAATATTAAGAATAAAAATGCTATAAAAATTATTTTAATATTCTTTTTACCAACTAAGTAGATTGATGAAATCAGCAAGTAAGACCAGCCAATTATTCCTAATATTCCCCACCAACTAAATTTCATCCAAGTTATTTCTGCACCATGATTTCCTTTATAAATAAGGCATAAAAAAATGATCAAAATGACCCCTAGAAATCGAACAAATTTTTTAGTAACATCTGAAATTTTTAGCCCACCAAAATTTACCCAGAGAAGTACAATACCAAAAGCCATTATTAGCCCCCAAGAATACTTGCTTATTATCATGGCTTCATTATTGGCATTCTCATAATTTACCATTAATACTCCCATTATAATTAATGAGATTGATCTTTTTAATATGTGAAGAAAAATATTATATGAATTCTCTCCTTTGTTAATTCTAGCCTCAATTGCATATGGAATTGAAAGACCAACAATAAATAAAAACAATGGAAAAATTATATCAGAAAACCCCATCCCATCAAAATCTGCTGGCGCATGCTTCAACCAATTAGGAATGTTTTTGAGAGTCCAAAAATCATTAACAAAAATCATTAAAAGCATTGTAATAGCTCTCAAATAATCAATTGTCTGAATTCGTTTTGTCATGTTTTTTAAAAATCAAAATATGTTTCAGTAAACGGTTCATTTTCAAGAGTAAAATGCCACCACTCCTTTGAATAAGGCTTAAAACCATTTTTAATCATTACATTTTGCAATAATCTCCTATTTTCTTTTTGTAAGTAGCTAATACTGTCATAATTTATCCATGATTTAACTCCAAAGTAATCCCATTCACTACCCATATCGAGCTCTTGACCATAATTCAAACTATCAATTCTTATTAATGTAACATCGACCGTACTTCCTCTACTGTGGCCCGATCTTTCAGCGACATACCCTTCTTCAAAAAGCTTGTCTTTTCTCACCATTGGATAATACTTTTTCTTTTTTACTGTATCATTAAGTTTTTTAGCCCATCTTATAAAATGATTCACTGCTTTTTGAGGCCTATACCCATCATAAATTTTTAGCCCAAGATTTTGTTTTTTTAGCTCATTCTGAACTTTTTTTAGAGCATTTACTGTTTCTAATGTTAAAACAATTTTTGGGTTTCTGTATCCATCAATAATTTCTCCAACAAAGTTATCTGTAGTTGAATATCTTAGCTCGATCACTAATGAGGGAACTGACTCCTCAAGACTTACAAAGCCTTCAGGTATAGGGTTGTTTTTACAGGCTAGAAAAGCAATAAAAAACAGAAAACACAATTTTTTCATTTACTGTACTCCTTAGCTCTAAGAATAACCTCTGTAAAAAATAGTAAACAAACAATTGGAAACAAATAGTTTGTGTTTAAGTGTTGGTCAATAATTCTAAACTTCATCAATAGCATGAAAACAACTAAAGGGATGTTCAAATAAAACCCAATTTCTACCAAATTTCTGATCATGAAATTAAAGTTAAAATATAATGATATACAAATTACATTTTTTAATTTTATGTTTTTAATACGGTAGTAACTTTTACCTTAATTAAAGTTATTTTAAATAAAAATATTTATGAAAGAATTTAGTACTAATGGAAGTTTATCAAATGGCAAATGTCCTTTTATGCATGGTGCCTCAACAGTTCCAGAAAAATCACCACTTAAGTGGTGGCCTAAAATGCTAAACCTTGATATTCTACATCAGCATGATAATAAGTCAAATCCATATTCTGAGGATTTTGATTATAGAAAAGAGGTATTAAACCTTGATTATCAATCTCTTGAAAAAGACATGCATGATTTGATGACTACGCCGCAAGATTGGTGGCCTGCTGACTGGGGGCATTATGGAGGCTTGATGATTAGAATGGCGTGGCATGCTGCTGGAACATACAGAGTTGCCGATGGTAGAGGTGGAGCAGGAACAGGGAATTTAAGGTTTGCTCCACTAAATTCATGGCCTGATAATGGAAATTTAGATAAAGCTAGAAGATTGCTATGGCCTATTAAAAAGAAATATGGAAATAAAATTAGTTGGGCAGATTTGTTTATTCTAGCAGGCAATATTGCTTACGAAAGTATGGGCTTAAAAACTTTTGGGTTTTCATATGGAAGACCAGATACATGGCATCCAGAAATTGATATATATTGGGGTCCAGAAAAAGAAATTATGGCGCCAAGTGAAAACAGATATGCTGATTTAGATGATGCATCTACACTTGAAAAGCCATTAGGAGCTACTCATATGGGACTCATTTATGTAAATCCTGAAGGTGTAAATGGTAAGCCTGACCCAGCTAGAACAGCTCACCATGTAAGAGAAACATTTAAACGAATGGCTATGAATGATGAGGAAACCGCTGCTTTAACATGTGGAGGTCACACTGTTGGAAAAGCCCATGGAAATGGTGATGCTTCTAAATTAGGACCTGAACCTGAAGCAGCAACTATTGAAAACCAAGGGTTTGGCTGGATTAATCCAACGTTAGAGAAAAATGGACCTGTAACTAGCGGATTAGAAGGAGCATGGACAACAAATCCTACAAAATGGGATAATGGATATTTTAAAATGCTATTTAATCATGAATGGGAATTAAAGAAGAGCCCAGCTGGAGCTTGGCAATGGGAACCAATTAATATTAAAGAAGAAGACAAGCCGATTGATGCTGCAGATCCATCAAAGAGAAATAATCCTATTATGACAGATGCTGATATGGCGATGAAGGTAGATCCTATATATAGGGAGATTTGTATGAAATTTAAAGATGATCAAGAATATTTTTCAGATACTTTCGCCAGAGCTTGGTTCAAGTTAACTCACAGAGATATGGGGCCAAAAACTAGATACATAGGACCTGGAATTCCAACAGAAGATTTAATATGGCAAGACCCTGTTAATCCCGGAAACAAAAGCTATGACGAATCTGCTTTAAAATCAAAAATATCTGAATCTGGATTATCAATTTCAGACCGCATTGCAGTTGCATGGGATAGTGCCAAATCGTTTAGAGGATCTGATTTAAGAGGAGGAGCTAATGGAGCAAGAATTGCTTTGTCTCCACAAAATAACTGGGAATCCAATGAACCGTCAAGGTTATCTAAAACTCTTGATGTATTAAAACCCATAGCTGATGAGTTTGGAGTCAGTTTAGCAGATACAATTATTTTAGCAGGAAACACCGCTGTTGAAGAAGCTGCTCAGTCTGCTGGTTTTGAAATTGAAGTGCAATTTCATAAAGGTAGAGGCGATGCAACTCAGGATATGACAGATGAAGAATCTTTTTCTAATCTTGAACCTGCAGCTGATGCTTTTAGAAACTGGTGCAGTAATGAGTCAATCGCTAATGCAGAAGAATTAATGGTTGATCAGGCACAGCTTTTAGGCTTAACAGCGCCAGAGATGACTGTCTTAATTGGAGGAATGCGTGTACTAGGCGCAAATCATATTGGAAATGATCAGGGGCTATTTAGTAATCGACTAGGAGTTTTATCGAATGACTTTTTTGTTAATCTAACAGACATGAACAATACATGGCACATTGTTGGGAATAACAAATATGAAGTTAAGGACAGATCTTCAGGAAATTTAAAGTGGTCTGCATCTGCAGTTGACTTAGTTTTTGGTTCGAATTCAATTTTGAGATCTTACGCTGAATTATATGCACAAGATGATAACAAAGAAAAATTTGTTAATGATTTTGTTCAATCATGGAACAAAGTAATGAACTCAGACAGATTTGAAAAAAACTAAAGAAAAGGAACATTACCTAAAAGAAATTTATAAGTTAGTAGAATCAGATGAAAAAGTTTCTGTTAGCCAATTAAGTTTAAAATTAGCTGTTTCAAAATCTTCTGTTTCAAATATGTTAAAAAAATTGGTGAGTATGGGGCTGGTAATTACAGGCCCATACAAACCTATTCTTCTCACAAAAAAAGGGAATAACCTTTCTAAAAAAATTGTTGCTAAACACAGACTTATTGAATCTTTTCTTGTTGATGTTATGGGTTTCAGATCAAACGAAGTTCATGAAATAGCTGAAGAAATAGAACATATTAACTCACCTGAATTTTTTAGAAAAGTTAAATTGATGGTAAATGCAAAAACTATTGATCCTCACGGATCATCTATACCAGACGTAGATTTTTAATCGTCATATCTTCCCGGAGCCATAATTGAGCTCAGAAAATCAAAAAAAGATTTAGGTACAATTTTCATAAGAAATACTATTACTTTCCATGTTTTAGTTGGAACAACAATTTTCTTGCCTTTTAACATGCCATCAACGCCCTCGATAGCAATTCTTTTTGCAGATTTCTTTAAAAGCTTAGGAACTCTATCCATTTCATCTTGTACTCCGCTTGCAGTATGGAAATTAGTCACTGTATATCCAGGACATAATGCTGTACATGTAATTCCGATATTATTGTAGCTTAAATTTAACGCTTCACTAAACCTATTCATGAATGTTTTAACTGGACCGTAAAGAACTTGAATTTTTGAAGGAGGAGCATAAGCGGCAACAGATGAAACTATCATGATTTTTCCATCTTTATTTTGAATCATATCGTTTATAAATATTTTGGTCAATGAAATAACAGAAGTTGAAAGAACTCTTAAAAACCTCTCCTCATCTTCCATTGTTGTTTTTTCAAAAGAATTGGGTAATGCAAACCCAGCGTTGTTTACTAGAACATTTATATTATAATTTTTTGACTTACAATAATCATAAATTTCTTTTGGAGATTCGATCTTTGACAAATCACAACTTATGTAATTACATTTTATTTTATAGCCGTCGCTTAGTTCTGTTGAAATATCTTTTAGCTTTAGTTCGTTTCTAGCAGTTAATATTAAGTTGTGCTTTTTAGAAGCTAAGTATTTTGAAATTTCAAGACCAATTCCTGAACTAGCTCCTGTTACGAGAGAGTAATTTTCTGTCATATTTAAATATAAAAAAACCCCCAGAATTTGGGGGTTAATGATTATTTAATAAAAGAGTATTTTACCATTGCTTAACTAAAAGCCTCATAAATTTTTTAACTGGAGCAACCTCAGAATAATCAATTTCTGAGTTCATTTTTTCCATTTCTTTTACAA
>MDTB01159703.1_pt1 | contig 19231 bp, 31 predicted proteins | sample 811161 | NCBI WGS metagenome assembly MDTB01 (sample SAMN05326650, study PRJNA326480) | marine metagenome | isolation source: seawater | place: Mediterranean Sea | collected 2009
ACATCTTGGTGTCTCTTTTTAATTCCTTAGATACCCCAAGCCACTTCCCTCAGGGATTTACGGGGTGACAATTTAGACTCAACGCAGACCTGAGAAGGTGAGTAGAGAACAGAGACTTGAACGTGCGTTGTTTAGTAGACTTCCTCACTGAGAAAATCAGGGGGTAGCGATAAGAAAGAGTGTCATGGATGATATTAGCTTTTTTGCATTGCGTAAGTCACAGCCGAATGGCTGTCGAGATTAACTCAATAACGAGTTTGTCTCTTAAGTCATTCAACTTTTTGAGGTACTGAAATGAGCGAAAAAACTTGGTCATTCCCAATGATAATCACAGAGAAAAACATTATTGATACAGTAATCACAGCAATAGAAGGAGGTGTTGATTATTGGATGGACTGTGATGATGAAGAAAATCAGTGGCTTGGTAAGCATGGTGGTCGATCTTTCAGCGAGAAATTTGCTCATGGGCTGATTGCAGGCGAGACTGCAACGATCTGTGATGTAGAAGATGCTGACACAAAGTGGGAAATGACAGTAGAGACTCTTATAAAGGGGTTTGAGTTATACTTTAACAATCCTCTGCGCTGCCGTTCATTCGAAGACCATGACGCTGAAGACGCTGATACGATCTTTCAGTTGGGTCTCTTCAATGAGGTGAGATACGGTTAAACTGAAGATCCAACCCCTGCGGGGGTTGCTGATGAATTCCCTTTGCAATTTAGTGAGGGGGGTTCACAAGCAACCTATTAAGAGGAATACAATGCCTGCAACAGCAACAGCAACCACAAAGAAGCCAACCACTTCAGCAGCAAAGAAGGCTGTTGAGAAAGTTTCAGCGGGAGTTAAGGCGAAAGCTGCAGCCCCGAAAAAGCCAACCACCACAAAGAAGCCTGCAGCAAAATTGGAAGTTGTAGCCCCTGCAGTTTCACAACAGGTTGAGGCAGAGAAGGAAGCAGAGATTGCAGCACATGACGCAATGAAGGAAGAAAAGATTGCAGCAATGGAAGCTGTTCAAGCCCTCGCTTCTAACTGCACCAAGATTGAGAAGCACTTAGAATTTTTGTTGATGTGTAATCAGCATGAAATGCCTGTCCCTGCTGAGAAAATTTGCAATGATCTCCTTGAGCTACTGAAAGGGTGTGTTGATCAAGATGGGAAGCTGAAGATTTCAGTCAAGCCTATCAACCCAAGAGGTGGGAAGAAGACACAGTCCAAGGTTAATGGCAGTTCAGCACTGAGAGCATTTTGGGCTGAGTTGATTGATCGACCTGAAGGAGCAACAAGAGAGGAACTGTTTGACGGGGGCAAGAAAAACTTCCCTGACCTTTCGCCCAAAACAATGATGTCTCAGCTTTCTCAGCTAAGACTTGGCTATGATTATGGGGTTTCAATTCATCCCGAATATTCAGGGAGAAAGGCAACAGAAATCAACGGGGTTTATACTTGGCTTCCTGCTGAAGAGACAAAATTGGAAGATTACAGAACAACCAAAAAGACTGTTGGGCCTATTGAAATGATTGGCACAGATGGAAGAGTTTGGGCAGGTTCAAAAATGGTTGGCTAACTTTTCGGGGGGCTTCCGCTCCCCTAAACTTTAACAAGAGATTAAAAAATGTACGAGTATTTTGAACAAGAGCAATCATTAGGAGAGCAAAGTTACCTCTCAGATTTATTAAATGACAGGTCACTGAATGACTACTTGGATTCTTTAGAAAATCCTTTCGAAGAGGACTGAATAAAAAAGGAGGGGTAAGGGCGAAGGCTCTGCAGACATCAGCTTTCACCAAGTGGCTGATTGAGTCTAGACAGTCCAAAGCAGTGCTGAAGAAGTATGCCTCAGTCGCTCCCCTCCCTCTCCTTACTTTTGAAGAACTACTGAAGCACTCAATTCTGAGTGTTTCAATGAGTAACTTTAATTGAGGAAACAAAAATGGCTCATGAATTAGCAAATGAAAAAGACATGGTTTACACAGGCTCTCGTCCTTGGCATGGACTAGGGGAGCATATGCCTGAAGGGTTCACAACTGAGGATTTGAAAGCCAACCCAAGGCTGAATTATAAAGTCGAATTGAGAGCTTCAGCTATGCAGGTAGATGGCAAGTGGGAGAAAGTCCCAAACGCCAATTTTGTTGTCAGGGCAGACGACAACACAATTTACGGGAAAGGGCTTTCTGATAGCTATGTCCCTGTCCAAAATGAGGTGGCGTTTGATTTCTTTGATAAGTTTGTAGAGGAAGGGATCGCTACTTATGAAACGGCAGGAGTGTTGTTTGGTGGCTCAAGGGTTTGGGTTCTCTGTAAGATGAACTTAGACCCAATTGAGCCAATCCAAAATGATATTGTTGAGCCTTACTTCCTTTTTTCTTCAGGTCATGATGGAGAGCATGCAGTCAAAATCATGCCCACAACGATCAGGGTAGTTTGTAATAACACTCTTGGATGGGCTGAAGAAACAGGCCAAAACTATCATGTGAAAATTATTCACAAAGCAGGAGTTCATGAAGCTATTGCAGATGTTAGAGAAATTACTGCACAAGCTGCAAAAGGGCTAAAGATTACTGAGGAGATGCTGAAGGTGATGGCAGACAAGCCCTTTGATTATAAGAGCCTTGAGAACTACTTCAGACATTCTCTGAGGAAGCCTTACAGAGACCCCAATGAGATCAAGGCTGATGATGAGGCTATGGAAGAGGCTTTGAAGTCAGGCTCAAGAGCAATCGAACAAATGTTTGAGGCGTATGAGTGGGAGGCTTTCAACCTTCCTGCAGACAAGCGAGGGACAGTGTTTCATGCTTACCAAGCAGCAACTCATTACACAGCACATTTGCGGGGAGGCGAGAAAAAAGACCCTACGACAAGAGCCTCTGTGAATTGGTACGGTGAAGGGGCGAACATTCGAAACAGGGCTCTGAAAAAAGCTAGGAAGCTGATCACAGCCTAATTATTAACAGGGGGGCTTTGCTCCCCTTTCTAAGAGGTCGAAATGTCTCAACTAAATAAAGTTATCAAAGAGATCAACCAACAACTTTCCGAAAAAAACCTAAGAAAAATTTCTACTAGGAATTTAATGATGGGAGAGGCTTTAGATGTATATAAATGGATAGATGCTCAATTTTCCTATTATAGCGCTTTCCCGTCTCTGCCCCATCAAAAGAAGCGTGACTATCAAAAGAAACGGATGTTATTTGATGCAGTCAATCAACTCAAGGAGAGAGGATTTAGGAGACCCATTCACCTAAAATTCTTAGCAGAACAATATTGTAAAATGCAAAAAGAACTAGGGCTTGTCTGATGAAATTAAGAACTGCAATAAGAAAATCAACCCGTGTATTTGTCACAACATCATGTGCAGGCACTCCTACTAGCTTTCAAGTATCCAAGATGGAAGTTAAACGTGTGCTCAGTGGATTTACTAATCTTATAGATGAAGATTTGAATGATGAAAATGCTTGGTCACAGGATGACGGTTGTTATCCATATTGGGAAGGCAATGATTTATATCTCACGTTTGTATAAAAGCAGTAAGCAAAACTATTTTCCGGTAAGCAAAACTATTTACTGTTTTTGAAAAACTGTTGTCCCGCTAATCCCTGCGGGACGCAGACAAGAAAAGTTATTTGGCGACAAATAGTTTTTATTTGTTGTTTTGGGGAACTACTGAAGGGCTCAAAGAGCCTTTCAATGAGTAACCTAAAAAAAGGAGTGTGATGGAAGAAATGACAGTGGCTCAATTGATGTCCATTTCTTGTGAGATGGATTTGGATTCTAATGAGCATTTAGTGTTGCCTCAAGCATTGGTAGCCCTTCAGGAAATTTCGGACATTAAACCAACCCCGCTCTTCAATAGGGTGATGGAGTTTAGGTCTGTTCAGAAAATGTTGAAGGACATGATTCAAGAGAGGCTTCCTTCTTTTTGCCTTCCTCACAATGAGGAAGTGTTCGAACTGCATAAAAAATTCATGGAGCAGAATGGAGAAAAACTCACTTCTTCTAAGAGTTGAGGCTCTTGAAGTAGCTTTGAAATATTTGGGGAAAGAGAACGAATTGTTAACTAAAAAATTGGATGCTGTTGTTACAATTTTGGAAGCAGTTGGCAATTCAACCCCTAATGAAACTATTTTAAAAATGTATCCTCATTGGGCTGATAGAACAGGCACTCATGTCAGGAATGTCAATTGGGAAGTTGCCCAAATGGTTATTGAAGACAAAATCGAAACTCTTAAAAAGAGGTCAAAAATATGCTGAACAAGGTCATGGTAATAGGGCGTTTAGGGAGAGATCCTGAGATCAAGTACACTGACGCAGGCAAGGCTGTTTGTTCCTTTTCGGTAGCTACAACGGAATATTGGCGGGACAAACAGGGAGAGAAGCAGGAGAAAACAGAATGGATCAATGTGGTTGGTTGGGAACGTCTAGCTGATCAAGCGCAATCTTATCTTCAGAAAGGATCAGTTGTTTATATTGAGGGGAAGCTTTCGACTAGAAGTTGGGAGCAGGAAGGGCAGAAGAAATACAAGACTGAGGTTGTAGCTTCTCAGTTCCGTTTTTTAGATTCAAAAAATGATAGTCAGGGGGCAGACAGAAGGGAGAGCCCTCCTCCACCTTCAAACGATGGGAAGCCTAGTAATGACAGCCCTTATATTGATGATAATGTCCCATTTTAAGAGGGTGTATGTCTTTTGTGATTAGGCGTATTAGTGTTCTTGAAGAACGCAATTTAAAAGAAAATGAAAGGTATGAAGTTGGTTTTTATCATCCTCAGGCTGAAGAAGGTGGATGGGAATCTATTTTTAGAGGCTCATTAAAAAAGTGTGAAGACAAACTTCATTATTTAAATGGCGGAGACAAACTTAGGGATAAGGAGGGAAAATTTTAATGGCAAAAGAAAATAGTTTATTTGTAAAGGTCTCTCAATTAGAGGAAGCCACTGAAAAAATTAGGGATGTAGCTTCAAAACAACAAGAACTGAACAAGGAGTTAAAGATATTTTTTGACAAGCTGATTGAAAGAATTGACGGGCTAGAAAATCGGATTCAAGAATTAGAAGGAGTTGAGAATGTCCAACTTAATTGAGCTAGTGATTGAAGCTGAGTATTTGCTGAAAGTCGCAAGAGTCTGTCCTGTCAAAACCAATAAGACTGAATTGGTTTCAGACATGGCTAAACATTATGAAGTTTCTCAAAGTTTAATCCGAAAAGATTTTGAGAATTACTTGGCTGATTATTTTAAGAATCAAGACGTTCAGGAAAGATGGAATTTATACACCAATGCAAAAGAAAGGAGTAACCCAAATATTGGAGATGATGAAGCCCTTTATATTGCAGATTTATTAACAGAAGATTTAACAGGTCTGCAAGATTTGAACGTGGAGTTAAATTCCTCCTCATGGGAGGGGGATGTGCGTTTAAAGGGGCTTATCTTTAACGATAGGAATTCCAAAGCTTTTAGAACTCAAATAGGTCTGTGAGTAGAGAGTTCGCTTTAAAAGCCTACTGCCTCAGTCGAGATAATTTCAAACAGGGGGTATTAGGCTCTAAGGGGGAGACTTACACAGTTACCCCCAACAATTATCTTTCTGAAGATCATGATTTGAACTGCACCTGTCCTCAATTCACCTTCCGAAACAAGAAATGCAAGCACATCAAATCCATTGAAGAATTTGGACTTTATTGTGGTTGGCATAGCGAACTTTCGGAGGGGCTGCAGGAGAAAGAGGGTGTTTGTCCAAAATGCCAAAACCCAACAGGATACGAAAAATGGATGGTTTAAAAGAAGCGATGAATAAAGCGTTAGGGGAGTTGAGCCCCCAAACACATGAGTTATTGATGAAGGAAAAAATAACCATGAAGGAAGAAGCCTTGGATTTAATTGATGATGTGCAAGCGAAGCTTGATCTTGATGAGGCTCTAGTGATGGACGGGAAAAAGTCAGTTATCGACCATGAGTGGAGACATAAAACCGCAACTTTTATCAAACACAAACGGAGGGAAGTCCAAAAGATTGAAAGACAAATTTCGGAACATAAAAGAGTAATAAATAAAAACGAGTTTGCAAAAAGAATAGCTAATTTAGAGTCAAGATTGGCTAATGTTGAGACACAAATTTATGGAGTCACAAATGAGTGATGGAGTTTTGCGGATTTTATTTATTGGAGAAGAACCTTCAAAGACTGCAACAGAAAAGGCTTGGAAATGGGGAGATATGCACTTGTGTTCAAAAACGCTTCTTAAGGCTTTTGATGCTGCAGGATTTCCACACAACCAAGCTAATTTTGAAAACATTTTTGAAAATGGAGAAGTAAATAAAGAAGTAGTTAGAAAAGTTAGAGTAAGGGCTATGAGTAAGCCTGTTGTTGCAATGGGCAAGAAAGTTCAAAAAGTTCTCAACAGTCATGGAATCCCTCATATTCCAATGACTCATCCTGCTGCAAGGGGTGAGATCAGGAAAACAGAAAACTTCCAATCTCATGTGAAGGAAGTCATTGAGCTAGTAAGAGAGAAATACCCTGTGATTGAGGAGGAAGGAGATTCAAGTGAGATCCACTGAAGAAACTGCAGCAGATAGGTTTTTTAAGAATTGGCACATTTGGACTAATTTTCTTCCGTATCCGTTTCAACTGATGGGGCCAAATTTCAGGATGTGGGGGGATGTGATTTTGGTTGAAGTTAGCAAGGTTTCAGAAGATTGCGTTTCATTAGATGGGATCATCAACATAGGAGAAAGGAGACAAGGTTTTGCAACTGATTGCTTATATCAACTTTGCTACAGTGCAAATGCTGCAGAGGTTAAAATCATTGGAGAAATCAACCCTAAGCCTTTCTACAGAAAGGGGGCCAATAAAATTCAATTAAGGAGGTGGTACAGAAAATATGGATTCAAAGTTAATAGGCATTTTGAGATGGAAAGAGAACCTTGTGATTTAGGGATTAGCTCATGGATGCAACGCTAAGAGTTTTGACTTTTATGATTTTGACAAGCTTTGGTTTCCTTTTGCTTGTCCCGTCAATTTTGAATTCAATCACCTTTTGGATGAAGGTTTTTGAGGTCACAATAAAATGAGGAGCATAATCTTGACAGGGTTAGAAAAAATAATTAGCCGCAAGACAGCAAAGAGGTTAATAGAGCAAGGCTACCAACAAAGACGTTCTATTACAGATGATGAGTCTTTTTTTAAATATGGGAGAATACAAAGTCCTAAGACTGAGGAGATATTTTATTTTTTATTAGAAAGTTATGAACATAATTTAAAGTCACAATAAAATGAGATGCTAATGAAGAACCCACCACACATTAAACTTTTATTGAAAACAATCAAAAATTTAAGGGAGTTACTAAAAGAGGAATGGATGAGAGATCACATCTCTCCATTAACTGAACAATTAAATGGGCGAGAGTTGGAAGATATTGATAAAGGGCTCAAAGCTATTCAAAGGCTGAAAGATGCAGTTGTAGAGAAGGAGATGAAGCAGTTCAAATTTCATCCTGATATAGAACCTGAATTACTAAAGGAAGAGAATGAGTAAGAAAAGAGGCAGACCAATTAAAGGGGATTCCCCTTTAAAAGTTCGGATGGGGTTCCGAATTTCTGATGAGCTGTTAGAAGAAGTTGAGTTAGCTTGTAAAGAAAGGGAGATTAAGAAAACAGATTTTATTGTTGAAGCAATCAAACATCACTTACGCAATCAACGATTATTAGGATGGGGGCTTTAATGTGGATTTTCACAAAAGATGGGTTTTTAAGTGTTGTTCAACACAATAAGTTGAAGGACAGTTTTTTAGTAAGAGCAAGAAATGAACAGCACCTGAACAACCTGTTCCCTTGGATCAAGGTGGTAAGAGTCCAACGATCAGACTACCCTTGTAGAATTACAGTAGAAAAATATACGTTCATGGTCGAGTTTTGCATGAAACAGGTTGAAAAGATTTCTTATTGTAATTTCAAAGATTCAATTGAGGAGGTGGGATATAAAGAGGTCTGTCATCAAGTTTGGGAAGAGATGGCTTACTATGGAAATGAAGTGGAAGAAAAAGGGGTGAATTATCCAATTGCACTTTGACCGTCAACTTTTTAACAGGGGATTAAAAAAGATTATGCGAACAAGACAGGATGTTTTGATTGCCAACGGTGTTTTCTGCAGAGATTTCAAATTGCATGATCGACTTGAAAGAGTCACAAAAATGCTTGTTAGGATGGAACTTTACGCAGGATATAATATTGGTGTGAGCTATTGGCATCTGACAAGCAAGCAGACAGAAATCTATGATCTACTGAAACTTCGGTATTTTACAAACAAGAAATCTTTAACAGGATGTTAAAAATGATTTTACTAAAAGGATTTATTAAGGGGATTGAATGGGAAGAAATTGAAAAGAGCCCTCTCACAGGGGGGAAGGGGATGATTCTTTTGTACCCAAATATTGATGAACACCCGAAATCAGAAGTGGAGGGAGCAATTAGAGAACTCCAAAAATTAAACACCCCTATCTTTGTGGACTACGGGATGGGGATAATCAACTTTATGTTAGACGCAGATTTAGGAGAATGCCATGAGACTCAATTGGCCTGAACTTGAAAAAGTATGTTCAAAGCAAGGTTTTGTCAAAGAAGACTTTATTGCTCTTGTAGAGGACATTGAACCAACTTCTGAACAGCTAACTTCTATGATAAAAGAAATCAAGGACAGTGACGTTTTTTCCGCCCTTCTCAAGGCTCATTATGGTATAATGAATCGTGAGCATTTTGATTTGATCAAGCAAAGGGGGATTAATGCAGGGTGATAGGATTTTAATAATTCAGGACTTGAGAAACGGTGACAGGTTTTTATTACCTCTCACAGACAAGCAAGAGTTCTTTGTTCGTAGCAAGTGGGGAGAAGGCCCAAAACAAGAACAAATCAGTGAGATGCTTCTTCAAAATAAGCATCCTAATTATGTAAAGGAACAAGGAGAAATTCTAACTGATTTCAATATTGATGGACTTAATTTTGAAGCTGTTGTTTTAGATTAAGCCGCAACTCTTTTTCGGGTTATCATGTTATTGATGACCCGACTATCTTCCTCAGAAATCCCTTTCCTGAACTCCTCCAAGACTTCCTCCACTATTAGTGAATGCGAGCAATTTCTTGCTTCAGCCACAGCCCACAAATGCCGATAAACTTCAAAATCAGGTTGAAAATGAATTGTGATAGGTTTTTGCTTTTTAGAAGTTGATTTTACAAAACTTCCTTTCTCAGGGATTGGGACTTTAGTGATTAAATTTGAAATTAGCCTAATCCTGCTTTCTGAGTATAAAAAGCAATAAGAGTCTAAAAATTCAGAATGATCCTTTGTAATTGCCAAAGTTGTCCTCATCTTTCCTCCTTGCCCCCTTGTCGCTACTTTCTGAATAATCTTGTGTAGCTCATCCTCTGCTTTCTCACCGAAAATTTTAAGCCATTCTTCCCAAATATAATCTTTAATCTGAATCTCCATTTAATCCTGTTTTCTCCCAAAGTTATGGAATGATAATATTTAACAATAATGAAATATCTTAACATGCAGTTTAAATACATCAAGGAGAATTTCGGGCTAGCAATAGTGAACACTCTTGACTTTTAACACTATGTTAATGAAATTCTATTATACACTATAATTGGATGTTTCCCTGACGTTTTAAAATAGAATCTGATGGATGGATTGCCTAAGACTATTGAAGTAGCAAAAACCGAAATGGCATACAATGCCCCAAGACAAATCTATGAAAATAATGATTCAATTAACAATGAAAATTTTTTTGCTCAACTTTTAAGAAATTCAGTCCCTGAATATAAAATCGACAAGATCCCAATGAAATATCATTTTGATTTTGCTTGCACAGATTCAAAAACAGGGGACATCAAAGTTTTTATTGAATACAAACACAGAAGCTGCACTTGGGAATCTCAAATCCACTATGGAGGTTATAGAATAGGGCTAGAGAAGTGGGCTGCAATGTGCGATTGGCAAGAAAAGCTAGGAGTAAAATGTTTGTTTTATGTTCATTTCTCTGATGCAGAACCTAACCATTTTCAAAGGTATGTAATCTCAAAAAAAGAGTTGAAGGATTTACGTTTGGTTTTTTGGGGAGGTCACAAAAGGCACAAGGATGACAATGAACCCGCTGTTGTCCTGCCAACAAATAATTTCTTGCCTGTTCAACTTTAAACTCGAATTTTTTAACACTGTATGAAAAAAGAAGACTTGAAAATTCACAATTGGGATATAGAGAAGATTTTTCCAAATCCTTGGAATCCCAATATGACATCGAAAAGAGTTGATGAAGCCATTAGGGAGTCCATTGGAATTTATGGGATGGTTGATCCTGTCACTTGTCGCAGACATCCCGAAATTGTTGGGGCTCTGCAGATTATTGATGGAGAGCATAGATTGGAAGCATGTAAGGAAATGGAGCTTTCAACAATCCCTGTTGTTATTGTTGATGTCAATGATGCCAATGCAAAAAAGCTTACCATTATTTCAAATGAGACAAGAGGGAGGGCAGAGAAGCAAAGTTTAGCTCAATTGGTCGCTGAGATCGCTGAAGAGCTTGATGTGGACAGTTTCAGGCTAGGGTTGCCCTTCTATGCTGAAGAACTTGAAAACATGCTAGAAGACGGTGATTCAGCAGGAGAGATTGACCCCGCTAAAGAGTGGGAGGGAATGCCTGAATACCAAAATGAAAATGTCGAAAGTTGGAAACAGTTGGTTGTCCACTTTGAAAATGAACAGGACTTTTTGAAGTTTCAGGAATTGGTTGGGCAAGAACTGAATGAAAAAACAAAATCTATCCACTACCCAAAAAAAGAGAGGCTAGATTTAATCAATTATGAATCCTAGATTTCCTGTTTACATTATCAGCAAGGGGAGATGGGAGAACAGACTTACAAGCAGGGCTTTAGAAAGAAGAAAAATCCCCTATCATATTGTAGTAGAGCCTCAAGAATTTTCGGATTATGCTGCTGTAATTGATAAGGAAAGAATTCTTGTTTTGCCCTTTTCAAATTTAGGGCAAGGAAGCATACCTGCAAGGAATTGGGTTTGGGAAGACAGCATTGCAAAAGGCTATAAAAAACATTGGATCTTAGATGATAACATTGATGCGTTTTACAGACTGAACAATAATATTAAGTACAGAACAACAGACGGGGCTTCCTTTTGTGCCATTGAAGACTTTGTTGAAAGATATAAAAATGTGGCAATGTCAGGGATGCAATATGAATCCTTAGTTAAAAGAAAAACAAAAGTTCCACCTTTCATTTTAAACACAAGGATTTACTCAGCAATTTTACTCTCCAATCAAATCCCTCACAGGTGGAGAGGTAGATACAACGAAGACACAGACCTTTCACTAAGAATCTTAAAAGATGGGTTTTGTACAATGCTTTTTCAAGCTTTCTTAGCAGATAAGGCAATGACTATGAAGATGAAGGGAGGGAATACAGATCAACTTTATAAACAAGATGAAAAGTTTGATGGGCGTTTGGCTATGGCTCAAAGTTTAGCAAGGCAACATCCTGACGTTTGTGAAGTAAGAAGAAAGTTTGGTCGATGGCAACATCACGTTAATTACAAACCTTTTGAAAATAATAAACTAATCAGAAACAAAGAGGCTGTAATACTAAAAGGGAACAACGAGTTTGGCATGATTATGAAAAGGAAAAATGGGCAATAAAGAACTATATCCTGTTATGGTCGAACCTTACCTTGATGAAGTAGAAGAGCTTTCAAGAGAAGGTTACAATGAAAAAGAAATAGCCTATGTTTTCGGGGTTAGCGAGAGAGCTTGGAGAACTTACAAAAAGAAATATGAAGCACTTTCTGCCGCTATAAAAGCAGGGAGGAGAAAATCTCAAAAGGAAATTACAAACGCCCTATACAAAAAAGCAACAGGATTTAAAGAGCAGGTTGAAGAGTTGGTTGCTGTGAAAGATGCCCAAAATAACATTGTCAGGCATGATCTCAAAAAGATTTCAAAGTATTTCCCGCCTGACATGGGAGCAATTCGAATGTGGTTGAATTATCGACATCCTGACAAGTGGGGGGAAAGGGTATTAGACAGGCAGACAGAAATTGAAAAGGTGCGGGAGGTCTACAAAAAAAGGGAATCTCAAAAATGGAATGCTTTGGAAACTGCAAGAGCCTTGGAAATTGAGGGGGTAGCTATTCCTGAGAGCTTGCGCCTAGAGTTAGCGAAGGAAACAAAAGAGACCATTACCACACTAGAATCTAATTCAATCAGGATTGTTCTTCCAAGTGAGTTAGAAGAGACTTCAGAGGGCTGAAATGCCTGAAGACATCAAGCTACTAGCTCACCAATACAAGGTTCTCGCTTCTAAGAAGAGGGAGATTTTCCTTGGTGGTGGGGTTGGGGCAGGGAAGACCATGATTGGTTCTCTGTGGGCCATTTTGAAGGCGAGGAGAACCCCTAAGGACGTTTATGGGCTGATCGTCAGCAACACTTACCCTCAACTTTATGACACAACAGTCAGAGCCCTTTATGAGATAGCCGAAAAAGCAGGGGTCAAACTGTTACCCGCTCAGATTTCAAGGGGGCGTGGCCCAACTGATTTATTAATCCAAACCCCTGCAGGGCAGACAAGAGTTTTATTAAGATCCCTTGAACATTACGAAAGGCTTTCGGGCCTAGAAGTTGGTTGGTTTTGGGCTGATGAAGTTTGGCAAACTAGGAAAGAAGCAATTGATGTACTAAATGCAAGGCTCAGAGATGGGAGAATGGGGAGACTTCAAAGTCTTTACACCTCAACTTTAGATGACCCTTCAACGTGGATGTATCAAAGATTTGTTGAACAGGTCAACCCTCAAAAAACTGATGTCTTTTATGCCAAGACAGCAGACAACCCAAACCTGCCGAAAGATTATGTTGAAATCCTCAAGTCCACTTACTCAGAGAGCATGTATAAAAGGATGGTTCTTTCTGAATGGGTTGCTTTGGATCAGAACAGGATTTACACCTCATTTTTGCGGGACTACAACGTATCAGCGGAGGTTTGTTACGAAAAAGCCCTCCCTCTTTTTTGGACTCATGACTTTAATATTGGGCGTGGGAAACCAATGTCTTCCTGTGTTTTACAGTACCACCCAAAGGCTAATGAATATCATGTTATTGATGAAATCATCCTTGACAAAAGCGACACGCACGATGCTGTTTCCGAATTTCTTTCCCGTTACTCCTCCCAAGGGGTGGTGATTTACGGAGACGCAAGTGGACAAGCAAGGGACACAAGAAGCAGATTAACAGATTTTGAAATACTAAGGAGGGCAGGGTTCACTGAGCAGAAAGTTCCTCGCTCAAACCCTCCTGTGAGAGAGAGACACAATTTAGTTAACGCCATGTTAAAATCAGCAGATGGGAAAGTGAGAATAAAAATCAGCCCAAGATGCAGGACACTAATCAAAGGGCTAGACACTGTTCATTTAAAGAAGGGGGCAAATTATGTCGAGGATGACAGCCAAAGAGAGCAGCATGTTACAACAGCCTTGGGCTATTGCCTTTTTGAAGAGCAGGGTAAAGGTCGAGGGCAAATGGGACAAATCAGAGTTAAAGGGATTTAACAAAACATGAATAATTACGAAAAAGTCCACCCACATCATGACAGGATGCTGAGATTTTGGGAGAGATGCAGGCACTTATATTTGGGAGAGGATGCAGTCAAGGAATTTTCAGAAAACAGGGGATACCTCCCAAGACCATACGGGATGAAGGCTGAAGCCTATTTTGAGTATGTAAACAGGGCTACCTTACTTGGGCTTTTCGCTTCCACAGTCGAGGGCAGGTTGGGAGATATTCAAAGAAAAAAGATTTTAACAAGTGGGACAGAAGAGTTAGAGATTTTTTGGGGAGCAATGACCAAAAACAATGAGGGGCTAACAGGAGTGGCAACTCAGGTCATGAGGGAGCTTTTAATCACCGGAAGAGTTTTGGCACTGCTAGATTTTGATGAGGGGGATGGTGAATTTTATACGTCTCTTTATAAAGCTGAAGATATTCTCTATTGGGAAGGGGAATCAGAGCCATTATATGTCTTACTAAATGAGCCAAGAGTCCAATACAGCAAGGGGAACTATTACAATGAAGAAATTCGGCTAGCCCTTTCTTTGGATGAAGATGGCTACACTGCTTGTCGCTATCTCAAAACCCCTCAGGGGTGGGAGAAGATTGAGGAGTTAACCCCCACAGGCCCAAGTGGGCGTTTGCAAGGAATACCTGCTGTGATCTTCAATGTTGGTCATCTTGGTTGTAAAGTCGCAGACCCTCCTATGCTCCACCTTGCCAATCTTCTCCTCTCCATCTTTAGAAACTCAGCAGATTATGAGCAAGGGCTTCATGCCTTGGGAGTCCCTACCCCTGTGGTTTCAGGTATCAGAAAAGAAGATGCTAAGTTTGCGTTAGGCCCAACAACTCCCATCATTTTAGAGCCCCCTGATGCCAAGGTATCATTCCTTGAGTTTTCGGGGGCAGGGTTAAGCCAACTCAAAGGAGCAATGGATGAGAAAGTGCTTCAGGCTGTGATGATGGGAGCAAGGATGATCCAAACAAGAAAACAGGTGGAAAGTGCAGAGGCTGCAAAAACAAGGATGGGCGCAGAATCTAGCCTTTTGAATGTGCTTGTAGAAACGACTGAGGAAGGGCTGAAAGAATTGACAGAAAAGTTTTTAGGTTGGAATGGGGGAGGTGGAAATAAAGAAGGGGAAGAGTTTAAAATTGAGATCAACAGAGATTTTGTAGATGAGAGCTTCAGCCCTGACAGCTTCAAAGCAATCAATGAGGCTGAATTGCAAGGGGTGATTAGCCCATTAGTAGCTTTTAATCTAAGGAAGAAATTTGAGATTTACCCTGACGGTTGGACTTATGATGAGGAGCAGGAAAATCTGATGCAATTAGGAACAGGAATCTCAGCACCTCAGGAATAAAATGGTGATTGCAGAGGTAATTGAGAACGAAGTTTTTAAAAATGCAATTAATCTCTCCAAGTATGAGAAAGAGCTTCAGGATAAAGTTGTCAATCCATTAATTAGAGGGGCATGGTCTGAAGTTAAAAAGAAAATGAAGGCTTTTGACAGCCTGACAGATTTTCAACAGCAGAGACTTGCAGCCCAAAATGATTTTTTATCTCAAACTTTTTATTCTCAATTTACAACTGCCGAAAATTCTTTGAAGGAAGAGCTTGTTGATTTCTCAGCTTTGCAAGCTCAACAAGCAATTAATGAAATCAATACAGCAGTCAGAATCCCTCTCCTTTCTGTTACTTCATCCCCCAAGTTTTTTGCAACACTTGTTGACAAGACTTTGATTGAAGGACTCCCCTTATTTACTCAGCCCAACAAAAACGACATCCCCTCTTATTGGACAAAGCTTGGGGAAGACACACAAAGACAAGTGGCCCAAGAAATCAGAAAGGGGTTGTTATTAGGTGAGACACCAAGAGAGTTGAGGAGTAGGATCATTGGGAAAAAGGACAAGCAAGGGAATTTTCAGGGTGGAGTTTTAAACACAACAAGAAGAAATGCAGAAGCCATCACAAGAACAGCAGTCCATGAAGTGACAAATGAAGCACGATCAAGGATGTATGAAGAAAACCTTGATGTGATTGAAGGAGTCCAATCCATTGCTACCCTTGACGGGAGAACAACACTGCTCTGCAGAAGCTATGATGGCCTGAAGTGGGTTCTTCCTGACTACAAGCCAAAGGGACATGACAAGCGTTACATCAGACCCCCAAGGCATTTCCGTTGTCGCTCAGTCCTAGTCCCTGTCATTGCAGGGATTGAGGAGATAGACAAAAAGGTGGAAGAGATGGGGCTGAAGCTTGAGCCTACAATCAGGGCTTCAAACAGTGGGCCTGTGGCAGCAAGCAAGCTGAACGACACAGGCAGAGACATGGAGAAGTGGTTTAAAAATCAATCTGTGGAAGCTCAGAATAAAATGCTTGGGGTGGGTAAGGCTGAAATTTGGAGACAAGGGAAGGCTTCACTGTATCAGATGGTGAATCAAGACGGGGAGGTTCTGACACTTGCACAAATTAGACAGCAGATTGAAACCAACTCTTTGACTCCACTTCCAAAAACTTACAAATCAGCAAAGAAAAAAGCCGAGAAAGCTCAAGAATCTGCACAGACCAAGCCCCTTGAAAGACAGACAGCAACACAAAAAAAGGCTGAAAGGTCTGCGATTAGGGAAGCGCAGGCATTGCCCTCAACAGCCCCTGTTGTAGCATCAGGCGCAGGCAGTAAAGACCCATTCAAAAACAAAAGCACAATTGACGGGAGTGGGTGGACTCAGAAAAGTGGGAGACTTGGATCTAATGAAGGTGGAATTTTTGAGGATGCACAAGGCAACCAATACTATGCCAAGTTCATGAGCCCCGAAAGAATAGATGGAGAGATTGGGTCTTCCTTAATTTATGAAGCATTGGGATTAAGAACTTTACAGCCAACACGGGTCAATATTGGGGGCAGATTAGCAATCGCCACAAGATACAGAACAGACCTTGAAGATTTCAAAGGGGATCCGAAAGGGTTGCTGAAAAAAGCAAGAGCTAACAAAGAACAGTTCATGGCAATGCAACATGCTTCAGTTCTCAATAAGAATTGGGATTTTGTAGGAGAAGATTTTGATAATCTGAAGTTTGACAAGAAGACAAAAGAATTTGTGATGGTTGATTCAGGAGGAAGCTTCCAATTTAGGGCTCAAGGGGCCAAAAAGTCTTGGTACAAAAACGAAGCTATTTCTGAATATATCACATTCAGGGACATAAACATGAATCCCCAAACAAAGAAGATTATTGACGGGATTCTTGAAAAGAACGTGTGGGATGAAACGCTAGGAATTGAGAGGATTTTTAGGACTGACCCTGCAAAGTTTAAAGATGCACTCAGACTTTCAGGCATGCCATCAAATGAAGCTGATGAAGTTTGGGCTATTTTGTCAAGCAGGAGAAATCAAGTGATTGAAAGATACGGGCTAGGCTCAGATTTTAACACCTCGTTAATTAGTGGGGGGTTGAATTATGATGATGCGTTAAAAAAACATGAACCTTACACATGGGCCGCAAGCCAAGTTGTTGACCCCAAGCAGATCAAAAAGAAAAGTGTGTCTCCCTCAGGTTCTGTTGAAATTCAGCATACTTGGTCAGGAGATAAATCTTCAAGATCAGGCAAAACAGGAAATGAGCTTACTAAAAAAGAATCTGAGTATGTGGAGGAATTAAAGGCTATTAACGCAAAACTTCCTGTGGCTCTTCAGTTCAAAGAGATTGAGATTGGGAGGGTACATGAGGTTTTTAGAAGCTACATTTTAAATGCAATTTCAGGCTCATCCTCTTCTCTTGGGGGTGCAATTTTAAAGAGTTACGGGGAAAGAGTTTTAGGTGGGAGAGTTGGCTATCACAGAGGAGTAAGGGATCTTGAAGAAAAGATGTCCTCAGACATTGAAAAATGGTTCAATCATTCAGGAACCATGTTTTTCAAAGGGAAAAATAAGACTTATGAACTTGATAAGATGCTTGGGCTGCACAGAGGATACGACCAAGCAAGGTTGAGAAAAATACACGGGTTTAATTATGTGAATGTTGAGCGAGGACATGACCAAGATGAACTTGCTGCAAATTGGAGCAAGGCCGAAAAAACTTGGCATTCAAATGGTTCTGCTTCCACTTCAATTAGCAGATTGAAATTTAAAGGCCCAAACAGAGTCAGTATAAAAGCAGGGGTGCAAGACTTTCTTTTCAGTTTCCATTGGGGCCAAGAGTATTTTACTTTTTTCGATGATAACGAAGATGAATATGTTTTGAACGGCAAAAAGTACAAAGCTCATATTTTAGAAAGACTTCCATTGGGAGAGGATAGAACAAGATTTAATGCGGGGTTTGAAAAAGCGAAGGATTGGAATTTTGAGGAAATAGAATGACCATCATGGTGACTTGTGTCATCTGTGGAGACAGACTTGAAATCCGTCTTGTAGACAGGAAAAATGTTTGTCTCAAATGCCAAAAACCAAAAAGGAAAAAAAAGAATGGCTCTAAAGACCTATATCAACAGTCTTGAAGAAGTAGATGAGAATTTACAGAACCTTTACAAGCCAAAGGGGGAAGGGTTCGCTTTAGATGTAGAAGGTGAACAAGACAGGCAAGCTCTCAGAGAGAAAATAAAAGAATTTCGGGACAATAACACACGATTGCAAGAACAGCTTGAGCAAGTGCAGGGGCGTTATTCAGACATTGAGGATTTAGACCCTTCAGATTTAAAAGCTGCAATTGAGGCTCACAAGCAAGTGAAGGAGAAAGAAATGATCCCTGCTGTTGAGATGGACAAGCTGATGAACCAAAGGCTTCAGGCTGAACGGAAGAAATATGAGTCTGAGCTTCAGGAAACAAAGTCAGTTGCTCAAAAGCTACAATCTGAGATGAGCAGAATGACAATTGAAAAAACTATTTCAGAGTCCTTGAATAAGGTAGGACAGCTTCAAAAAGGGGCGTTGTCAGATGTTTTGAGGAGGGCTCAAAATGAAATAGAGGTTAAAGATGAAAGGCTGATTGACAAGTCAACAGGTTTAAGCATTGATCCTAATGATTGGGCTAATGATTTATTGAAAAACAGCCCTTTCTTTTTCACACCCAACACAGGGGCCAACAGCAGAGGAAGTTCCGAAACAGTAAAGGTGAACCCATTTGCAAAGGAAACCTTGAACCTGACACATCAGGCCAAACTGTATCAAGAAAACCCTGCAGAAGCTAAAAGACTAGCAGCAGCAGTTGGGGTTCCACTATGAAATTTAAAGACTTAGATGAAGTAAACAATGCCGTGGTGAGAAAAATTTGGTTCAGGGCAGAGGCAGGGCTCAGAAATTATGGGGTTTCGATGGATAGGGATGACTTGAGCCTTTTGAATTGGTTGCAGCATCTTCAGGAGGAAATGTTAGATGCTTGTGTTTATATTCAAAAAATTCTAATCGAAAAAGGAAAGGAGGAAGATGCCAAAACCTACCAAAGCAATTCAGACAGCAGCAAAGAGGGCAAGGAAATTCAAAGCTGATGGCAAAGCCAAAGGTGCGGGAACATTGGTGGGTTGGAACAGGGCTGCACAATTGGCAAAAGGGGAAAATGTCAGCATGTCAACAGTCAAAAGGATGTATTCTTATCTAGCAAGACATGAAGTAGACAAGAAGGGGAAGAACTTTGGTAATCAGTCCACCCCA
>MDTB01109071.1_pt1 | contig 19230 bp, 19 predicted proteins | sample 811161 | NCBI WGS metagenome assembly MDTB01 (sample SAMN05326650, study PRJNA326480) | marine metagenome | isolation source: seawater | place: Mediterranean Sea | collected 2009
TAACTATGGTTTGTATGAAATGTTTTTTTTAAGAATAGTTTTTCTAAGAAAAATAATTTATTTAGCCCATGATATGTTTTCTTATGATGAATTTAAACCGATCAGTATAAAAAATATAAATTTACCAACAAAAGCAAGACTTAAAATTTTGGGTATAGTTGAAAACCTTTTTAGCGATGTTTTTGTTTTAACAAAAAAATCTCAAAAAGAAAGATTAAGATTGCTCAACTATAAACCAAAAGTTTTTAATGCTGCAATCAGAAATTTAAACTCTTTTAAACACAATAATAACAAAAAGTTTATTTTAAGTTTAGGAAGGTTAGAAAAAAAGAAAAACGTTGATTTAATTATCAAAACTTTTGAAAAAATAAATAAGACTAATCCAAAATTGAAATTACATATTTGTGGTGATGGATCTCAAATGATAAATTTAAAAGAGATTGTAAGAATAAAAAAATTAAGTAATAACGTTAGTTTCTTTGGTTTTGTATCAGAGAAAGAAAAAAAATTACAAATTAAAAATTCTATGTGTATTTACTGTCTTGATAAAGCAGATTTTGATTTAGTAATATGGGAAGCATTACTGCAAGCTAAACCAGTAATATGTTCAAATACAATGGAAATAGATAGTAATTTTATTAAGTACAACTGGATAGCTAAATCAAAACTTAATGTAAATAATATTTATAAAGCTACCAAAGTACTTTTGAAAAAAAAAAGAAATATAAAAGTTTTAAAAAAATTGTTAAATGATTATACTTTTAAGAATTATTTAAATAAAATAGAAATAAACATTAATAAATGAGCTTTTGGAAATCTTATTTTAACTTAAAATATTTTTTTTTTTATTTAATTAATTTTATAATACTTACCTACCATTTTTTATTTGAGAATAAAAAAAGAAATCTTTTAAAAAAAAATAATCAATTATCAAATATATTTCGAAATCAACAGTGGATTATAGTAGGAAATTCTCCTGCACTAAAAAATCTAGAAATTAAAAAATTTATTAATAAAAATACTATCTTTATGAATAGAGGGTATTTAATTGATGATTATAAATTATTACAGCCTAAATATCATATTATTATTGATGATAAGTTTTATAAAGGTGAATGGGGTACTGATATTATAGATAAAATTTTGGAACTTAATCCAAATGTTACATTTATATTTAATGTTAAATGGGCATTTAATAAAAAATTTACAAATGAAATAATTAAAAATAAAGAATTAAACATAGTATGGATAGATAATAGATTATTTTTAAATAAGTATAATTTTAAAAAATTTAAAATCAATCTTACAACACCCACTTTTGGAGGAGCAGTTTTTGGAGCTGCCTTATCATTTTTAGCATATACTAATCCAAATTCCATTTTGTTTGTGGGAGTTGAAGCTAATGGTTTGTGTTATGAGTTAATCGATAATTTTGAAACTCATGCATATGGTTCAAACCCCGATAATAACAAAAAAAAATTCCAAAATTATATTGAGGATCTTGACCAAATGTCTATAACACTCAATCAATACAGATTTTGGTCAGAATACTTCAAAAGAAAAAATATAGATGTTTACAATTGTACAGGTGCTGGAATTTTAAAAATATTTGAACAAAAAAAAATTGAAGAAGTTCTAAATTAAATTGAAAAAAAAAATTTTAATAACAATACCTAATGCTAATGTAAAATCTAAAATATCTTTTTGGAAATTAGCATTAAAGAAAAATAACTATAGAATTTTTCCGGTCTATCAATGGAAAAAAAGGATAAGACCTAATTTTTTTGAAAAAGTTTTTGAAAAATTAAAAATACCAATTGATATATCAAATTTTAATAAAAATATAATCCAAGTTGCAAAATTGAATGCTGATTTGAGCTTTATTTTTATTGAGAAGGGGTGGTATATTTATCCTTCAACTCTTAAAAAAATCCAAAATTTATCTCCACTTGCAAAAATAATTTATTTTTCAAACGATAATATGATTTTAAGTCATAATAATAATTTTTTTATAAACAAAATATTTAAATTAAGAATCTTTGACAAAATAAATTTGATCAATATTCCTGATTACAAAAAATTTGCAAAAAAATATAATTCTAATATTCATTTTACTGACAAAGCATATTCGGAAAAAATACATTTTAAGAAATTTAATTATAAACAGAAGTATAAATACGATATTTCGTTTATAGGTTCATGTACTCTTGATAGGGTAAAGTTACTTACATCACTCGAGCGCGAAGGTTTTAAAATTAATATATGGGGATATGGTTGGGAAAATTATGCCAATCAATTTAAAAGAAAAAATACATTTAAAGGAGGAGAGGTTTTTAATAATCGATATAGAGATATTATGGCATCAAGTAGAATTAATTTAAGTTTTTTAAGAAAAATAAATTACGATACACAAACCTCAAGAAGCATAGAAATTCCTGCCGCGGGAGGACTAATTTTAACAGAATATAGTTCAACCCATAAAAGAATATATGGAAACTTATCAAAATACATACTTTTTAGTAGCAGAAGTGACTTAATAAATAAAATTAAATTTTATTTAAAAAATGAAAAATTTAGAAAAAAAATAACTGAAGCAGTTCAAAATAAAATAATTAAAAATATAAAGTCGTACGAAAAAAAAATTGATGATATATTAAGTTTTGATAATTTAGATGTTAATAAAAAAATTTTTAAAAACAGTAAAAAAATAATTAATTTCTCAAATGTTTTTAATAATTTATTACATCTAATAAAAAGATTTTATTATACTAGACAATTTACTAGTTACGATCACTGTAAACAATTTTGTAATAAAAAATTTTCAAATTCATATGATAATTTAATACTTCAAAAAATAAGATATAATAATTTTTTTGAAACATCAGATGTTGAAAAATTAAAAAGCTCTTCTTTTTTTATTTTAAGAAATATTGTGAGAAAAATAAAAAAAATAAAATTAAAATTTTAGAATTAGGAGGTGGTTATGGCTCAGATTATTTAAACTTAAAAAAAAATAATAGAAAAAATTATGATTATAATATTATTGAAACATCATCCGTTGTAAAAATTGCAAAAGAGGAAAATTTAAATTTCTGTAAATTTTCAAAATTTTCAAAGCAATTTGTTAACCTGAATTATGACTTAATTTATACTTCATCATCTTTACAATATTTTAAGAATCCTATGCAAATAATTAAAATCCTTTTTAAATCTTCTGCTAAATTTATTATTTTAGCCAACAATAATTTTTCTTTTAATCCAAAGATTTTTTCTCAATACTCATTTTTTTCACAAAATCTTTTTACAGAGGAAAAGTATGAATTACAGTATGATAGTTTCTCAAATAAAACTATTCTTTATCCAAATAGTCAATTTTCAGAACTTAAAATATTACAAATAGCTAAAGAGACAGGTTATGAAGTTTTTAGAGTATTTAATGGTGTTGAAAGTCATGGAAAAAACAGTTATTCAAAATCGATAGTTTTTAAAAAAAACTGATGAATTTTTTAATTTAATGTGTGGTATTGCTGGAGTAATTGGTTCATTTGAAGATGATACTGAAAATATTTTAAATTCTCTTAAAAATAGAGGACCCGATTATCAAAATTTTTATCAAAATAAAAATTTAGTTTTTTTCCATTCTTTACTTAAAATAATGGATCTCTCCGAAAACTCTGCACAACCAATGATAGACAAGAAAACAGGAAATGTAATAATTTTTAATGGTGAAATATACAATTATAAGGAAATAAGAAAAAAATACTTATCAGAAAGTATTTTTAATAGCGATACAGATACCGAAGTAATTCTTAAAATTTATGAATTATTTGGAAACGAAGTTACTCAACATTTAAAAGGCATGTTTGTTTTTGCCATATATGATAATCATAAGAAAAAAGTTTTAATCTTTAGAGATAACTTTGGAATTAAACCATTGTATTATTCAAGTCTAGAAAGTAATTTTTTTTTTTCTTCTGATATAAAAACTCTATTAAAGTTTAAAAATGTAAAAAAGGAAGTAGAATTAAATGAAAAAATTGTTGTGTCGTTTATAGGAAATAGGCAATTATTTAAAAATAATGAAACATTATTTAAAAATATTAAGATATTACCTAAATCAAGCTTTGTAGAAATTGATATCAATACCAAGAACTTCAGTATTTCAAAATATAAAAGTAATTTTAAACAATTTGATAATAAAAATTATCAAAATTTTGAAAATCTATTTTTAAAAAATTTAGATGAACACATTTTAACAAAACACGATAAAATTGCATGTTTTTTATCAGGGGGTTTGGACTCGAGTTTATTAGCGAGTTCATTGTCAAAAATAAAAACAAATAAAAAAATTTATACATTTACTGCACTTCAAAAAAATTTATTTGAAAGTGATAATGCAAAAAAAATTAATGAAATTCAAAAATTCAATCCAACATATTTAAATACTGAAAATATTAATTTTTTTGATGAGTTGGAAAAAGTAAATAAAATTAATTTTCAACCGTCCGTTGATTTGTCAGTTATTGTGCATAAAAAATTGTGCGAGGAAGTCAGAAAAAAAAATATAAAAATTATTTTTTCTGGAAATGGAGCAGACGAAATGTTTTATGGTTATCCATCACATTTTTATAGTTATTTTGCATATAATTTTAAAAAAAATTACAATATATTTAAACTTATTAACAAGATTCTTTCATTTAAAAAAACAAATGCCAAATCATTTTTAGATATCTTTAAAGGTACTTTTGTTCAAATTTTGCCGTTAAAATTAATTAATTATATTAAAAAAATACAATTAAAAAATAAAGTTTCTCACCTGAATATTTCTAAAATAAATATTCAAAAATTGAATTTTTATGATGAACATGATTTAGATAAATTTAAAAATATTAAGAAAAATTATATGGACTCATGGGCCTTACAGAATTATTTGGATTATGAGGATAAAAATTCAATGTATTATGGTATTGAAATAAGAGTGCCTTATTTAGATATTGAATTAGAAAAAATTATAAACAATTATTCATTAGAATCTTTTTTTAGTGAGGGTAGCAAATCTCATTTGAGAAGAATAAGCTTTCTTCCTGACATAATTGCAAAAGAAAAAAGAAAAAGTGGTTTTGCAGGAGATTTAAACTTATTTTATGAAAAATACTATGAGCAAATTCTTTATAAAATTGAGAATGATTTTAATGATATCCCTTTAATAAATAATAAAAAACTCCGAGATATGTTTAAAAATTTAAACTTAGAAAATTCAGAAATTTTCTTTAGAACTTATTCCTATGGTATTTGGTATTTAAGTTGTTTCAAGGAAGATGAATGAGAATACTAATTTCATTAGTAGGCCGTTTTCACTCAGAAGAAATTGCAACAGGATTTAAAAATTTTAATTATAATGTTAAAGTAATTTCTTCATATCCATATTTTGTTTTTAAAAAAGCATTAAGTAGAAAAGAACATGAATCAATAGGCATCATAGGAATTATAAATAGATTCAATAAATATCTTCCGCATAAAATTAGAACTTTTCTAAATTTATTAGTTCATAGATTTGTCTCAAAAAAAACACTTGAAAATTATAAAGAATTTCCAATAATAATTATATGGAGTGGTTGTGCTTATGAATTTCTCAAAAATAAAAATTCAGATGTTAATAATAAAGTTATCTTAGAAAGAGGAAGTACTCATATTTCATATCAGGTAGATTTATTAAAAAAATTATATAATGATTTAAATTTTGATTTTAAGATTGAAAATTTTTTTTTAAAAGAGGAATTGGAAGAATATAAGTTAAGCGATTATATAGCTATACCTTCAAATTTTTGCAAAAAAACATTTGTAGATAACGGTATAAGTGAAGAAAAATTGTTTGTTAACCCTTATGGAGTAAATTTAAACAATTTCTATATAAAAAAATATAATAAACATAAAATTAAAAAAAAATTAATATTTTGTGGTGAAGCTTCTATAAGAAAAGGTTTTTTTCCACTTCTTGAGACTCTAAATAAGTTATCAAAAGATAAAATAGAAATTATTCATGTTGGAACAGTTTCCGAGGAGATAAAAAAAATTTTAAAATCTAAGAGATATGATAACCTTAAAATACTTGGAACGAAAAAACAAAACGAATTAAAAAATTATTTTTATTCAGCTGATGCTTTAATTTTACCTTCATATGAAGAAGGCATGGCATTAGTGCAATTACAATCTCTAGCTTGTGGTATTCCAATTATTTCATCTATACAGGCTGGTGTTGATGATATATTTGATTCAAATGAAGTATATTTGGGTGAAAAAATAAATAAAATTGATCCAACTTCAATATCTGAAAGCGTAATAAACTTTTATGATAATGTAAAAAAAATCAACACATATGAAATCTTTAATTATGTCAAAAATAATTTTTACGCAGAAAGTTACAGTCAAAGATATTTAAATTTTATAAAAAAAATTAAACCATGATTCAAAAAAAATTAAAAATATATCATTCAATATCTACCATGAATAGTCTTGATGGAGGATTATCAAAAGCAGTTTTAGGCATGGTAGATAACCCAAAAAAATACATGTCTATTATTTCGAAAAAAAAAAATACTGATTTTTCTTATTTATCAAAAAAATTTAAGGGTGAGAAAATTTTACAAAATGAAATCTCATTTATTTTTTCAAAAAAATTAATTAAAAGTATTAATTATAACAATAAAAGTGAGATTTTAATCCATAGTCATGGAATATGGCAGCCTTATGATAATTTAATTTGTAATTTTGCTTATAAAAATAATATACCTTATATTATTCAACCACATGGGATGCTTGAACCATGGTCATTAAATCAGAAAAGTTTTAAAAAAAAAATTGCTCTTAAATTATTCCAACTTAGAAATTTAATTAACGCAGAAGCATTTGTTGCCACTTCAAAAATGGAGTATAAAAATTTAAGAAAGCTTAAAATTAAGAAGCCTATTGCAATTATACCAAATGGTATATTTAAGCCTCCTAGAATAAAAAAAAAAAAGAATAATAAATTTATTCAGATTTTGTTTTTATCGAGGATACATCCAAAGAAAGGTATTTTAAGTCTTTTAAATGTTTTAAGTAAAATAAAATTAAATAATTGGCACTTAAGAATAGTTGGAACAGGAGAAAAAAAATATTTAAACTTCATATTAAAAAAAATAAAAAATTTAAAAATTGAAAAGAAAGTAACCTACGTTGGTCCTTTAGATGATAAGAAAAAATATAATGAATATTTCAAGTCAGATATATTTATTTTACCGTCATTTTCTGAAAATTTTGGTTTAGTAGTTCCAGAGGCCCTATCTTGTGGATTACCGGTAATTACTTCAAATAAAACTCCATGGAAGGATTTAGATAAATTTAAGTGTGGATGGTGTATACCAAACAATGATGAAAGTTTAAAAAAAGTTTTAATTAAGTTTTTAAATTTAAAAAAAGATAAACGTCAAAAACTATCTAAGAACGCAAAATCCTTCTCAAAGAACTTTTTTTGGAAAAAAATTCATAAAAAATTTGATGTTCTTTATTACTGGTTATTAACAAAAAGAAAAAAACCAAATTTTGTATATTTAAAATAAAAATGAAAATAACTATAATTACCCCAACCCGAAATTCTGAAAATACAATTAAACAAAATTTACAAAGCATTAATTTTCAAAATTATAGAAATATTGAGCATATAATTATTGATGGAAAATCAAAAGATAAGACTTTAGAAATAATAAATCGTTTTAAAAAAAAAAAAATAACTAAAGTTTTTTCTTCAAAGGATAAAGGAATATATTATGCTTTAAATAAAGGTTTGAGATTAGCGACAGGAAAAGTGATATGTTTTTTAAATTCCGATGATTACTATCCAGATAAAAAAATAATAAGCTCTGTGATAAAAATATTTAAAAATTCAAAATCAGATATTGTTTATGGTAATTTAAATTATGTGAAAAAAAACCATAAAATATTTAGAAAATGGAGAAGTCAGAATTTTGAGACAAAATTATTAAATAAAGGATGGATGCCTCCTCATCCAGCTACATTTATTAAAAAAAAAATAATTAAAAAAAAGAATTATTTTAATATAAATTTTGAAATATCTTCAGACTATGATTTTTTGATAAATCTATTTAATAAGAAAAAAAATAAAACAAAATACTATAATAAAGTATTAGTCCATATGTTGATTGGTGGAAAAAGTAATAAAAATTTAAGTAGTATTTTCAAAAAATCATATGAAGACTATTTAATAATCAAAAAAAATAAGATTGGTGGTTTATATACACTCATATTGAAAAATTTTTCAAAGCTAAATCAACTTTTTTAATTTGGCAAACTTTCACTTTATAATTATAAAATAGTAATTAATGATTGAAAGAATTAAATATAAAAAAGAAGAAATAGCTATAATTATAAGAAATTCATATAATAAAAATGGATGTGAATTTTTTACACCAAATTTTTATTCTCAACAACTAGGGTATATGTGTCATGATGCTGGCCATAAAATTGAACCCCATTATCATATCGAAACATCAAGAGATGTAAAAAAAACTCAAGAAGTCTTATTTATCAAATCAGGAAAAGTTAAAGTTAATTTTTTCACAACTGAAGAGGTTTTTATACAAAGCATAATTTTAGAAAAGGGAGACGTAATTTTATTAGCTTCCCAAGGTCATGGATTTGAAATGTTGGAAAAAAGTGAAATGATAGAGGTTAAGCAAGGTCCTTATCAAGGAGATAAAGATAAAAAAAGATTTAAAACGAAATAAGTAACAATATAAAAATGAAGAATAATTTTATACCTGTAAATGTTCCTCTAATTAAAGGTAATGAGCTTAAGTATTTAAAAAAATGTATTTATACTGGATGGATTTCTTCAGAGGGAGGTTATGTCAAAGAATTTGAAAAAAAATTTTGCAGATCTGTGAATAGAAAATATGGAATTTCTGTTTCTAGCGGTACTGCAGCTTTAGATATAGCTATAGATTCTATAGGAATAAGTAAAGGAGATGAGGTGATATTACCTGCAAGTGTAATTATTTCTTGTGTTAATCAAATAGTTAGGTTGGGTGCTAAACCTGTGTTAGTTGATCTAAAAAAAGATACACTCAACATGGACCCAGACGAAGTTTTATCAAAAGTAAATAAGAGAACTAAAGCAATAATGATAACTCATTTGTATGGATTACCAGTTGACCTTGATCCTATTTTAAAAATTGCCAAAAAAAATAAAATTATAATTATAGAAGATGCCGCTGAAATGTATGGACAAACTTATAAATCTATACCTTGTGGAAGCTTTGGCTTAGTAAGTACTTTTAGTTTCTATGCAAATAAACAAATAACAACCGGTGAAGGTGGAATGATTGTTACCAATAGTAAAAAAATTGCAGAAAAATGTTCTGAATTGCGAAACCTTTGTTTTAAAAAAAATAGAAGATTTGTTCACTATAAAATTGGATGGAATTATAGAATGTCAAATATTCAAGCGGCCTTAGGTGTTGCTCAGCTGGAAAGAAAAAATGAAATTGTAAAATTAAAAAGAAGAATTGGAAGTTTTTATAACAAAAAATTAAAAAAAATTAAAAAAATAAGTTTACCAATCAGAAAAGTAAATTATGCAGATAATATTTATTGGGTCTATACAATTATATTAAAAAAAAAATACAAAGTTACAGCTGATTATGTGTGTAAAAAGTTACTACAAAAGGGTATTCAAACAAGAAGGTTATTTTATCCATTAAATAAACAGCCAGTATTAAAAAAATATAATTTTTTTAATAATAAAAAATTTCCAAATGCAGAATACCTTTATAAATATGGGTTTTATATCCCATCTGGGCTTGGAATTAATAAAAAAGATCAAGAAAAAGTGTGTAAAAATTTGATTGAAATTTTGAAAAACTAAAAAATGAAAAAATATTTAAGTCTAAATTTGGTAAACGCACACTTGTTTGGGTTCCTAGCATATTTTTTTTTATTTGGATTTTTTAATATCGTTTTTGGAAAACTTGAATTCAGTCAAGTATCTACTTTAACTATTCTCATAATTCTTGGAGTTTTAATTTTCATATGTAAACTTTATAAGTTTGATTTTTTGATAAAGTCAAATACAAATTTTGAAATATTTAATAATTTTATTAATAAATTTGATCCTAAATCATATTTAGTTCTTCTATTAATTGTTGCAACGATTATTTTATATTTCCATATTAATATGGAAAATTTATTCGCATTTACAGCTGTACATTTACCTTATGAGGAAAATTTAAGTATTAAAAAATTTGCAAAGTTTAAGCATTACATAATATTACCAATTTTATTTTTACTTTCTTCAATTTCGATAATTAAAGTTTTAAATAAAAAATATTTTTTTTTAAATTTTTTTTTATTAATTTTAATTGCTATTTTTATTTTTATGTTAGGTAGACGATTTTCGGCAATTTATTTAATATTTGTTTTCTTAAATATTACAAATTTTTACATAGAAAAAATAAATCCTAATAAATTATTTAAGTTAGGTGTAATCGTTCTTTCTCTATCGCTAATCCTCTGGACTATACATAGTAATGTTTACCAGCAGCTTAGGCCCAAATATACTTCAGATAAACTAGTATTACCAAAGGACACCTCTATTATATTTAAAATAAAGGGAACATTAGATAATCTAGGTAGCAGGCCATCACCATTTTATGAATTAAATAGTACAGTTAAATCATTTGAAGATGATAAAATATTTTTTAGTAATGGTACTTTAATAAGTCAATCTTTAAAAAATGCTATTCCAAGGATACTTTATAAAGATAAAAAATTTATTTCTGAGGATGCTATTATTGCATCACATTTGAGCTCTCTTAGACAAATAGATTTTTCAAGTAATGCTCTAAGATTATTTTTTTTAGAATTTGGTTTACCAGGAGTCATATATTACTTAATTTCTTTAACAATATTATTTATTTTAATTAATATTATTTTAAATAGTTTAAGGTCAAATTATATTCTTTATTGTTTATATTATGTTTCAACTTTTATAGTTTTGTTACAAGTTGAAACAATAACATCAAATTATTTTGTATTAATTTTCTTAGGAATTATATTTTTTATTTTTAATTATATAATTAATACTTTATTTAATAATACAATTTTTAAAAAAAAATTAAATTTTTTGTTTGAGGTAGAAAGTTTAAAAAATTGAAAAAAATATTTAAATTAGCAAAAATTTATGATGCAATTTATAAAAATAAAAATTATCAATTAGAAGCATCTTCAGTTAATAAAATTTTAAATAAAAATAAAAAAATAAAAAATATTTTAGAACTTGGTTCTGGAACAGGTCAACACGCAAAGTTTTTATGCAATAGGGGGTATAGTGTTCAAGGTATAGATAGTAGTATAGAAATGATTGCAAATTCATTAAAAATTAAAAATTTTAAAAATAATTTAGGTGATATTAGACACTTTAATCTAAATAAAAAGTTTGATGCAGCCATTTCATTATTTCATGTTTTTAGCTATTTAAATTCAAACAAAGATGTTATTTCTACTTTGATGAATGTTAATAAGCATTTAAAAAAAAATTCTTATTTTATATTTGATTTTTGGTATCTACCTGCAGTACTTAATCTTAAACCACAAAAAAAAAATTCAATATTTCAAAATTTTCAATACAAAATTAATAGAAAAGTCATACCAAAAATTTCTTTAAACAAAAATATTGTAGAAGTTAATTATACTTTTAAAGTAAATGATAAAAAAAATAGAAAAAAATATATCTATAAAGAGAAACATAGCATGAGATACTTTAGTATAAATGAAATTGAGTTATTTTGTAAGTTTACTGGATTTGAACTAATTTATATTAGGGAGTTAAATTCAAATTCTAAACCTTCAGAAAAAACTTGGGCAGTACATGCTATTATAAAAAAAAATAAAAATATTTGATACTTTCAAAAACTAAATGATTAATTTTTTTTCATTATTTAAAAAAACAATTTTTTTAAATGTTCTTATAAATTTAAAATTCTTAATTGGAATCACTAGCCAGCTAATTTGTGTAAGATATATAACTCCTAGTGAATTTGGAAAGTTTGCGATAATTATTATTTTGTCAGAAGTCTTATTTAGTATCAATGTTGTTGATCAGACCGCGATGATTAGATATCAAACCGAAAAATTTCTTTTAAAAACTAGTTCGGTATTATGCAACTATGGAGCCAATTTAATACTTATTATTTCTAGTTCAGTTTGTATTTTTTTATATGTTTTTGAAAAAATTGATTTAATAATTTTAGTATTTAGTCTAATAATTTTATTTTCTAGGTGGATAAAGTATAGACTTATAGTGGTCGAAGGGGCTCTAGAACAAAAACTAGAATATCAAAAACTATATTTAAATTATTTTTATAATTCACTTTTTTCAAATATTTTTTGCATTTATTTTGCTTACATAGGTTTTGGTATTTATGCTTTAATTTTAAGAGAAATTTTAGAAGCTTTAATTTATTGGTTTCTAATTAGGAAAAGTAAGCCGAGACTAGATGGAGAATTTGATAAAAAAACTGCAAATTTAGTTTCCAAATTTGCACTGCAAGGTGCTTTAATTAATTTTTTAAACATATTTCAATTTAAAGGAATACTTCTTTTTTTGGGGGCTTTTGCAAATTTGAGTATCGTAGGATTTTTTGAAAGAGCACATTTCCTTAATTTCGCGTGTTCAAATTTTTTTTCTCAATTAATTGATCGGGTATTTGTTCCTTTAGTTGGAAACAAAAAGGATGGAGAAGATAACAAAAATACTCTATTAAATATTTTTTTACTTTACAAAATTTATGTATTTCTACCAGTTGGAATAACTACATTTTTTTTTGGTGAATCTATTTGTATGTTTTTATTAGGAAATGAATGGAAATTTACAGGTGAAATAATTTCTATTTTAAGTGTTTGGTTAATATTCACAAATTTAAATCACACATTAGAAAGGTGGATATTTATCCATCATACAAGAAAATATTCAATAATTGGTTCAATTATAACACTGTTAATTTTAGCGATTGTCTCTATTTACGTTTATTTCACTAAAGAATGGATAACTTTGATATGGGGTTTAAATATTGGAAGTATTATTTTTTTTATAATTTTAATAAGTATTATATTTAAAAGAAATGATAGGATTAAATTTAGTGCTTTAAGTTATCCAATTTTATTTTCAATATTAGGTATTATTTTTTACAATAATTTTTATATTTTAGATTGGTGGATTATGATAATTGTTTTTTTCCTCTTTTATTTTTTATGTTCTCTAATAGTATATTTTCAAAACATAAAAAATTTTATTAAAAACACTAAAATAAAAATTTAATAAAAAAAACATATTATTTATAATGTATTTTGCATCTATTTCGCTAGTTTGGCTTATTTCTTTTTTAATTTGCTCCTACTTTTTGAAAAATAAAATATTTCAAGATAATATTTTATCAGGAGTTATAGTTATATTTTCTATCTCCTTAATTTCAACTTTTTTTATTAAAGTTTTATTTTATTTTTTTGATTTTAATTTAAACTTCATTTTATTTTCACTAACATATATTTTCTTTTTAGTTTTATTTTATATTTCATTAAAAAAAAGTTTTAATAAAACTTACAACATAAATTATTATGGATTAATTTTTTCTATTTTATTTATTTTTTCATCCGTATTAGTTTTGCTAGACAACAGTGTTTCATTTACTCATTGGGATGCTGTTGTATCTTGGAATAGGTGGGCTATAGAACTTTCAAATAGCTCTTATTCTCCACATCCAGCTTTTTATCCAATATTATGGCCATCCATATGGTCTTTAATATATGAATTACAAGGTTCTATAGATTTTGAATTTATTGCTAAAAGCGTATTATTAGTATGCATTCTGATTTTTTACTTATCTTTGTATATTTACTTTATTAATGTAAGTAAGTTTTCAGCACTATTAATCTTTTTATTAGTACATTTGCTTTATAATCACACAATTGAATACATAGTTTCTGGTTATATGGATCAACCAGTTGCAATTTTAACCTGTTCCTCCCTACTACTTTTTGCCTCATCTTTAAAAAAAGAGATTAATAAAAATAATTTTACTTTAGTGGCATCTTTATTGGTGCTTTCTTTGGGTATACTGACAAAACAACCAGCTGTAATGATTTCTATTTTTTCTCTGATTTACCTTTTAGTTTTTTATTTTAAAAAAATTATTGATTATAAGTTTTTTATTTTTTCAATAATAATAATTTTTTTTCCATTTTTTATTTTTATAGTTTTTCATCAAATAAATTTAGATACTGAATTGAATTTTTTTCAGAATAATTTTTTGAATTATAATACCATTAGTATTAGAGACGCCATTTACTATGAAAGTTTAGTTTTTAATACTATTAAGATTTTTTATGAGAAAGGTGGTTTATTGTATATTTTTGCTTTTATCTTTCCTTATTTTGGAACTTTTTTTATCAAAAATAAAGAATTAAAATTTTTAAATTATCTTCTACTTTTAATAATTCTAATTGGATTTATTATTTATGCAAATTGTTGTAGTTATGAAATTCGTAACAGTTACTGGTTGCTTATGATCTGTATAGTAGCTGTAGCCAACTGTTTTTCAGATTTTAATTTAAATTTTAATAATGTAAATCGAGTTTTAGAAAATAAAATCTTTAAGTTAAAGCTATTTAAAATACTTTTTTTATTTTCAACCTTATTATTTTTAATATCTTTTTTACCAAACCTTAATAGCGGTTTTATAATTGATAAAACAATAGAGGAAAAGAAATCATTAGGTGGAGAAGCCACAGCCTTATCTTTATTGAATGAATTAGAAAATGAGCAAAATTGTTATAAAATAGTTGCAGCTCACCAATTAATAAAATTTAATTTTCATTTAAAAAAATATAGTAATTTAATTGAGCGGGTTGCAGCTTCTGATTTGGGACTATTTCTTAATAATAAATTTTTAAGAAGTAAAAAATGTAACACTTATTGGGTTTTTTATGATGATATTTTTAATGAAAAAAAATATGTTCCAAAATTTAATTCTTTATTAGAAAAAGGTATAATACAAAAAATAGATAAAAATTTATTTAAAATAGAGAAAAGTGCTGTTTGGTAATTTAATCCTTAGAAATTATTAGTAGTTTGCCAGAGATCATTACATTTGGAAAAATAAAAAAATTTAAAAAATTTTGTATCAATCTTTTAAAAAACTTATTTGAAAATTGATAAACATTGATTTCCTCTTTTATAAAAAACTTATTTTTATTTATTCTTGTTTCAATTAAATTTGTTGCTTCTTTTGGGTTTACACACCATAGATGTCTATGATTTAGAGGTTTATTAAGTTGTTCAAAACCCATTGAGTCAATTTTTCCACTAAATAAAAATTTTAATCTATTTTGCAAGGTACCCTCATTGGGAATTGATAAAAATATATATTTTTTTGAAATATTCATGCTGTAATCTAATAAATCAAAAAAATTATCATCGTGTTCTAGTACATCAAATAAAAAAATTGCATCATATTTTTCTTTTTTCTTAAAAACATCATTTCTACTTTTAACAATTTCTATGTTATTTTTTTTTGGTACTTCGTAAATACCACTATTTATATCAATTCCGTTGTATAAGATTTCATTATTATGTTTTATTATCTCACTTTCTAGCAAAGCATCACCACAACCTATGTCAAAACAACTATCAAATTTATAATTATTAAGAATATAATTTGCATATATTGATGCTTCTCGATTTAAATTTAACATTTTTAATTTTTTTATTTTTTTCATTTAGATAAGATAATATATAACTTTATAGATTATTTAATTACATTAATGAATCAAGATTATATCAATAAAGATAACAATTTATTTTTTAAAATATATTTACAATCTTGGAGATTTGTAAATTCATTTCTTTTTTTAAACTTCTTAGTTCCGTTAAGTTTTTATAGAGGCATTCTCTTAAAATTATTTGGTGCTAGAATTGGAAAAAATTGTGTAATTAAACCTAATGTTAAAATTTTCAATCCAAAAAATCTTTCTTTGGGCGACAATGTATGGCTTGGTGAAAATACAGATTTATATACCCTAAATAAAATAACAATTGAAAACAATGTTGTCTTAAGTCAGTATGTATATTTATGTACAGGCTCACATGATATAAAAAATAATTTTAAAACTGTATCTGGACCCATAACAATAAAAAAAAATAGTTGGATTTGTACAAAATGTACAATTTTGAAAAATGTAGTTGTTCCTGAAAATTCTATAATTGAAGCTTGTACTTTACTAAAAAATAATAAATGAAAATTCTAATTACAGGTACTGCCGGATTTATTGGGTTTTCTTTAGCAAAATTTTTGTTAGAAAAAAAATATACTATTATAGGATGTGATGTTCAGAATAATTATTATGATGTAAAATTAAAAAAAAGTAGATTAAATATTTTAAAAAAAAATAAAAAATATTTCCATTTTCAAAAAGATCTATCAAAAAGACAAGATATAGAAAACATTTTTGAAAAATTTAAAATAACTGCAGTAATTCATTTAGCGGCTCAGCCAGGTGTAAGATATTCTATAACTAATCCAGATGCTTATATTAAATCAAATTTAAATTCTTTTGTAAATTTAATTGATATTTCTGCAAAAAAAAAAATTAAAAATTTTATATATGCTAGTAGCTCTAGTGTATTTGGAAATCAGAAAAAATTACCATATAGCGAAAATGATAGAACAGATTTTCCAGAAAGTTTGTATGCTGCTACAAAAAAATCCAACGAGTTAATTGCACATTCATACTCATCTTTATACAAAATGAGAACAACAGGAATTAGATTTTTTACTATTTATGGCCCATGGGGGCGACCTGACATGGCGTATTTCAAGTTCACTAAAAGTATTTTAAATAATAAAATTATCGAAATATACAATAAAGGAGAGCACTCTAGAGATTTTACTTATATTGATGATGCAGTTTTAGGCATTTATAAAATATTAAAAGTAAAGTTAAAAAATAACAAAAAATTATTTGATATTATAAATATTGGAAATAACAAACCTGAGAAATTAAAAAAATTTATTAGAATTCTTGAAAATATTTTAAACAAAAAAGCAAAAAAAAAATTAATTTCTTTCCAAAAAGGAGATGTAAAAAAAACTCACGCTAGTATAAAATATTTAAGTAAAAACTTTAAATTTAAGCCAAAGACAGATTTAACTACTGGTCTTAAAAAATTCGTGGATTGGTATAAGACTTATTATAATATTAAATAAATCATTACTTTTGATAATATTCATAAAATTTTATAACACTTTTATAATCTTTAAGAAATAGAATTGGTTTTTGTAACTCAATATTATAAACTAAAATACCTCCTTCATTCAAATTAAAATCTAGATTGACTCTTTTCATCACTTCACTATGTGTAGAAAGTAAGTAATTTTTTTTATTATCAATTAAATTATTATAGAAAAAATTATTTAATTCCTCACTTTTATTTTTTAAATCTGAATCTTTAAAATAAGAATTATAGATTAAAAAATCATGAATTTGGTCAATTTCACCAAATGCAATTTTTGCTGTCTCTTTTGCACGGCACATCGAAGATGAATGTATTTCGTTAATATTTATATTTAATTCATCAAAAATCATTCCAATTATTTGAGCTTCAATTTTTCCAATTTCACTTAAACAAGCTATTTTTTTATCCAAACCTGGCAATAAATTAAATAAACTTTCTTTATGAAGATGCGCTGCTTCAATACCTAAATCATGCTTTTTGGTGTGTCTTAGAATAAATATGTTTCCTTTATTAAAAACTCTGTTAATTAATAAATTTTCAGAAGTAAAATTCATCAAATTCCTATCATATTGAATTTTTTTTCTTTATTTATTTGGACTCTAAATTCTTTAATTTTATTGAGGGAATATCCAGAAATTGGAATTAATAATATTAAAACTATTAGAACGAAAAATTTATTTTTAAAAAAAATTTTAAACATTTATTATTATTTAGAATGTATTATTATCAATTTTCTTTCAATATAAATTCTAAAAAAAAGATAAGAAAAAAAACTAATAATAAATACTATAAGTGATAGCAAATTTGAAATATTGTAAATGAGAATTCCTAAAAAAATAAAGATAATATTAATTAACGATATAATTCCTGTAGTTTTGAAATGTGAGTTATTAAATTTTTTAAGTAATAAATGATGAAAATGATCTTTCCCAGGAATAAATATATTTTTTTTTCTTTTGAGTCTAATTATAGAAACACTTAAAAACTCATAAACCAAGTAGGCTACAGGCCAAATTAATAATCCCGGATGGATATTTTCATATTTAAATAAATAAATAATAAAAAAACTTAAGACAAAACCTAGCATCAAACTGCCTCCATTTCCAAGAAATATTTTGAATTTTATATTTTTAGAAAAATTAAAGAAAAATGTAATTATTATAGAAATTAAAATTAAATTTAAAAAATAATTTAATTCAGGATTATTTATCAAAAATTTATAATAGATTAAGCAAATAAAAATCTGACTTAAGGCCAAACCATCTATTCCATCATTATAATTGAAAGCATTAATTAAAAAACCAACGCATAATAAAGTGAAGATAAAATTTAATTTACCCAAATTAATTTTTCCAATTATTTCATAAGTACCTAAATTATCTAAAGTATAACCTTGATAAATTAATATTAACGTAGGTATACTTAGTAAAGTTAGCTTTATACCTGGTGTAATTATGTATTTATCATCAACCAAACCACTTATCAGACAGATAAATGAAATTATAATTATATTTTCTAGTTCTGGGTTAAGCTCATTAAATTTAATTAAACATAACAGATAAATAAAAATAGATAATCCTGCAGTAAAAGGTATTTGATTGTTGTGGATTTTACGTTCATTAGGTATATCTGTAAGGGATAACTTTTTAGATATATAAATAGTTATTAGCAAAATAAACAAATATACAATTGAGTAAATTAAAAAAATCATTATTTATAACTATTTCTATTTTTAAAATTTTAAAATGTCAAAGTTGCATAATCAACAAAACTTAATATTTTTATTATTCGCATTAATTCCTTTCTTTTTAATCACGGGCCCTTTTTTATCTGATTTAACAGTTTCCCTGTCTTGTCTTTTTATTTTTTTTTATTTAAGAGAAATA
>MDTB01106388.1_pt1 | contig 19228 bp, 16 predicted proteins | sample 811161 | NCBI WGS metagenome assembly MDTB01 (sample SAMN05326650, study PRJNA326480) | marine metagenome | isolation source: seawater | place: Mediterranean Sea | collected 2009
CTAGTGAACACACAGATGCGCTTTATGCAGGATGGCAGCGTGCTGTGACCCGGTTGCTTCATGACCCAAAAAACTGACTATCCCCTGACGGCAGCTCAAGAGCGCAACAGATAAGTTTAAGTTAAATAGATAGGAACACGTACAATGAGTAACGATCAATTTATGAAACAAGTATTTATCGAGGGTCGTACCCATCGTATTTTTAAAGATAGACCTTTTGATGAAAGCTTGCTTCATCGGCTCTATGAATTAGCTAAAATTGCGCCCTCTTCCTCTAATCTTTGCCCCATGCGCATCTCGTTTGTAGTATCGACGCAACAAAAGCAAAAGGTGATTGATGCAGCAGCAGAGGGCAATAAACCAAAAATTGAATCAGCACCTGTGGTAGCCATCGTTGCTCACGACACAAGATTTACCGACCATATTGAAAAATTAGCACCTTTCATGAATGCAGAAACTTTCCGGCAGCAAAGTGAGGAAAAATTGAAACAAGTTGCGATAGAAAATAGCTGGCTACAGGCTGGTTTTTTGATTGCAGCAGCGCGCGCCCTTGGTCTTAATTGTGGCCCGATGGGTGGTTTTAATAAGACAATGATAGACAATACTTTTTATAAAGACTCTTCATGGCGCTCTAATTTTTTGATGAACATCGGATATGGTGATGAAACTCAACTGCCTCCACGTGGCCATCGCCTTTCTTTTGATGATGCATGTTCAATTCTTTAATGGCGATAAATGGAATTAGCTTTTTGGAACCACAGCTTGTTTCTTGGGCTCTTATAAATTGGCAGAATTGATTCACGATTTTTTCGTTAGCCTGCGGTGCTGAAGTTCTAAATCATTTCGCCAAAACAAAGATATCTCTCCCTAAAATACATCCCGTCAGATAGATAGACACAGACAATAGCTTATGATTTCATAATCACATGTCACGTCCTGTTTTTATTGAGGCGGCTTTAAATGGCCCATGGTCGCAAAGACGACAGCCCTTGATGCCTGTGACAACTGATGCCTTGATTGCCGAGGGTATTGATTGTGCCAGAGCTGGAGCGTCAGTCATACATATCCATGTCTATGATCCTGACACTGGCCAACAATTCGAGAATTTTGATGCCTACAGGGCAGTAATAGAGGGCATTCGTGAATATGAAAATGTGATTGTCTACCCCACATTACCTCTTTCTGGCTTTGGTAAGACTGACCAGACCTTTACTGCTGAAGCCCGCTTTAAAACTGTTAAGAAACTTGCCAACGCAGGTCTTTTGGAATGGTCTGTGATTGATCCTGGCACGACTCAGATAACAGAATTGGATCCTACAAATAGCGAACAAGTTCAGTTTTTATATATTAACAGTGAAGCTGAAGTCAGATATGGTCTTGAGCTTGCCAGCCGGTATGATTTTGTTCCCAGCTTTGCTATTTATGAGCCGGGGTTTTTGCGCTTGGGCGCGATGCTCTTCAGAAATACAAAAGGCTGCCCAAGACCGATTTACCGCTTTATGTTTTCTGATAAACTCAGCTTTGGCTTTCCGGCTGAGGAGATATATCTTTTAGCCTATATCGATTTGTTAAAGCAGACCAACCCAGAAGCGGTCTGGATAATTGCTGGTCTGCAGGTTAATCTGCGGAGGATTATTAGTACATGTCTTGAGGGAGGTGGGCACATCCGAACCGGTCTGGAAGATAGCTACTTTTATTCTGAGATAGGTAATCTCGACCTTGTGAGACAGACAGCAACACTTATCCTCAAGGAAAATTATGAGATTGGCACAGCAGCACAACTGCGCCAGCAACTAGCGTAACTTTAAATTTTTTACGTCCCAAAAATGGTGCATGGCCATTTCTTTGATTTAAATTAAATTAGTATAGGCAAATCACCTGGCGCACGGCTTGTAAGCAACTCCGCACCATCAGGGCGCACTACAATATTTTCCTCATGGACCATCATGAGCCCATCACCATAGCTAAGTGAAGGTTCTATGGTAATCACCATATTTTCTTTCAATTCTGTTGCATCAAAGGAAGCGAGTGAAGGTTGTTCCGTTAATTGCATGCCCAATCCATGTCCAAGTCGACCTATATCTCCACCAGATTGTTCCATTTCAGCTAAAACTGCTGACATGCACTCAAATAATTTCAGGCATGTGTTTCCAGATTTAGCGGCCTCTATTCCAGCTTGCGTAGCTCTCCACAAAACATCATAAGCTCGTTTTGAGTCTTCAGTAGCATGTTTGATCGACCAATTTCGGTCAAAATCACAAAAATAGCCATCCCAAGTGCAACCTGTATCAAGCATCATTATGTCTCCTTGCTGAAGGGGACGTTGTGTTGGGGGTGAAATTACATTTGAGTAGCCCCCTTGACCAGCGGCGCCCACTAAATATGGTGTGTCGTCAGCACCATGACCGATCGCGCTCAGTCGAAACTTTCGAAATACCTCTTCGAGTGGCATTCCTATATGCGCAAACTCTGGAACAGCTTCAAAAGCTGCAGAGCCAATAGCACATATATATTTTAGTTTATGAATTTCAGCTTCAGACTTAACCATTCTAAGCCCTTGAACAATGCCTGTTACATCAACTATTTTCAAACCTCGAAGAGAGGTATTTAGACGTTCCCAGTCAGAAAGCGGCATCTGTAATTTAGTCTCATGCCCTTTCATCAAGCCAATTTTTTCGTGTTCTTTAGCGAATGGTTTGAGCAGGTCAATCAAAAGACTTATGCCGTCATCCTCTGGATTGGGGGCACCCCATGTTCGAATATCCTCGATCCAATTTTGCCGCATTAATTCGGCACCTATTTCAGGAATTATTGCAATTGGTTTTCCAGTCGCTGGTACGAACAAAAACCAAGGTCGAGTGGGACTCTGCCAAAATAAAGTATGAAAACCAGTAAAATAACGCACGTCCTGTTCACTCATTAATAGCATACCGGCAATTTCATGTTCAGACATATGAGTTTGCGCATTAGCTGTGCGTTCACTGAATTCTTTGTTTGGGAACCCTCGGATTGGTTTCTCAAGGCTGATCGGCATGACTTTAAATCCCATTTTTGAGTATAGTTTTGTGCCAAAACGCGTAGCATTTCATTTGTGACATATGTGCGTACAAAAGCAAAAATTAAGTCATCAAATCACTTTAACTTTTGTACAATAAGTCAGAAAGTAATTCTTTGAAGAAACGGTGCTTGTTTAAGCAAAATATATACTTACTTATGTTGGATTTTTGATCGAAGTAAAGTGAGCGTCATTCTGATATGACGGATTTCTTGACGTAGAGCGTTCAGCGTGGCTGAAAATAAAGGACTATTGCGGTATTTTTTTGGATTGAAGCTTTACAAAGGTGTAGTTGAGTTTCTTTCCAATACAAATTGAGTTCGCATTGACGATGTGTTCTCTTGGGCGGTAACTCAAAGCCGGCCCCACACCCAAAGGGGGACACCCCTAGAAACTCAACTACCAAAAGATCTTAGCAGTAAATGGTGACTTGAGAAGTGCCAATTTGTTGAGAGCGTTTCACTTATTGAAATAAAGTATGTCAGTTGTGTTGAATAACATTGCAAATAAAAAGCAGTTTTTACTTCTTGGGCGGTCTTTTTTCAAAACTAGGCAGACCACTGGGTAAATAATGATAAGGCTGCAAGTCACAGGTAAATATTGCAGCTTTCGCCTCAAATGTGCTCGGATCGTCCAATGTTCCGACCTTCACTATCATTGAATTAGGACGAGATGGACTCTCCGTTCCAATTGCTGTTCCGCATTTACCACAAAAATGACGCGTAACTGGCGTTTCCAGATCTTTTCTGGAAAATGTAGTTACATTTCCTGAACTGTAACTGAATGAATTCTTGGGAAACACCATAACAATATTTGGATTACCACCCGTAATGTACTGGCATTCCCTGCAATGACATTGGAAAGCAGTTTCTGGATCAGAACTAATTTCATATCTAATATTTTGACAATAACACCCACCAGAAATTTTCATTACTCCACCTCCGTTATCTGTTAGATAAGTTTCTCAGATTGAATGAGTTTTGCAAGCTGCAAAAAATTTATCGAAAAAATAAATAGGTACAGAATAGACATTGAAACCAAAAAATAAAATTAGTTAAATTTCCCTAAGGCTCTGATTTAATGAACTAGGGCGGTAAGCTGCAAGTCTGAGTTGGCGGCCCCTTGTTTTTTGATAGCTTGGCTGAAACTCCGGACCGTGGTTTTATTCACAGAGTTGTATATAAAAGTAGGTAAAATACATTGCATACAGATATATTGAAATTGCCATCTTCTGGAACTTATTTGGGTCGTGTCTGGGATCCAGCATTCTCAGGGCCGAGCGTTGTTACAATTAGAAATCGCAGAGTAATAGATTTAACTTCTAAGGATGCGCCCCTTTCTTGTGATATTTGTGAAATGGAAGATCCTGTTGGTTTCATTAGATCAACTGTTGGGTTGGACTTAGGGGACATAGATGAGATTTCTGCTAACCCTGTTGAACTAGATAAATTGCATTTTTTGGCGCCTTGTGATTTGCAAGCTGTTAAAGCTTGTGGGGTTACCTTTGCGGGTTCAATGGTCGAAAGAGTTATTGAAGAAAAAGCTGCTGGAGATCCATTAAAAGCCGAGGCAATTCGCCAAAGAGTGGGTGCTAAAATTGGTGAAAGCCTAATGAATTTAGTGCCTGGATCAAAAAAGGCGGAAAACGTAAAATCTTCGTTAATTGATGAAGGACTTTGGAGCCAATATTTAGAGGTGGGGATAGGGCCCGATGCTGAAGTGTTTTCAAAATGTCAGGTCCTGGCCTCTGTTGGTAACAATGCGAATGTGGGCCTCCATCCTTCGTCAAAATGGAACAATCCAGAACCTGAAATTGTTTTAGCAGTTAGCTCAAAAGGAAAAATTGTTGGCTGCACTTTAGGAAACGACGTAAATTTGAGAGATGTTGAAGGGCGCTCAGCGCTACTTTTATCAAAAGCAAAAGACAATAACGCATCTTCTTCAATAGGACCCCTTATTAGACTTTTTGATGAAACCTTTGACTTAACGTGTGTAAGAAACGCCGAACTGAAGCTGAGAGTGGAGGGGGAAGATGGATTTATATTGAATGGGTCATCTTCTATGCAAGAAATTAGCAGAGATCCTACAGACCTAGTCAAGCAGACAATTGGAGATCATCATCAATACCCTGATGGTTTTATGCTTTATTTAGGCACCTTGTTTGCTCCAACTAAAGATCGAGATGAGGTGGGTGAAGGTTTTACGCATAAAATTAACGACAAGGTTACAATAAGCTGTGACGATATAGGCGTTTTAACAAACCAAGTGAAATATTCCACGGAATGCCAAAAATGGGAATTTGGCATCAGTCGATTAATGAGGAATTTATCTGAGAGGCAATTGCTCTAGCTACATCAAATCTACCCAGCACCTAAAACCAACAATCATTATCTTAATCTAAAGCCTATCTTATTTTGAACAAACATTCACCAAAATACTGCCTGAAGTTTTCATTAAAAGGAGAGAATAGTAGTTCTCCTCCCTGAACTTTGGGCTGCCTTTGTGCAGCCCGTTTTTTATTTAAAAACATATTTTATATAAAAAACCTCGCAGATTACTCTGCGAGGCATAGTCTTTGCTTAAGGGAGAATGTGACACTGGGTCATCCTCACCAATCCGATTAATCCAACGGCTCAGTGTCACACTTTTTTAACAGAGAAAACTCTCATTATTTAGCCTTTCCCTTTTAACTTTTTGAAATTGGTTTTTTGCCGGTTGGATTGAGAGTAAAGCCTGGTACCTGTCTAAATTCAATTAGTTCAAGTAAGGAGACTGCAAAACAATTGCATATTGCACTGTCGTCGGTGCTATGCTGTATATGCATGCTGAAGAATTTTTTACAGTTGAGAATAAAATGGTTTGGTGGCGCCGCAAAAAATTGAAGATCGAAACCTTTTGGTTTCGGATGGTTAAGTTTTTCTACTCGTTTCAAGCCAATAATTATAGAAAAGAAAACTATTTTTTTAACGCCACAATGGTAAATGTAAAAGAGGCAAATAGAAAAAGCATCGATCCAAGTGATGCAATTGTTAAATGTTCTTTTAAAGACAAGGATTACTTACTTCACTCTACTCCGACGAGTTTAATTCAAAACTATGCCCACAAATATGGTGTTTGGGAGCCAGACCTCGCCAATTTTATATATTGTATTCTTCAAAACCAGAGTCAAAGTGGTTTATTTATAGATATCGGAGCTAATGTTGGCGCTACAACGATTCCACAAGCGTTAAATTTTCCTTGTCTAGATTTCTTGTGTATTGAGGCTCATCCAAAAGTTTTTCAGGCATTAAAAACGAACATTAAATTGAATTCGTTGGATAATATTTGTTGTATTAATGGCGCTGTATCGAATAGAGCCAATGGGACTGAATTAACATTTTATGCGCAGAGAGCCAATGCTAATAATTTAGGTTTATCATCATTACATCTAAATGATGATATCGAAGATTATGACGTTTTGTCGGTAAATAGCATTAAAGTTGATCATCTGAACGAAGCTAATAGTGCCAAGGTATTGATGATTAAAGTAGATACTCAGGGTAATGAGTTAGATGTACTCCAATCTTCTGTCAACATTATCAGGCAAAATCATCCAATTATTCTATTTGAATTTGAAGAACGTTACCACGACGACCCTCAAAAAATGAGAAAAGACATAACCAAATTTTTTGAGGAACTAAAATATAAACTTTTTACTGTCCCAAAATCAGAAAACGTTATGTTTCGATTGCGCCTTGATAATTACTATCGGGGAGATATTGTCGCTATTCCAAATAAAGACCATTGATTGGGTTCTTAAGTCTTTTGCGCCACGAAGGGGTATTGATGTGTCCGTAGCAGAAACGTAACGAATACGCATAAGTTAAATTGTGGATTGGCAATAAATTAATCGCTAGTTAAACTTTTTATAGTTGGTTTTTCTTAAATGAGGAAATGCGTCAGCTTTGAAAAGTCTATTCTTTAAATGTTTAATTCTTCTTTTGGAAGCTTCACTCGCTTTTGTGTATTTTTCACATGTTGCGGTTGCTGAAATCACGAACAAACAAATTTCAAAATATTATAATTCAATAGTAAGCGTAAACGCCAGGGTGCCATCTGACGCTAATACAGCCCGCAGTTTGGGCACGGAGCGTGAAGGAAATGGAGTAATTATTGATGATAATCGAATTCTAACAATTGGATATATTATCACTGAAGCAAGTGAGATAGAAATTGGTTTAGCAGATGGAACAAAACTTCCAGCTGTGATGGTTGGCTATGACTATTCCTCTGGTTTTGGAATTATTAAGCCAGTTTTCCATGTAGAATTGGAAGGTTTGAAACTGGGGGATTCTGACAAAATTCAATTAGATGAACCATTGTTAATAATGCCCTCTAAACAAAGGGGTATTGGCTCGGTCGCGAAAATGGTCTCTAGGAGGCCATTTTCGGGATGGTGGGAGTATTATTTGGATAAACCGATTTTTACATTTCCTGTAAACAACGATTGGGGTGGAACGCCATTACTGAATTCAAAGGGGGAGGTTTTAGGAATAGGGTCTCTTTTTGTGCAAGATGCGGCGAGCGAAGGATCTTTTTCCCCTGGTAATATGTTTGTGCCAATCAATTTACTGAAACCCATTCTAAAGGATCTAATTAAATTTGGGAGGAGGCAGAGCGATATAAAGCCTTATCTGGGCATTACATCTCGGCAATCCTCGGGTTCCGTGTATGTTAGCCGAGTCAGGGAAGACGGGCCTGCATTCAAAGCGGGGATACAGCCCGAAGATGTTATCAAGTCTGTTAATGGAATTTCGATCACAACGTTACAAAATTTTTATCAGGAAATTTGGAAATCTGGCAACGCAGGAGTTGCGGTAAAGCTTGGCATCGACCGTAATAACCAGCTCCTAGAATTAACTGTAAAAACTGTCGACAGGTTAGACCTTCTGATAAAACAAAAGTCTTTTTAGTCAAATTTTATGGAGAGCGTTAAATGGCAAAAGGTTACATGATTAGTGCGCATAGACGCGCTGCTGACCCAGAAAAAGCTTCAGCCTATCGGGACTTAGCCGTACCCGCCCTGATATCGATGGGGGGAAAGTTTTTGTCTACTGGTGGCAGAGTTGTTGCAAAAGAAAATGGCTTGGAGGAACGTACAATTCTTATTGAATTCGAGAGTTTTGAGGCCGCAGTGAAAGCTTATGAAAGTGAGGCTTATCAAAAGGCTCTGAAACTATTAACTGGAGGAGCTGACAGAGATGTAAGACTATTTGAAGGCGTTGATTGAGTTTAAGAGTATTTATATTTTAATTGAAATTAAACGCTTATTGGAAGAGTTTCATCCAAAGCCCACTCACTCATTGAATTGTCATAAATTTTTAAATTTTTAAACCCGAGCTGGTAAAGTATAAAGGCGTCAAGTGTAGCGGCTATCCCACCTCCGCAATAATTAACAATGATATTATCCTTTGTTATCCCCATACTTTCTATAAGCTCTTGTGCCTTTTCAAATGAGATAAACTTTTCAGTATCCTCATGGACAAATTTGTGAAAGGGAATGTTTAAGCTTCTTGGAATGTGACCCGGACGCCCATACCGTTTGCTTAAACCATCATGAATATCTTTTGTGAGAGCATTGATTAGGATGTGATTATTTGCGTTTATTGCTTCTAAAACATATTCTTTGTCTACAAAAATATCTTTTTTTAAATCCAAATTGAAATCAGCTGGCGGAAACACAGTTATTTCAGTCTCTGTTCGAAGGCCTAAGTTTAGCCACTCTTGGAATCCGCCATTAAGTATGCTTACCTTTTTGTAACCAACAACATATAGCATCCACCAAAATCTTGTAGCCCATTGAATTCCATTCCGGGAATAAAGTATGACATGGCAATTATTGCCGACACCTTCGTGTTGAAAAGAGACTGCCAGTTCTGTCAACTCTGGGAGTGTAAAACTGTATACGCTTCCTTTTTTTGAAAAACTATTTTGCAAGTCCAAGAAAGCTGAGTTAGGTATGTGGGCTTTTTTGTACTCTAACGACCCGCTAACTACATCATACGGCTTGGCAGGATGGTCGTCTGTATAGTTTAAAAAAGTCGAACAATCAAAAATGCGAACACTAGCATTATCTAGGTTTGAATTTAACCAAACACAATCCACTATTGATGATCGACTCCGATAAAAAGATCTATGTTTTGAATTCATGCAAAAAGACACTTTTCTGCGTTATTGGTTGGCCTACACTTTCTGACATGAAACATTAGAATACCTGAAAATCCAATGCTTGCACTTTCCTTATTAGTGGTTTTGGAACGGGTGGAAGGAAGTTTGACGCCCCACTAATGCACCAAAAGATACCTGATGTTCGACTATATCAATAGCGTAGCATTTCTGTGGCTTGGGTAAAGCACCTAATTCTGGACAACAGCCTAGGTTCGAGATCCATGACCCGGGAACACTGATTATATTTGGGAATCATAATTATCCTAAATTGGGTATAATTGACTTTCTTTGTGAAGGTGATGGACGCTTTTATTGGGGGTCTTGCCGTTTGTCTTCAGATGAGACAGACTTTAATGTGATGTTGAGATCAAAAAGTATAGAGAATTTTTTAAGTAGAAATATAATTTCTTTTCAGCATGGGGGTTGTGATGAATAAGCCAGTGGGCCCCGTTCACGATTTAATCATCCGGAATGGTCAAGTTGTTGATGGAACAGGTGCGGAAGGATTTGAAGGCGATATTGCTATCCGCGACGGTATTATTCAAGAAATTGGCCAAGTTCATGGTCACGGAAAAGAAGAGATTGATGCATCTGGTCACGTTGTAACTCCTGGTTTTGTAGATATCCATACCCATTATGATGGGCAAGCGGTCTGGGATAAACACTTAAAGCCGTCTGCTATCCACGGGGTAACCTCTGTTGTTATGGGTAATTGTGGAGTTGGGTTTGCTCCTTGCCGTCCAGATGACCGGAACAAGTTGGTCGAGTTGATGGAAGGTGTCGAAGATATTCCGGCTCCTGTGATGCGCGAGGGCCTTGAATGGTCATGGGAAACATTTCCAGAATATCTTGATGCACTGGATCGTGGGCAACGTGATACAGATATTTGTGCGTTGCTCCCTCATGCTGCGGTTCGAGTGTATGTGATGGGGGATCGGGCGATACGACATGAGGCGGCGACTCCTGAAGATATGGACCAAATGAGAAAATTGGCAGCAGAAGCTTCTCATGCTGGCGCTTTTGGATTCTCTTCATCACGGACAATTAGTCATAAAAGTAAAAAGGGTGATTTCACTCCTACTTTACGTGCAAATGAGCTTGAATTAACAGCCATAGCAAAAGGCTTGGCTGATGCTGGTCATGGGTTTATTGAAATGGTCTCTGATTGGGATGAACCTAGTCCGGAGGAAGAGTTTAAAATGTTCCGCCGCGTTGTGGAGGCAAGTGGACGACCTATGGTATTTACCTGTAACCAGCGGCATGATGGGCGCGGCACATTTTGGAAAGACTTAATGACCTATGCCAGAGAAGCACGTGATGATGGTCATATCTTAAGACCTGTCGTCGCTCCACGTCCAATAGGGGTAATGCTAGGCCTTAACGGCTCCCAAAACCCGTTTTCTGGAACATCCACATATCGGTCTATTGAGCATTTGCCTCTTGACCAGAGAGTTGAGGCTATGTCTCAACTAAATATACGGGCTAAAATTTTGTCAGAAGACCCAGTCAAACAAAGTACATTCCCACTCATACATCGAATTCTATTTACACAAATGTTTCGACTTGGTTCTCCAGCTAATTATACACCTTCGCCTGAAGAATCGATTTCAGCTATGGCCCAAAACTTAGGCGTCACTCCACAAGAGATGGCCTATGATATTTTGTTAGAAGACCAGGGACGTGGATTTATATATGCGCCCTTAGTGAATTATGCAAATTACACAATGGATGCATGTGCAGAAATGCTTGATGACCCATATAGCATAATGGGTCTTGGCGACGGCGGCGCACATGTGGGGTTTATTCTGGATGCTGGTTACCCGACTTGGTTAATCAGTTATTGGAACCAAACACAGAAACGTTATTCTGTTGAAGAAACTGTGCGCAGGCTCACTTCTGACACCGCAAAAGCTGTTGGATTATTCGACCGTGGACGTATTGCGGTTGGGTTAAAGGCCGATTTCAACGTGATTGATTGGTCATCTGTGAGGGCAGGAGATCCTTACCTCATATCAGACCTTCCTGCTGGCGGCAGTCGCCTGATGCAGGAAGTTTTTGGTTACAAGGCGACAATCCTGTCTGGAGAGGTAACTTATCGTGATGGCGTTGCAACCGGAGCTACGCCCGGAAAACTTGTCCGCAGTCACGCCTAAAAGGCTCACAATTTAGATAACAGCCCAGGACTCAGGACCGCGGTTCTTTGATGGGTTGGCAGAGCATCTAGAAAGTGGTTTCATTGCCCTAAAGTTCTGAATTCTTATTTTTTGTCTATTTAGAAAGTGTTTAGGGTGTCAATTAACAACCTGTTTACCCCTGTAAATATAAGAGGCGTCGACTTTCCAAACAGAATAGTCGTGCCACCAATGTGTCAATATTCTGCACATGAAGGATATGTAGATGATTGGCATCTAGTGAATTTGGGCCGATTCGCCATGGGTGGTGCCGGATTAATTATAACTGAAGCGACCGCGGTTCAAAAAAAAGGCCGTATAACTCACGGGTGTCCGGGCATTTGGAAAGACGAGCAAATCATTGGGCATTCAAGAATAGCACAATTCATTTCTAGAAACGGAGCCATTCCTGGCATCCAACTTGGACATGCTGGGAGAAAGGCAAGCATGCAAAGGCCATGGTATGGGAATGGCCCTTTAAATGAAGATGATTTTGAGCGTGGAGATATGCCGTGGAATATTGTTGCTCCATCGGCTTGCTCGGTGGGTGAGGGGTGGCAAATTCCTGAAGAGATGTCTGAAGAACAAATTTGTGAATTGATCGATGATTTCATAGCCGCTGCGAGGCGAGCTATAAGCGCAGGCTATAAAGTAATAGAGTTACATGGCGCTCATGGTTATTTAATTCATAGCTTCTTATCGCCTGTGAGCAACAAACGAACTGACAAATATGGAGGTGACTTACATGGACGCATGAAGTTGGCAATTGACATCTCAAGTGCTTTAAGACGCTCTATCTCAGATGAAATGCCGTTGTTTTTTAGAGTTTCTTCAACAGACAATCTTGAAAATGGTTGGTCTATCGAAGATTCAGTGGAACTCGCGAAGGAACTGAAAAAAGTTGGTGTGGATGTAATTGATTGTTCTTCTGGTGGTATTTCTGGATCTGCGACAGCAGCAAGAGGCAAAAGAATGCCAGGGTACCAGGTCCCTTTTGCAGAAAAAATTAAACAGAACGCTAATATAATGACGATGGCAGTTGGTCTAATCACCCACCCAGAACAAGCAAATCAGATTATCGAGAGTGGAAAAGCAGATCTTGTTGCAGTCGCAAGAGAAGCTCTGTTTAACCCCATGTGGGCTGCACAGGCGGCACAACATCTTAATCAAGATAAGCAGTTTACCCTTTGGCCAAAACAATCTGGGTGGTGGTTAGAGAGACGCGAAAAATCTTCAGAATTCTACAGTCCAGAACTAAATAGTGATTGAGCAAGATGTGGACGTTGTCTGGAATATCAATTGCTGTGCACGATCTAGAACTTTCAGAGTATTTCTATGGAAAGGTTTTGGGACTTGGAGCCCCAAAAGAAAGAAATAATGCAAATTGTATATTTGCATCATCTCATTCCGTCCTTCGCCTGAGTAAGCCTTCAAATAGACTTATCAAAAACGCAAACTCTGTTTTTAGATCAGCTCTAAACAGTTACGTTATGTTGGAAATTTCGAACTTGGAAGAAGCAGAAGCCTTACTTGAAAATAATAGGGCAAACTTTCAAAAGGTATCTGGCTCTAAAGGTAATGCAGATAGCTTGTGCATATCTCTGCCCTGCCAAAATATTTTGATGGTTTACGCGTCAATTAGTCAGGTTTTTGAAGAAGATTTTGAGCAGGTAACTTTTAAAAACTGGAAGTTACATCATGTCAATCTACAAGCAGCTGATGTTAGAAAGTCTGTAAAGTTTATTGTTACAAATCTCGGGTTGAAGGAAGGCAGTTGGAGAGCGCCAGATGGAAAAGGTGATTTCAGCATAAATCCGAAGGATTTATCAGTGTTTTCACTTGGTGCCTTTAATGGTGGTTTACACATCATAAAGCCTGATCCTGGCTTTGCTTTGCGCAATAATTTTGCTCATAATCCATCTATCGGCGGACATCCAGCAATAGTGGTTCAAGATATTCAAGAGGTGAAAAATCGATTAGAAGCAGAAGATGTTCTAATTACGGACGCGGGCACATATGCAATGGTTGATATGCATCAAATCTATTGTCTTGATCCAAGTGGAAATGTAATTGAGATCAACCAATACAAACCGAACTGATTTTCCTGCAAAGCCTCTGATTAAACTTCAATTTTGTTGATGGCTTGGGGCTATGGTTGGGCGGTCTGCGGCTAGCAGACCGCGGTCCTATGAAGGATTGGTATGAATAATCGAGAGCGCCGTTATTTTTATTCAATACGCAAATTAGGCTAATAAATCGGCATCATGAAATCACTTCTTGCATGTCTGAATCGTTGCAGAAGAGTTTCCTTTGATGGTAATTTAAGTGGATAAGAACTGTCACACTGAGCGTCATGAATTTATCTCTTGGATTAAAAACTATAGCTAAGCGCTTTCCCGGCTGTCCTGCTATAGAGTGGGAAGGCGGCACATTAACCTACTCTGAATTTGAGCGCCGAGTTTCTGAGTTAGCTTATTCGCTTCAGCACTATCATAGGCTTCCAAGAGGAGCAAAAATTGCTATGGCGATGGAAAATTGTGCTGAATTTTTAGTGATACTTTTCGCTATTTGGCGCGCTGACATGACTGCTATCCCTTTAAATTCAAAATTGCATCCAAAAGAGTTCTCATGGATCTTTAAAAACTCAAGTGTAGACTTGGTTTTTGCCACAAAAAATATAGCGGAAAAGATAGTTTTTGATGGGCCGATAATAAGTGTGGGTAGCAAAGATTATAAAAAACATTTCAATGGCGAACGTCTCTCTTCTGTAGACATGAATGGTTTCACTCCTGCTTGGATTTTTTATACTTCTGGAACAACAGGAAACCCAAAGGGCGCAATTTTATCTCATCAAAACCTATTATGTATGAGTTATGCATACTTTGCAGATGTTGGAGAAATCACAGAACATGATACTCGCCTGCACTGCGCTCCAATGTCCCATGGGTCAGGTTTGTATGCTCTCCCATTTATACTTAAGGGCGGGAATAATATCGTATCACCAAACGGATTTGATCCTAATTATATTTTTCATATTTTATCAAAAAGAGAGAATATCTCCTTTTTTTCCGCCCCCACAATGATTAAGCTTCTTTTAGAATCTGACAATGTAGGTGGAGACATCTCAGGCTTGAAAACCATTTGCTATGGAGGTGGGCCGATGTATCTATCTGATATCAAAGAAGCCATTCAGGTTTTTGGACAGAGTCTCTATCAGTTATACGGGCAAGGCGAAACCCCTATGACAATAAGCAATTTAACTAAAAAAATGCACCATTCTTTTCATGGCATGGATCATGACTACATACTCTCATCAGTTGGTGTTGCTCGCACTGGAGTAGAAATTTCCATAGTTTCTCAAGATGGTGAAGAAGTACCAACTGATAGTATTGGCGAAATCATTACAAGATCACCGTGCGTTATGTTGGGTTATTTGAATAATGAATCCGCCACAAAAAACACGTTGAAAAATGGATGGTTATATACTGGTGACATGGGATCCATCGATAAGTATGGGGTTCTAACTCTAAAAGACCGTTCAAAAGACCTGATAATATCAGGAGGTATGAACATTTATCCGCGGGAAATAGAGGACCTTCTTATAAAGTTTCCAACAGTCAGGGAGGTCGCTGTAGTTGGGCTTGAGAATAAAAAGTGGGGAGAAGATGTTGTTGCTTTCGTAGTTGGTACTGCAGTTAAAGAAGAACTAGATAGTTATTGTTTGGAAAATTTAGCGCGCTTCAAAAGACCCAAAAAATATGTGTTTTTGGAATCATTGCCGAAAAATAATTACGGAAAGATACTCAAAAAAACGTTACGTTACCAACTTTCAAAAGGAGAGTTTTCTTGAAAAACCTGTCTGTAGTCGGCATAGGGTCAACTGTTTTTGGCCAACATAAGTGTACCTCCATAACCGGATTAGCCCAAAAAGCGGCTAGTGACGCAATCCTTGATGCTGGCATTGATAAGGGAAGAATAGGGGCTTTGTACGTTGGAAACTTTGTCTCTGGGCCTCTCAGTGGCCAGGAGGTTTTGGGTGGTATTTTAACGAACGCCCTGGGGTTGGGAGCAATACCTGCAACTAAAGTTGAGGGAGCTTGCGCCTCAGGAGGAATAGCATTTCGACATGCATGTGTTTCAGTAGCGGCAGGTTTAACTGACTACGCCATAGCTATTGGCGTTGAGAAAATGACACATCGGAATACGAATGTGGTGACTGAGGCCCTAAATTCTGCTTTGGATAGAGATATAGATGGAGAAGCGGGACACACTTTTCCTGGCCTGTATGGTCTGGCTTGGCGGCTACATGCAAAACATTACGGAACCAGCAGGGCACAGGTCTCTGCAGTTGTTAGAAAAAACAAAAGGGCTGGATTAAAAAATCCATTAGCTCAAATGGGAAAGATGTTATCAGAGGATGATATCATAAATTCACGAATAATTTCAGATCCATTGAGGCTTTATGATTGTTGTCCAGTCACTGACGGCGCCTCCGCTGTGATTATTACCACTGCAGAGAACGCTAAATATTCAAAAACACCTATCTCAGTTCTTTCAACAGTTCAAACTTCAGGAGATCCCCATGTGCCCAAAAGTGAGGGGCCAATGTCCTTTCAGGCAACTCAATTAGCCTGTAATGAAGCTATTCAAATAGCGGGAATAACAAGACAGGATGTTTCTCTCATAGAGTTGCACGATTGTTTTTCCATAGCAGAAATAATTGACCTGGAGGATCTAGGGTTCATCAATCAAGGTCATGCAGCATCATGGGCAGAAGAGGGTCGCACTGACATCAATGGTGATTTGCCAACTAACCCATCTGGGGGACTAATCAGTAAAGGTCACCCTGTTGGAGCAACCGGAGTTGGGCAAATCTTTGAGCTTTGCAAACAATTGCGTGGAACGCACCCAAATCAAGTGCGTGGTGCTAAGGTAGGTTTGGCGCATAATTTGGGTGGTTGTGGGGTAACTTGTTCCGTAAGCATCCTTGCCAACCCAAATGCCTAAAACATGAGAGTTAAAACTCTTTACCTTGAGTAAGCCAAGAATTTATAGACTAAAGGGGCGTGAACTTCCTGAAATTCACAAAATTTTTCAGGCTTGCATTAAACGCGCCTCTGAAAAACACGGAGATTTAAGTGTCTAACATTAATTTAGAAAAAGAAGATGGGGTTTGGTTGTTGACTATAAATCGGGAGGATAAAATGAATTCTCTGGATTTTGACTCACATTTTGAATTGGTTGAAATGTGGAAAGATTTTACTGAAGACCCCACTGCAAAAGTGGGCGTTATAACTGGTGCTGGAGAAAAGGCATTTTGTGCTGGGGCCGATTTAAAAACCTACACTATGGATTTTGCCACCAGAAAGCCGAATGAATTTAGAGATAAATTTGTAAATGGATATGGATTGGGTGGGATCACTCGAGGTCTTGATATTGATAAGCCATTAATTGCAGCAATAAATGGCTATGCCGTATCAGGGGGATTGGAAATTGCATTAGCATGTGACCTTCGGTTTTGTTCAGAAAATGCAAAGTTTGGCCTTCAAGACGTTAAATGGGGATTTCATGCATGTGATGGAGCTTTAGTTCGTCTTCCGCATATAGTTGGAATGGGCGCTACCATGGAACTAGTTTTGAGTGGAGAGTTAATAAATGCTGAACATGCTCACAAAATTAATTTGGTCAATAAAATATATGCAAAGAACAGCCTATTAGAAAAGACACTTGAGTATGCACATTTGCTAGCTAAAAAAGCACCATTGGCAATAAAATTTGCAAAACAGACGCTTCGTAAAACCGTCTCAATGCCGATAGAAGATGCGTTGAGGCATGAGGTTCGTTCTTTTTATGACCTTGGGCAGAGCGAAGATTTAGCTGAAGGAACGAGAGCCTTTAGAGAACGAAGAGAAGCTAAGTTTAAAGGTAGGTAGTAGAATATAATAAAAAGGCTGTCGTTGGATTTTTCGCAAAGGTTTTCTTTTCCCCACCTCCAGACCTATTCGTGTTTTTGGCGGCCAATTTTAAACAGTAAGATCTTCTTTATGTGAAGATGTTGGCTGGCTAGAATTACATTTTTTCTCACAGCGCCAACAGTTACATTTCATCCGCCTTGTTGCTGCGACAATTAATGCCCCAGCAACCAGACCAGAGAGAAGGTGCACTTTCGCATTTATCACACTTGCTATAAACATTATTCATAATCTCTCTTTTTGCCGTGGTCATTGTGGTTTACAGAATTTGCGCATGAGTATAAGCACCAACAAGAATGCTGTGGTTGTCAAAAATCTATCAAGCTTTTTAAATAAGCGACCCATACATTTAGATACGTGTTAAAAGGTTTTTGGATTAGTATAATGGAGAATGCCTTTCATAAAGTACACGCCGGCATTGGTAACGTTTTGTGTAAGCCGTCCTAAACACAGTTTCTAGTCCGAAGTGGTGATTATCGCTCTCCTCCAACCTCAGAGAGAGATTACTGATTGGCTTTGGCAATCAGCTCTAGATATCTGGTTAGGGGGTGGGGGCTGCGGCTGCGCAGTCTGCGGCTCGAGGACCGCGGTCCTTCACTCCGGTTTTGACGGGATGAACAGGATCCAACTTTTACTATACACAGACATGAATAAATGTTTTGCTTTTTGGGGTGTTTGTGTCTGTCAACACGATACTTTTGCCTTCCCAGAGATCATAGCGAACTCCAGAATTCGATCCAATTTCGATAAAGGAAAATTTCAGTGTCTGATTTCAAAAAGTTCTATTTAGAGGATGGTTCTTACATAAGGTATAAAAAATCCGGCTCGGGCAAGCCGCTACTTTTACTACACACAATAAGAAATCGGCTTGAGTATTTTGATCGAGTAGTGCCTCTACTGACAGATTCATACACTGTTTACGCTCTTGATCTTCCTGGCTTTGGAGATTCACCTGTAAATAGGAACGAAGAATATAGTCAGCGGTATATGACAAATGCGATGGCTGATTTTATTGTCAAGAATAAACTCTCAAAAGTTACTTTAGCTGGTGAGTCAATTGGAGGCGTACTATGCGTCACAATAGCGCAAACTTTGCCAAAGAAAGTTAATCAAATATTTGTATTTAACCCTTACGATTATGATACTTTTTTTGGTGAGGGGGTTAGTCGTGCCAATCTGTTTGCACGGTTTATTATTTGGAGCATGAGCTTACCTGTTGTGGGTAAAGTCTCTACTGCTCTCGAGAATAGGCTGATTTTGTGGCTGATTTTTAGAGGCGGAGTCTGCAACAAAAAGGCCATCACATACAGTTACATCTCGCTTCTCAGTACCTCAATACGTAAGTCATCAAACATTTATCACACGCGCAATGTGTTTTCTAATTTTAGTTCCTGGTCGGAAGCCAAAAAGCAGTATGCGAAACTCAATATTCCAGTCACGCTTGTTTATGGCGACCACGATTGGTCGACTTCAGAAGAGAGACTTGAAAGCCGAGACTTGTTGAACCCTAAAAAATATGTCGAGTTGGAAAATACTGGTCATTTTTCCTTTTTGGAAGAGCCAGAAAAATCTGCAAATATTATTAAATCGTGAAGAAAAATTTCCAAACCCTATCTCAAGTTATTTGCAGAGATGCGGGGCCAAAACGCGACTGAAATGTTGTTTTAGGTGTTAATCATGAACGAAAGAGACGGATGCTTTTGTGATTTTGTTGAGTCATTGAACCAACAAAATGAAAAAAGGGTGATAGCAGCGCTGAATTTTCCTCATGTGACTCATGCAGATGGAAAAGATCCAGTAGTATTTAAAGATTGTGATACCTA
>MDTB01051735.1_pt1 | contig 19227 bp, 18 predicted proteins | sample 811161 | NCBI WGS metagenome assembly MDTB01 (sample SAMN05326650, study PRJNA326480) | marine metagenome | isolation source: seawater | place: Mediterranean Sea | collected 2009
GTGTAAAGTAATCGTTATATTTTTTTCACATATATCTAAAATTTTTAAATAACTGAACATTTGAGAAAAATTATAGCTGATATATGAATTGCATGATTTGCTTAATAAATCTATTTTTTCATCCCAATATTTGTCATTTGTTATATTTTTTAATTTATTACAAATTAATAAGAAAATGCTATTTCCATTAGGTATATTTACATCAAAAATATCAATAGGGTTCACAAATAAATCATTATTTAATTTTGGATTTTTTTGAAGCAATTTATGCTCGTCATTATAAAAAAGATTCCAGGTTTCACGCATTATAATTTCACAGTTTTTAAGTGCAACCTTATCATGATTTAGTTCATACAAAGTTATCAGCAATAAAGAAAAATATACATAGTCTTCTAAAAAAACATCTACTTCTTTATGATCTTTATCGTAGCAGTGAAAAATATTTTTACTTAATTTATGAATAATTTTTTTTGAATTATCTAAGTTTTTTTGAAGTAATTTTTTGTCATTTAATATCAAAGACGAAAAAAGAGTTGTATATGTCCAATAACAATTTAAATCGGTTTGAACTTTTCTATCAAAAAAAGGTTTAGTTCTTCTATTTCTTTCATTCAATAATTTTTGTTCTATATTTGATATTAAAGCATTTTCCTTTTCACTAAGTTGTATATTATCATTTTCGACTATAATATTTAAACCATCAAAATTTCCTTTTTCATTTATAGAATATTTTTTTTTAAAAATTTTAAAATCATTCCCTAAAAAAGTTTCTAAATCTTTATACTTCCATGTATAATATTTTCCTTCAACACCTTCACTATCAGCATCATATGCAGATCCTAATAACTCATCTTCTGACAAAAACTGAGAATTAATAAAGTTGATTGTTTGGATTAATTTTTTTTTAAAATAATCTGAGTCATTAGTTTGAATGTATTTATTAAGCAAGTCAACATATAGAATGTTGTCATAAAGCATCTTTTCAAAATGAGGAATTATCCATTTTTCATCAACAGTATACCTTGCTATACCTCCTTCCAAATGGTCATAGATACCTCTTGATGAAACGTTTTTTAAAAGTTTTTTTACCGATTCTAAAAAATTTTTTTTTTTATTTTTTTTATAGTAATAAAATATTGTTTCAAAAATATAGAATTGAGGAAATTTTGGTGAACCTTTAAATCCTCCATTTATTTCATCAAAATATTGAATAATTTTATCTACATATTGCTCTAAGTCTTGTTTTACAATTGCATCTTTTCTACTTAAATCCTTAAAAACAGTTCTTAACTGAAAAACTTGTGAGATTATTTTGTTTTTGTTCTCATTATAAACTTTGGATACATTCTCAAGCACCTGTGAGAAACTTGGTCTACCTTGCATTTCATTTGGAGGAAAATAAGTCCCGCCGGTGAATGGGACTGCATTTTCATCTAGAAACATAGACAAGGGCCAGCCACCTTGTGCTCCGGTAAGTATACCTAAACTTTTTTGAAAAATAGAATCTAGATCAGGTCTTTCCTCTCTATCTACCTTAATATTTATAAATTTATCATTCATTATTTTTGCAATTTTATCATCTTCGAAGCTTTCATGAGCCATTACATGACACCAATGACAACTTGCATAACCTACACTTAAAAAAATTGGTTTTTTTAATTTTTTTGCTTTTTCTAAAGTCTCTTTATTCCAGGGCAACCAATCAACAGGATTATTTTCGTGTTGTTTTAAATATGGACTTTTTTCTTTGCTTAATTTATTTGGCACCTTTTCTAAACACTATAAGGTTTTCTTGAGAAAATTCTTTTTACTATTGGAGCAAAATATTCAAGGTCAAAAGATTCATAATTAGGATCAAAACATCCTTGATCGTAATTTTCACAGAAATCTATTGTTGCTTGATAATACTTATGATCTTTATACTTACTTCTTTTATATCTATCTCCACCTAGATGATGAGCGTAATAATAAGTTTGAAATAATCCATGCATTTTTACAATCCAGTGAGTTTTTTCACTTACATATGGTTTTAAAATTGCTGCTGCATACTCTGAATGATTCATTGGAGCAAGTTCATCACCTATATCATGAAGTAGAGCAGCAACAATCATTTCTTCGTTCTCTCCATTTCTTACAGCTTTCGAGGCGCTCTGAAGTGAGTGCTCAAGTCTTGAAACTTGATAGCCCTCAAGTGTCTCATTTAATCCAGACATAAAATTAAGAATTCTATCAGCAGTTTCACTTGCATACATTTTTTCATGTTTATCTAAAAAAAGGTAATCTTCTTTTGTGCCGTTTTTCATTTGTGTAAAACTAACTTTTTTCATAATTAATTATTTGAAGCTGTACTTAAAAGAGATAGTTGGGTAACTTTATCATTTCCTAATTCATCAATTATTTTAACAGGATAATCTCCTGTAAAATAATGATCTGTAAGTTGGGGGTAAGTTTCATTTCTTTTTTCATAACCCATAGATTTATATAAACCATCAACAGATAAAAATTTAAGAGACTTAGCGTTAATAAATTTACAAATTTCATCAACCGACTTATTAGCTGCTAACAATTCTTTTTTCGTAGGCATGTCGACACCATAAAAATCAGGATACTTAATTTCAGGACATGCTATTCTCATATGAACTTCCTTAGCTCCTCCATCATATAACATTTTTACAATTTTTTCAGAGGTTGTTCCTCTTACCAAAGAGTCATCTACTAAAACAATTTTTTTATTTTTTATTGAAGATTTATTTGCATTTAGTTTTAATTTTACTCCTAAACTTCTTATTTTTTGTCCAGGCTCTATAAATGTTCTTCCAACATAATGATTCCTAATTAAACCTAAATCAAATGTAATACCTTTTTTTTGGCTATAGCCTAATGCTGCCGCATTTCCAGAATCGGGAACAGGAACGACAACATCGGCATCAACTACATCCTCATTTGCAAGATACTCACCAAATTTTTTTCTATATTCATAAGCAGTCTTACCATTTAATATACTGTCTGGTCTTGAAAAATAAATATACTCAAAAATGCAAGGTCTTATTTTTTTTGGAGGGAACGGTTTTAAAGATTTTATTTCATTATTTTCTATACAAACTATTTCTCCATTCTCAACCTCTCTTATAAATTTTGCTCCAATAATATCTAATGCACACGTTTCTGAGGCAAAAACATATGAATTTTTTAATTTTCCTATTACCAAAGGTCTTATTCCCAGAGGATCTCTTACACCAATTAATGTATTTTGAGCCAACATAACTAATGCATAACCTCCTTGTATTTGGAAAAGCGCATCTATAACTTTATCTATTATTTTTTTTCTTTTTGATTTTGCAACTAATTGTACAATTGTTTCAGTATCTGAGGTCGTATAAAATATTGCTCCCTCTTCAACTAATTTTCTTCTTAACGTAATTGCATTTGTTAAATTTCCATTATGTGAAACACCTATACCACCAGCATTTGTATCAGCAAAAAAAGGTTGAACATTTCTCAAAGCTGTACCACCTGTAGTGCTATATCGGTTATGACCAATTGCAAAATTACCTGGTAATTTTTTTAAAACTTTTTCTTTATTAAAGTTGTCTCCGACTAATCCAAACCTTTTCTCAGAATGATATTTTTTACCATCATAGGTTACTATTCCACATCCTTCTTGTCCTCTATGTTGAAGAGCATGAAGTCCTAGTGCAGTTAGCGCAGCAGAGTCATTTGTGTTACTTATTCCAAAAACACCACACTCTTCTTTTAATTTAGGGTCATATATCTTGAACCTTGTCTTTTGCATTTTGATAATCTTTTTCATTTGGAAATACTTTTATAAGGTAGTTACTACCTTTTTCAACCCATGGAAAAGTAATAGAGGAATTTAATTTAATTGGCCATTTTTTATGACTATATACTATATCCAAAGTTGTAAATACACATACTGCTATAGTGTAAGATATAAAAAAACCAAAAAAGAAACCGAAGATTCTATCTATTATTCCCAGTCCAGTAAATCTTACTGCTCTGCTAATTCCTTTACTGATTAGTAAAATTATAAATATGATAATTATAAATAAAACTATACCAAGTCCTATATCTAAAACATATTCACTATCTAAAGTATTTTTAAAGTAAGGTTTAGCTCTTGGAAAAATAATTATTGTAAGTATGTAAGCAATTATCCATTTAGAAAAAGAAAGAATACTTAAAACAAAACCATCCTTTAAACATTTAACTACAAAATAAACTGTGATGAGTAAATAAATTATATCAAATAGAGTTAATTGTTGAAAAACCTCTAAGAATTTTTCCATTAATTATTTTTGAAAGGTTTGAATAGTAATAATAAAGATGGAAGTAAAGTTAAAACAGAAATCATAGCTAATAACATTGCAATACCCGTGAAAACTCCAAAATAAATTGTAGGGATGAAATTAGACAATACTAATATCGAAAAACCAAAAACAATAGTTACAGATGTATTTAAAATTGCAACACCAACAGTTGAATGACATATTTTAAGTGTATTTATATAGTTTTTGCCTTTTAAAAATTCTTCTCTAAACCTATAAATATAATGAATACTAATATCCACTGCTATTCCAATTGTAATTGCTGCAATTGTAATCGTCATCATATCCAAAGGTATATTTGCCAATCCTATTATACCAAGAATAAAAAAAGCTGCTAAGAAATTTGGTATAACTCCTATAAGAGATAATTTAATATTTCTGAATAAAATTAGAAACATTATAAATATCCCAATCATTACGAATCCCAAAGTTAAAATTTGTGATTTAAACAAGCTTTGTAAAAGATTATTAAATAAAATTAGAACACCTGCTAATTTATATTCATTTTTTTTTAAATTAAGATTATTCTCAAGATCAAAATTTATTTTATTTATTAGATCGTTTCTTTTTAAATCTTCTTTAGAGTCTTTAATTCTAAGGCTTATTCTAGCTTCAGAGTCTGATATTGAAATATAAGGATCAACAATTTGACTTTTAATTGATTCAGGAATTTTTGAATATAAAACTCCCATCTCTAGTGTACCCAGAGGTTTATTATTATTTAATTGCGTCGCTACATCAAGTACTGATGAAAAAGATAAAACTTTACCTACTTCAGGAAGATCTTCTAAATATTTATGAACTTTTTTAATTTTATCTATTTTATCTTTAGTAAACCAATATTTCTCGTCATTATCATCTTTTTCATCACCCCAGTCATTTTCCTCATCAGCAATTTCATCATTAATTTCTTTTTTGGGAAATTTTAAAATAATTTCTAATGGCGTTGTTCCTCCCAATTTTTCGTCGATAAGCTTCATTCCTTTATAAATTTCTGTATTTTTTTTAAAATAATTAATAAAGCTATTTTCTACTTCCAATTTATTAATACCCAATATACTTAAAAAAATAACTAGTCCTGTTATAAAAAAAATTATATTTCTATTATTTAATGTAATTTTTTCAAATAAAATTGTTATTTTTGACTTATATTCTTTTTTAATTGTTATTTTATTTTCAGGAAAAAAACTTAGTAATGTCGGAAGTAGAGTGAAAGTAATTATAAAGGATGTAATAAGTCCCAGAGTCATCATCCATCCAAAATCTATAACAGGTTTAATTCCACTAAATACAAGCGATAAAAAGGCAAATATTGTTGTTAAAACTGTATATAATATTGGCCAAAACATTTTATTAGTTGTTTTTTTTATTATTTCTAATTTTGAAAGTCCCGGATTTTCCTTTCTTAATTGCAAAAATCTTGTACTAGTATGAATATTCATTGCCATAGTTAATATCAACATTAAAGCAATAAAATTTGATGATATTACAGTGACTTTCCAACCCAAAATACCTAATAAACCCATCATAATTAAAACAGAAAAAAAACAGCTACTAATTGGAATTACTATCCAAATTATTTTTCTGAAGACATACCATAATGTAAAAATTATAAATAATAGAACTCCAGCTCCAAATACAATAATATCATTTTTAATGAAAGTCATCATATCATCTGCTATCATCGGAATTCCACCTAGATGAATTTTTCCAATACTCTTGTAAGATTTTATAACTTCTCTAATTTCTATTATGTTTTCATGATTTTCTTTTTTAATTTTGTCTTTATAAATTTCCAGTTCTTCATTTGATAATTCGACTGGTTCTGATTTCTTTTTTAAATAGGCAATGATACCAGTTGTATTTCCGTCTTCACTTATTACAAAATTTTTAAATACTGGGCTATTTAAAATTTCATTAAATCCTTTATTCTTATTTATTCCTTCACTCTTCAAAGTACTAAAATTTTTTAATTTTTCAGTTAATGTATCATCAGTACTAGTTAGTAAAGGTACATCCAATATCGTAATTACACTATCAATCCAATCAAGACTTTGTATTTTATATTTTAAACTTAATAAATTATTAATTGAATTTTCAGAAATCATCGATTCTTTTGGAGTAAAAGTTAAAACTAAAAATTCTTTTGAATTATATCTTTTATTAATTTCCTTTAAATATTGTAGATCAGGATCACCATCAATAAGCAATGTGTCTGAAGAGGCATCTAATCTAAAATCTTTAGAAAAGTAACCAAAAATTAATAAAAAAAAAGCAAGCAGCAAAAGAACTGCCTTAGGTTTTTCTAAAATATTTTTTTGGTAAAATTCACCTAGCATTGAATAGGTAAATATATAAATTAAATTAGTTGTTTTGAATATCTTTAAATTTGGTAAACATTTCCTCAAATTCTAAGGTAATATTTCCCGTAGGCCCGTGTCTTTGCTTACCTATAATTAGTTCTGCTAAATGGGATACTTCATTCATTTTAGCTTGCCATTCAGCATGTTCAACTGTCGCTGGTCTTGGCTCTTTTGCTCTCAGATAGTATGATTCTCTATATACAAACATAACTACATCTGCATCCTGCTCAATTGATCCGGACTCTCTTAAGTCAGATAGTAATGGCTTTTTATCGTCTCTTTGTTCAACAGCTCTAGATAATTGAGAAAGTGCAACGACTGGAACAGCTAATTCTTTTGCTAATGCTTTTAGACCTTGGGTAATTTCAGAAATTTCTTGAACTCTTCCTTCCTTAAAATTTGAAGCCCTCATTAATTGAATATAGTCAACAACAATCAGCTCTAATCCATAAAGTCTTTTTATTCTTCTAGCTCTATTACTTAAAGCAGCTACACTAATTGCTGGGGTTTCGTCTATATAAAGTGGAAGTTCGGCTATATTCTTTGAGGTTTCTATAAACTTATCAAATTCTTCTTCAGATATTCTTCCTCTTCTAATATCATTAGATTTTATTCTTGATTGTTCAGCTAGTATTCTAGTTGATAATTGTTCAGATGACATTTCTAAGGAGAAAAACGCAACAGTAGATTTTTTTATATTTTCTTGAATATTTTTTGCAGCGTGAAATGCTATATTTGTGGCTAATGCTGTTTTACCCATGGAAGGTCTTCCTGCTATTATTATTAGATCAGATTTATGAAGACCACCAAGCCTATCATCTAAATCTGTTAATCCAGTTGGTACTCCGACAATTCCTTCCTCATTCTTATACTCATTAGATGCCATTTCAATCGTTAACTTCATCGCTTCATCAAATTTTAAAATTGATGAACCAAAAGATCCTCTTTCAGCAAGATCAAATAATGATTTCTCAGAGTTTTGAATTATAGTTTGAGCATTTTGATCTAAATCGTTTAGTTTAGCTGTATCAATTATATTTTCAGACAATTTGATCAATTCTCTTTTTACATATAAATCATAAACTAATTTTGAATATTCAATTGTTTGTCTAGCTGCTGAAGAAAATTTTGTTATTTTAACAAGATAGTCTGGAATGTTAAGACTATCTTTCTCATTATCAAAATAGTTTTTTAAAGTTATGGGGTTTGCAAGCATCCCACTATATATTAGTTTTTCCATTGCAGAATAAATTTTTTGGTGCATAGGGTCATAAAAATTATTACTTGCCACTATCATATTAATTTCATCAAATAATTCATTTGAAATTAAGATTGATCCTATTATTGATTGCTCTGCTTCGATATTATTTGGTAATTCTTTGGATATATTTTTTACGATATTTAATGCTTCAGACATATTACTATAAGTTCTAAATTTTAATTTTATAATTAACAACAAAAAAAATAATCTGGGGAAAAAATTGTATAATTACTTCGCTTCTTCTGGGATAACTTCTATAGTGAGATTTGTTACTATTTCTGAGTGAAGATTAACATTCACTCTAAAATTTCCTAGTGTTTTAATTTCTTTGACAGGTTGAATTTGTGACGGAGCAATTTCTACTTTTTCTGTATTCATTATTACTTTTGAAATTTCTGTAGGTTTAACTGAGCCATAAAGTTCTTTATTTTCTGTACTTAGTTTTTTTATAGTATAAATATTATTTTCTATTTTTTCTTGAATAATCTTAGCAGATTTCTTTTTTTCTAAATCTTTTTTATTTAGTTCATTTTTAAGATTTGCCACTTCTTTGATATTTTCTTTAGAAGCAAATAATGCTTTCTTTTTTGAAATAAGATAGTTTCTAGCATATCCTCTTTTTACATCTATTATATCTCCAATAGAGCCTATTTTTCTCAAGTTTTCTAATAGTATTACTTTCATATTCTATATTAATGCTAAATTTCTAGCTCTTTTAATTGAAAGAGACAGTTCTCTCTGCTTTTTTTGAGATATATTAGTTACTCTTGATGGTAATATTTTACCATTTTCAGATGTATATCTTTTTAAAAGCTTTAAATTTTTATAATCAATTGTTGGTGCACCTTTTACTGATAATGGGCATTTTTTTTTGAATTTAAATTTATTATTTTGAAAAATACTTAATTTATTAAAGCTACTTTGTTTACCTTTTTTTTTATCTGAGAACTTGCTTCTTTTCATCATTTCCCTTTTTGATTGCTTTCCTCTTTAATTGAATTTTCAAAATAATTTGTATCTAAATCAAGCTTTTTGTATCTTATTGTTAAATATTTTAAAATATTTTTATCTAATTTTTCATTTTTTTCCAATTCAGCTACTACATTTGGCTTAGATTGAAACTTATAGTGAATATAGTTTCCTTTTTTATTTTTTTTGACAATATAAGATAAATTTATTAGCCCCCAGTTTTGCTTCTGCAAAATTTTTCCCTCATTTTTTTCTATAATACTAGAATATTTATCTTCTAGCTGTTTTAGCTGTGTTTTACTTGCATCTTGTCTAGCTACGATTGTATGTTCGTAAAAATTCATATTTTTATTTTAAAATTTGAAACCGTATACTATTATAATTATATAAAAACAACATAATAAAAAATTCTAAATTAATAGCTACTATGTTTTCTTTAGTTTTTCCTGGCCAAGGATCCCAAACTGTAGGCATGGCAAGGGAATTTTATCAAAATTTTGACTTAGTAAAGAAATTGTTTAATCAAGCTGACGAAATACTTGGAATAAAAATATCACAGATTATTTTGGAAGGTCCTAAAGAAGATCTCGATATGACAGAAAATACTCAACCTGCAATATTTTTAGTAGGTTATTCAATTTACCAAGTTGCGATAAGAGAATTTAATCTAAATTTAAATGAGGCCACTTTCGCAGCAGGGCATTCTTTAGGAGAATATACCGCTTTATCTTGTTTAGGATCATTGAGATTTTCTGAAGGATTGAAAATTTTAAAAATTAGAGGCAAATCAATGCAAAATTCTGTTCCAGTGGGAGAAGGTGGTATGGTAGCAGTAATTGGAGTGAAAATAGAGGAATTAGATAAAATTATACTAGATAATACAAATAATTTTAATTGCTATGTAGCAAATGATAATACCAACGGACAAGTTGTCGTTAGTGGAAAAACTGATCAACTTAAAAAATTTATGGATATACTCAAAGAAAAAAAAATTAAAAATATTAAATTGCCAGTAAGTGCACCATTTCATTGCCCCTTAATGAATAAAGCCAGTGAAATTATGAGTGAAGAGATTCAAAAATTAGATATAAAAATGCCCAAAATTAAAATTTTATCGAATGTAAATGCCAAGGAAGTTAAGAATGTAAGTGATTTAAAAAAATTACTAATATCACAAATAGAAAGTAGAGTGAGATGGAGAGAAATAATCAACAGTATAATTCATAATAATTGCAATAATTTTATTGAAATTGGACCTGGAAAAGTATTATCTGGAATGATTAAAAGACTTGCAAAAAATATTAATGTTAATTCATTCAATTCAATAGAAGATATGAGAAATTATAAAATTAATGATTGATCTTAAAAATAAAAATATATTTGTTACAGGCGCAACTGGCGGCATTGGTGGTTCAATTATTGATACATTAAATATCGCTGGAGCTAATTTAATTGCGAGTGGATCAAATCAAGAAAAATTAGAGATGATAAAATCAAAATATAAAAATATTAAAATAATAAAATTTGATATTAGTAATCATAAAGAAATCGAGAAATTAGTTGAACAAGTCTCTAGTTTGTTTGATGGAAAGATTGATGGTTTAGTAAACAATGCAGGAGTCAATAGGGACAACATTTTTTTAAGAATGTCTATAGAAGAATGGCAAAAAGTTTTAGATGTAAACTTAACTTCTAATTTTCTGATAAGTAAATTCTTCATAAAAAAGATGATTAAAAATAAATCAGGAAAAATTGTAAATATCACGTCAATAGTTGGCCATACAGGAAACATAGGTCAAGCAAATTACGCAGCGTCAAAATCTGGAATTATTGGAATGGCAAAAAGTTTGGCTCTTGAATATGCAAAAAAAAATATATTAATTAACTGTATATCTCCTGGATTTATTGATACAGCTATGACAGACAAGATTGATGATAAGTTTAAAACTCAATTGATAGATAAAATCCCGATAAATAGGTTAGGTAAACCTTTAGATGTAGCTAATGTAGTATCATTTTTAATGTCAGATCTTTCAAATTATATAACTGGGGAGACTATTCATGTTAATGGAGGTATGTATTTTGGTTGACAAAATTAGTAATATATTTATTAACGAACTATCAACTTAAAGGAAAATTAATATGTCAGAAGATATATCAACCAAAGTAAAGAAAATAGTAGCAGATCATCTAGGCATTGAGGAAACAAAAGTAAATGATGACTCTAGTTTTATTGATGACTTAGGAGCAGATAGCTTAGATACAGTCGAACTCGTAATGGCCTTTGAAGAAGAATTTGGGTCAGAAATATCCGACAGCGAAGCAGAAAAAATATTAACTGTTGGCGATGCTATTAAATTCATAGAAAGTAAAAGTAATTAATAATATAATTTTTCATGTCTTTGAAAAAAGATGGAATAATGATTATACTTTCATCTCCATCGGGAGCAGGAAAAACAACCCTCACAAACTTACTTTCTAGAAAATTTAGGTTTAATATATCAGTATCCCATACCACAAGAAAACCCAGACCCAGAGAAATTCATTCGAAACACTATTTTTTTGTAAAGAAAAAAGAATTTAACGGATTAATTTTAAATAATAAATTTTTAGAGTATGCAAAAGTTTTCAATAATTTTTATGGAACTTCAAAAGATTATGTTTTTAAAATGCTAAAAAATGGAAAAGATGTTTTATTTGACATAGACTGGCAAGGGACTAAGAAAATAAAAAATAAAAAACTAAAATTTAAAATTTTGACTATCTTTGTGCTTCCACCAAGTAGAGATGTACTTTTTAAAAGATTATCAAATAGGGATATGAGAGACAAATTAATAGCCGAAGAAAGAATGAAACAGTTTAACAAAGATATATTACATTGGAAAAATTATGATTACGTAGTTATTAACGACAAATTAGATAGATGCATCCAAGAAATAAAAAAAATTATATTTTCTAAAAAAAAATCAAAAAAATATCCTCAAGATATAAAGAAAATCAAACAACATGTAAAACATTTATTAAGTTAATTAGACTCAATAATCTTAACCATGTTATAGTAAAAATCTGGAGAAAGGTTCTGAGGTCTGAGATTTAAGTCAACACCAATATTATCCGTAATATTATTTTTACTTATTAAAGATTTAATAACATTTTTAATTTTCTTTCTTCTTTGATTAAAAAAAAGTGAAGTAACTTTTTCCAAATTTTTAATATTTTTAATTTTAATAAAATTTCTTTTTGGTGTGAACTTAACTAAAGTACTTTCAACTTTTGGAACAGGATAAAAACAAGAAGGCTTGATATTAAATAATATTTCACAGTTTAATCTCCATTGAGCTAAAATTGAAAGTCTTCCATAACTTTTTTTATCTTTTTTTGAAACTATTCTTTCTGCAACTTCTTTTTGAAACATAAGGTACATTTCCTCAAACCAGGGTTCATGATCTAGATTCAATATCCATTTTGATATGATCTTAGTTGAAATATTATATGGCAGATTTCCAAATACTTTACACTTACTTTCAAACAATTTTTTTTCATCAATTTTTAAAATATCACAATTTAATATATCTATTTTTTTATCAAATTTTTTTAAAAGTATTGGAATTAGATTTTCATCTTTTTCAATTACCTTCATTTTTTTTGGATTTTTGTTTAGTATTTCATTTGTAAGATTTCCAGATCCTGGACCTATTTCCAAAATATAATCATGATTTTTTATTAAAGAAAATTTTATAATTTTTTGAAGAATATTTTTATCTACTAAAAAATTTTGTCCAAGTTTTTTCTTATATTTAATTGTCAAATTTGTTAACAAAATTTAAAGTTTGGATTAAACTTAATGGACTAGAAATATTTTTACCCAGCATCTTTTCGTTTGGTCCATGATCTGGAGATATTCTTATAAAGGGTAAACCCAAAGTTATATTTATTGCATCAAAACCATAAATTGTTTTAATGGGAGTTAAAACTTGATCATGGTACATTCCAATAATAACATTAAATTTTTTTAAATTTTGTTTTAAAAAAATAGTATCAGCTGGAAATGGACCTTCAATTTTAATGCCTATTCTTCTTAAAAATTTTATTGCTGGTATTATTATTTTTTTTTCTTCATTATATTTTTCTTTAGTTTCGCAATGTGGATTTATACCTGTGACAGCAAAAGATGCCTTTTTTTTTAAAATTACTTTATAGAATTTATTAATTTTTAAAACTTTTTTTGTTATTTTTTTTTTAGTTATTTTTTTAAAAATATTTCTTAATGCATCATGGGTCGTAATTGGACACACAGATAATTTTTTATTATATATTAACATCGTTTCCTCACCACTTTTATTAGTTTTTTTTGCAAGATATTCAGTAATACCTTGAAATTTTCTTTCTAGAAAATGTTTTTTTGATACTGGTCCGTTAATTAAAAACCTAAGATTAAATTCTTTTATAATTTTTAATCCAACATCAAAGCACTCGTTAATATATTTTTTTGATTTTTTTGAAATTTTATCAAACGGCTTTTTAAAAGAAAAATCAACATCGATTATATTTATTCTATTATTTTTGATCTGGTTAATATTAAAATTATCTTTTTTTAAAAAATTAAATTTAAAATTATAATTTAATTTTTTCATTTGATTTAACAATAAATTTTTTGATACAATTAATAAAATTGGTTTTTTTATATTCATTTTTTTGCAACTTTTAAAAAAAATTTCTAAGAATATGCTGTTTGGTTCACCTGCGATAATTAATAATGGTTTGTTTTTCATAATTAATTAATTTGTTGATTAATTTTTACTTTATTAAAATGTAACAATGAAAAATTTTTAAGTTTTTCATTGGTTTCATAATTAATTAAATTTTTTACCTCTTTTTCTATATCAATTTGCTTATCTGAATATTTTATGTCTTTTGCCATTAGCAACATATATCCATTTAATGTTTTTATAGGATCTGTAATCTCTCCTTTTTTGAGGCCTGCTAGTTTATTATATATAATATTTGAAACTTGTCCTTCGTTTACCCATCCAATTTTTCCACCAAGTTTAGCTGTTTCTGAAATGCTATAAATACCTACAGCAGTTTCAAATCCAATATCTTTAATACTTTTTTCTATTTCAGATGTTTTATTTTGTAAATTATTTACATCATCAATATTGTAAACTAGTTCATATAAAAGGAATTTTTTTTCTTTTTCTTTTTTCGATATCTCTGTGACCTTTTTTCTAATTTTATTTTCATCGATTTTAATTCCCTTTGCATATTTATTGTAAATCAGGCTATTCCACAAAAATTCCATATATATTTTCTTTTTTACTGCATCTAGTTTAAGATTTTGTAAATTTAAAAATTTTTCAAATTCATTTTCATTATTTATATTAAATTTTTTAATGAACGAAATAAAAACTTCTTTAGGTAGTTCTTTATGATCAATTATAAAAAATCTCTCTAATTCTATTTTTTTAATTTTCTCATTTATCAAAGAATCTAATGCAATTTTTCTAAACTCCTTAGGGTCTAAATTTGCTATCTTTGGATTTAATATTTTTAAGTATTTTTCCTCAACATCAATATCCAAATTTGTTATTATTTGGTTATTTACTTTTTTAATAATTGTTATTTTACTTTCTGCGTTTAAATTTAAAAAAAAAAATTAAAATTATTAAGTAAAAAGTTTTTTTTTTAATCATTTAACATTTGGTCCAGAAAATTTTCCAAAAGAGCTTATAGTTAAACTAAAATAAATTTCGTCCTCTGGTTTAATATCTTGATTATCATAATATTTTTTTTTGTATTCTATGCCTGCTGTTAAACAATCAAGCTTATATTCATATATTATATTATTGTATTCTATAAGGTTAGTTTTAGTATTTTCTCTTCTTGAGTAACTTAAACTATTATTTTTGTTAAAATTATATTGAATTGAACTATTAAAGTAACCTTGTTCGCTGATGCTAATGTCATTATCTAAGTAAATAAATTCTGTAATAAAATTATTTACATTAAATTTTAAATCATAGTAGTTATAGTTAGACTCTCTCAAATCTTCGTCAAAAGAGTAATTAGATTTAAAATCGACAAGATTTTTATATTTAAAATTTAAATTACCAAAAATATTTGACGATTTGTTTCCTATGGTGCTGTTTAATGGTAAGTCTTTGTTTTGCTCCATCCTAAATACTTGAGCCAAACCAGTCTTTAAAAATATATCATTATTTAGCTTATCTGAAAGTTCATAGTCAATACCTAAAGAAGCAGATTCACCAGTTTCAATAGTGTCGAACAAAGACAGTCTATTTAAAGAAAATATGTTGTTTAAATCTAGTCTTCTGTCCTCATTAAGTAAATTTTTTGTTTTGTTAGGACTATATCTTAGTGATATTTTTGGACTTAAAAAATTTAAATATTTCTCACCATTTTTCTTTAATGGATAACTTAAATTATAAATAAATGCCCCAAAACCTTGTGCCCTAGAATTTTTTATATCTGAAGTTTTATTTGTTTCCTTGTTTAAATTAATCAAATTAACATACCAATCTTGCTTTGTTCCAAGTTTAAATATTTTTTCAGGAGCAGAATAGAGTAAATCGTTTTTATTTAAAATTATATCTTGGTTAGTATTATTTTTTTTATAGTATGAGATTGTTTTAAAATTTATATCTTTGAATTTTTTTTCTACTGACACATACGGTAAAATAAATTCAAACCTATCAGATCTTTTTTCATTTAAATTTTCATAAACTTTAGAGTATATATTTATATTTAAGTCATCATTAGAACCTTTATAGTCAATTAATGAGGTGAGCAGATTCCTATCTTTTATTATAGGAGAGGATATACTGTATTTATTTAAATAGGTATCGTTTGTAGTGTTTTCTAATTTTACAGTTAAACTACTTTCATCAAAATAATCTGAAATATCTTCAAATATTGTGTTTACAAAAAAGTGTGACTTGCTTCCCTTTTCGTCTAAAAAAGTACTAAAATCACTAGTCAAGGATGAATTTTTTCCTACTTTTCGGTATTCGTTTTGTATTATTGCACTATTAGCGCCAAATATTCTTGGCTTAAAAGTTAAATCCTTGTCAATTGATATTGCGTAAAAATAAGGAATATTAACACTAAATCCAGCTGAGCTAGAGTCTGAAAATGTTGGTGCTAAAAATCCTGACTGTCTTTTTACTGTTGGATCTGGGTGAAAAAATTTAGGAAAATACATTATTGGTACATCGTAAATTTTTAACCACGCATTTTTATAATCTATTAATTTGCTTTCTTTATTATGGGTAATTTCTTCTGCTTGTATTATCCACGGGGAACAGCCTTTTCTCTTTGCGCAAGTTGTATAAGTTCCTTTGTATATCTTAGATACATTGTTATTAGATATAATACTTAATCCTTTTAATCTAGGTTTTTCAGAATTTAAATTTTTCATTTCATAAGACAAGTCTTTTCCAATAAATTCTTTTTTTGTAATATCTAACTTAAATTCGCTAAATAAATATTCACTATTTTCTTTGTCTACAAGTTTTACTTCATTTCCAGAAAAAATTTTTTCATATGTATTAAAGTTAAATTTATTTAAATAAATTTTATTTTGATTTAAATCTATTAATTCAGTTTTTTGATTTGAAAATATTAAGTTATTTTTTTTATCATAAACCACATCATAGCTAGTTATAAAGTACTCATTATTGATTGTTATATATGCCACATCTTGAAAGAAAATTTTATCCTCATTTTTAAAATATTTAATTCTGTTATTTTCTATAACTAAATTTTGTTTTATATCATTTATGATTATATTTCCTTCTGCCTTTAAGGTATTTTTGATTTTATTATAACGAAATTCATCGCCAGTTATTTTTAGTCCAGTATCTGAATAAGATTTGAAACCATTTTTGCCCTCTAGAATATTTCCACCTTCAAGAATATTTAGTTCACTGCTATCGATTTTAATTTCCTCTGAATAAATATTTGTCGAAAGAAAAAATCCAAAGAAAAAAATTACAGTAATTTTTATATAAATATTATTTTTCATTTATTTTTATTAATCCAAAAAATGTAATAGAACCCAAAGTTAAGATTGGCAACCATATTGATAAAAAATTTGAAAATTCTTTGGTTTCACCTAAAGTGTTAAAAAATTGAGTCACATAGTAAATTATTACTGATATCAAAACTCCTATTGTAAGTAATAAAATTTTACTTTTATTATCTTTAAAATTTATCATTATAATTGAAGCTAAAATTGTCATAATAGTTACTAAAAAAGGGTAGGAATAAAGTTTATGTAAATAATAATCAATTTCTTTTGGTGAAAACCTAAATATTTCTGCTCTTTTTTCAGCATCAATTAATGTCCAAATTGTTACAGAGTTTAGGGTATCAAATAAACTATTTAATTTTGTTGTATTAAAATTTGATTTAAATTTTAATTCTTCTCTTATAATTTTTGGCTTATTTTTTTCAGAGATTTCTGCATTTTTAATTATCCAGGTATATGAAATTATATTTGCTTCACTTGCTTCTATATTTTGTATTAATTTAAAATCATTTGAAAATCTTGTTATAGAAATATTATTTAAAATATTTTCTTCTAGAGAATCTGCATTAATAAAATTTATCTCATTATTAATTTTGTCTCTTATCCATAGCCCGTTTGAATTAATTACAGCTAGATATTTATTATCCTCGGAGTATTTATTTTTAATATCATAGTAAAAAAACTTCATTTTTGCAGAAAAACTATAAAAAAATAAAATAATAATAAAACCAAATAACAATGTTACCGTAGAAGTAGTTAGTATTATCTTTAAATTATTTAAGCCGAATTTTTTTAAAGATTGTATTTCATTATTCTCGTGAAAGTTTAAATAAAAAAATTGTGTTGATAAGAGAAATATGAAGGGTGACACTTCATACAATACTGATGGTATGTTGAATAAGGTCAGGATAATTGCATAGTAAAACCCATTTTCAAATGATTTAAAAAAATTTAATTCCTCAAATATATTTAATAAAAAAATTAAGCAAGAAAAAACAAATGTAACTAATAAAAAATAATAAAAAAATTTAGAAATTAAATACTTTTGATAAATTTTTATAATCATTTTTTAAACTCAAATTTATAATATATAAAAAAATAGTTTATTAAAAAAATTGTTATAGGTAGAGATAAAAATATCAAAGTATACATTAAATCTTTTGCAGAGTATCTTACCAAAATTTCTGATAAGGAAATTATTATGAAACCATATAAAAATATAAGCAACCTTTTAAATTTATAACTAAATTCATCTTTAGATATCAAAACCAAACAACAACCAATTAAGACTAACAAAGGTATATAAATCGGCAAATAAGATCTTTTAAAAATTTCAATTAAAATATCTTCTTTTCTCTCATTACATCTTAGAAATTTAGATTTATATTTTTTTAGAAACCCTGTTAACATTGGTAAAGACTCTTTGAAACAATGTAAAAGCTCAAAAGTATTAGTTTCTTGAAATTTTCTATATACGGTTGTTTTTGTTTCATATACCGATAAAGAAATTTTGGTTTTATCAAATGAGAAAGAACTAATATAACCATTGTCGTTATTTATAAATTTTCCATTTTCTAGTAATAAATAAGTGGAACCATCTTTGTACTCAATGTTTCCCTCAGCTGCATATATTGTTTGTGTTGTATCACCTGACTTATTATCTTTTATGAAAACGTCATAAATTTTATTATCTTCTTTTTTATTAACAAAAATTGTTAAATTTTTTACACCATCAAAAAAAGTTTTTTCTTTAATAATATTTTTTAAATAACCAATATCTGAACTCCTAACAAAGGATTTTGCTTTATCTTGAGTAAAGGGCACCAAGAATAATGCAAAAAACATTTGAATTGCTAAAAATAATATTGAAAATTTTATTATTTTATTAACAAATTGAATTTTACTTATCCCGTTTATCCAAAAAATAATAATTTCATTTCTTCTTTCATAGTTTATTATTACCAAGCAAACAGATAGAAATAATACAAACAAAAGAATTCTGCTTATTATTTTTGGAAGATTTAATAATGAATAATATGCATATACTTGAAGGCTATGGCCATCTTCAGTTACAAGGTCTAAGTAGTTTACTGATTGTATAATCCATACAATTATACTCAGAGTGCCTAAAATAAATATAAAATACAATAAAACTTCTTCAAAAAATTTTTCAAATATTAATTTTTTCATTGAATTTTTCCATATTGATACATATATACACTACAACTTATACTATTA
>MDTB01179154.1_pt1 | contig 19227 bp, 15 predicted proteins | sample 811161 | NCBI WGS metagenome assembly MDTB01 (sample SAMN05326650, study PRJNA326480) | marine metagenome | isolation source: seawater | place: Mediterranean Sea | collected 2009
CTTCGGACCTGAAGACTTCGTGCCACGTAAGGGTGTTATGACCCGTTACGCGAAGAAGATGGTTCGTCCAGATATGTACGGATTAGTCGTTGTACGTGGTCTCTTGGGTGAAAGCGGCTCCTGATAGCTGAATAACTCACAATTAAAAACCCTCCTTGTTTGTTCAAGGAGGGTTTTTGTCTTTTAGAACACTACTTAAATACAGAACACGTTTTAAACGTCAATATATAAGGAAAAACAAAAATGGCAACTCCACCTAACAGAGGAATTTTAAATAAATTACTATCAGAACTTAGTTTTGGACCTAACGTAGCAACAGTCTCAGAAGCTAACATTACCACTGCTAATGTAACCGGTGTTCAGACTCACACTAACGCAAGTGGAGCATATATTAATGGTCGCAATGTAGTTGTTAAAACAGCTACTGCCGATGCAAGTGCGCAGTTGAAAAGTGGAGCCATTTACGTTCCCGCTGGCTCTTTGCTTCGTTCGGTTACAGTTGTAGTAACGACGCAACTTGTACGCAGCGAATCACTTGCACTTGGAGTTCGTGTTGGAACCGCTACAAACAATGACGACTATATCGCCAGCGGATTAGATGATAACGGCTTTGTAACTGCGGGTACCGCTAATGTTGCTGTGGGTGTTGGTACATCTAGTGACACAGTGCTTCAAGCCGATTTAGGAGGCGCCGCAGCATTATTATTGCAAAATAATTATATCGCAACCGCTGGTGAAGTTCACGTAGAATTACAAGTTACTGCCGGTAATCTGACAAGCGGTGCTGTGGCTTTCATCGTAGAATTTGACTATGTTGGCGGTAACTAAGTCACATTAAAACAAAAACAATCGCCTCAGCTTCAAGCTGGGGCATTTTTTTAAAAAATGTCTATCCCTAAAATTTTTTTCCCAGCAATTTTTTGAGATTTTCGTTTTTGTTTTTTTGAACTATTTATAATAACACCACATATAGGAGAATATCATGGGTAAAAAATGGAAAAGAATCTTAGTCGAGAGAAGAAAACAAGCTGTTGCGGCACCAGAAGCTCCAGCCGCTCCTGCACCGGCTGAGGTTGAGGTGAAAGTCGAAAAGAAGGCTGCACCCAAGGTAGAAAAAAAGCAGGCTGCACCCAAGGTAGCAAAGAAAGCACCTAAAAAGACTACTAAAAAGTAAATAGCCTTAATTAATTGAAGCCCCCTTGGTCTAAGCAGGGGGTTTTGTTTATTCATCCACTATTTAAGTTTAGGAGTCTTTATGTATGCCAAAAAACCTGTCACCAACATCACAAACAAGCACGATTGTACTTACTTCTACGGGCTCTACTGCTGAAGTAACATCCTCGCTTCCGATAGGTGTGTATTCAAACTCTGCAGCGTTTATCAGTGGCGCTTCTGCACAAGTTTCATATGTTTATAAGAAACTAGGTGGAGATGTTGTTGATATCGAGCTAACTCCGGCTAATGTCTATGCGGCATATGAAGAAGCTGTATTAGAGTATTCATACATTATCAATATGCATCAAGGCAAAAACGTGCTGTCTACTGTCTTAGGTGAGACAACAGGAACGTTTGATCATACTGGTGAGTTGCAGACAGGGCCAAGTGGTTCTAACTTAAAGTTTCCAAGATTTAGTCTTGGTTATTCGCGCCGTGTCGGAGATGGAGCAGCAGCCGCCGGCGGGTTTGGTGGCACAGTACCACAGTATTCTGCATCATTTTGCCCCGTACAAGACCAGCAAGATTACAATTTACAAGCAATCATTCAAAGTGCGTCAAATTCAACAGTTGATCAAAAAGGTAGAACAGTTGATTATGGCGGAAAAGTTGAAGACTCCAGAGTTGTAGTAACAAAAGTGTTTTTCCGCTCACCAAGAGCAATGTGGCGCTTTTATGGCTACTATGGCGGCGTTGGCGTAGTGGGTAATTACTCAACTTATGGTCAATTTGCTGATGATTCCACGTTCGAAATCATTCCTACTTGGCAAAATAAAATGCAAGCTATTATGTACGAGGATTCAATTTATACACGAACATCGCACTACTCATATGAGCTTATTAACAATAATTTAAGACTCTTCCCTACTCCAAGCTATTGGGGATTAGGTGAGCAAGATGAAATATGGGTTAAATTCTATGTTGATTTAGATGCATTTGCTACTGGTTCTTATGATGTTGGCGTAGAGGGCATTAATAATATTAACACGCTTCCATTTGACAATTTACCATTCGAGAACATTAACTCAATGGGTCAGCAGTGGATTAGAAAATATGCATTAGCGCTTTGCAAGGAAATGTTGGGACAAATCCGAGGCAAATTTACAACTATGCCAATTCCAGGTGAAAGTGTCACACTTAATCATGCTGAACTACTCAGCCAAGCTAAGGATGAGCAAGCAGCACTTAAAGACAAGCTTAAGGAAATGCTTGATACCCTTACTTACGAGGAACTTGCTAAGACTGACCAAGAACTTACGGATGCTGCGGCTAATATCTTAAAGGTAACTCCGCTGCCAATTTTTGTGGGGTGAAATAGATGGCGAATGAATGGAAGAAACCAGATGCACCACCTCCACCGCTGTTTTTAGGTAAAAAAGAGCGAGATTTAGTCAAACAAGTCAATGATGAACTTATTGAGAAGATCATCGGACAACAAATATTGTATTATCCCATTGACTTAGAAACAACTAAATTTCACGATCTATATGGCGAAGCTGTAGACAAAAACTTTTTGCCTCCAGTGAGAGTTTATGCACTTGTTGAATTCAACGAAGAGTCTACCAGCTATAAAGAAGGTTTTGCAATTGACAAAGACTCTGCGATTACAGTCAAATTTCATCGACGTAGGCTTATAGAAGATCAAAACTTGTACGTAAGAGAGGGTGACTTTGTGCTATATGGCGATACTTACTATGAGATCGTGAAGTTATCAAAACCTCGAAAGCTTTTTGGCCAAGTAGAGGAAACATTTGAGATTGCAGCGACGTGTAAGCGCGCCAGAAAGGGGTTATTCGATGCTACCTGATAATTTTGACTACGCTTTGATCCCATCGGGCTCTTCCCAGTTTACTTTAAAAGAAGTTGGAATGTATTCTTCCACAATAGAAGATATTGACTATGTTATTACTTCTTGGTTGAAGGAAGACTTAGATCTTTATTGCAATACTAACGAGGGTTTTAGAAACATTCCTGTTTTATGGCAAGCACCCGAAAGATCGTATCAGATTAAAAACGAAAAAACATTAAGAGACAATAATGATGCATTAAAACTTCCGCTTATAAGCATTGAAAGAACAAATATTGTCAAAGATCCCGAGAGAAAAGGCTCATTTCAGGCACACTATTATTCAGTTGACAAAAACGGCAGATCAGGCAGATTTGTAATTGCACGCAGAATAGTTCCTGATAAGACACGTAATTATGCTGTTGCATCGGGCACCAGAACAAATACTACAGGTAAATTACAACGTCATTATCCAAGAGTTAACAAAAAAGTTGTCGTTCAATCGATTTCTATCCCTATACCGGTTTATGTAAACGTAGAGTATAAAGTATCGATTGTGACAGAATATCAACAACAGATGAACACGTTGATTACTCCGTTTATAACAAGAACGGGTCAAATCAATGCTTTGTCGCTTACAAGAAACGGTCATTCCTACGAAGTTTTTATTGATCAGACTTTTTCCCACAACAACAACGCTGCAAGCCTAAACGAAGATATAAGGGAATTTAAAACAGATATAAACATCAGAGTTTTAGGATATTTAATTGGCGAAGGCGACAACGATGATAGACCAATCGTCCGAGTAGATGAAAATACTGTCGAGTATGTATTTCCGCAAGAAACTGTAGTACCTGCCGGAAATATTAACTTGTTTGACAACGAATAGCAGTTCAGGATATGAATTCAAGCTTTTTATTACTTCTCGAACATCCTTTTGGATTCCAAAATACTATTTAAATTATGATTGAGGCATCAATTAATACCATATTATAATGAGGGAAACTAAATATGTCAGTAAAAAGCTTTAAATTCGTATCTCCCGGAGTGTTTATCAACGAGATTGACAACTCGTTCATCCCCAGATCTGCAGGTGCGATTGGACCAGTAGTCATCGGACGCTCCCAAAGAGGTCCCGGAGGACAACCAGCAAAGGTTGAGTCCTACTCAGATTTTGTAAATTTATTTGGAGACACAGTTCCAGGTGGTGCTGGTGGCGATATTTCACGCTACGGTAACTTCCAGTCTCCCATGTACGGAACTTACGCAGCAAAGGCATTCTTAGTTTCCAACGTAGCGCCTTTAACTTATGTGCGTGTTCTTGGCGAACAGCATCCAAACAACGACGGCTCAACTGCTGGTCAAGCTGGTTGGCAAACTGCCGACAACCCGACTGTAACACCAGCAACAGCCTATAATATTGGAAACGGTGGTGCATACGGACTGTTTGTGTTTGCTAGTTCTAGCTGCTCGACCGGCGGTCGTGCAGTACTTGGTCAGACTGCTAGTCTTGGAACTGGGTCACTTGCAGCAATTTGGTATCTTAATAATGATTCAACTATCGTGCTTAGCGGAACACTCTGGGGAGCCTCCCCTGGCGATCCAAACTTCCTAACTGGTGGTCTTGGACACGTTATTGTTGCTGATGCTAATTCAGGAGATAGTTTCAAGGTTAGAATTCAATCTACAACGTCATCTTATGACAGGACAATTGCTTTTAACCTCGATGATTCATCGCAAGGATTCATTAGAAAAGCATTTAATACAAACCCACAACTTGTTTCGGAGCCGGCAGCATATTACCCCACCGACTCATTCCAACCATATTGGCTTGGTGAAACATACGAGCAAGAGATTAGAGACGCTGGATTAGCCACAGGAACTAAGCTCGGTGTGCTCTTGCCTTTAGCAGTCAGTGGAACAGTCGGTCCAAATAACGCTGCAACAGGACCTCACAACAAAAAGGTTGCTCATCAAGAAGCTAGAACAGGCTGGTTTATTGGTCAAGATTTGACCGGAGACAAGGACGCATTTATTGCTTCTGCGTTGCCAAAACTCTTCAAGCTTAAAGGTCTTGGCCACGGTTCTTGGTTAAATGAGAACGTTAAGGTTTCAATTGAGAAGATTCGAGTATCCAATACCACCACAAGTGACTATGGTACATTCTCGGTTGTCCTTAGAAACTCTATGGATACAGATAACAAGCGTCAGGTTCTTGAAAGATTCGACAACCTTAACCTCGATCCTACAAGTCCAAACTTCATCGCTAGAAGAATTGGAGATCAATATCAAAAATGGGTTGAGTCTGAAAGAAGACTTAAGACTTATGGAGAGTACGAAAACCAATCCAATTACGTCTATGTTATTGTGGATGGCTCTATTGAGAATGGTGATGCAAACCCACTTCTTCTCCCATTCGGTTATCAAGGTCCTCCCCAGTTTAAAAACAAGAGTGTTGGAACTACTGCCCGAGGCGGTGCCACCGCTGGCGCAGCACAATATCAACAAAATACTAACGGTATGGCTTTCTGGAGACCCGGTCTTTATGGTACTCACGCCTTTGCTATGTTTGCTTGTGCCCCAGGTACTCACAGTGGCTCCTCAGCGGTCGAAATTTCTGGCGCAATCGGTGGTCTTTCGTTCCCATCTGCAAGACTCCGAGTCTCTGCATCTGATGGCGGAATTGCTGACCAAAGAAACGCATACTTTGGCTTCCAGAACACACGCGCTGCATCGAGCACTAAAGCAGACCACAGCATCATGGATGTTCACAAGATCCTTACCGCTGATATGGTAGACACAGTTGATTTAACATTATCTGGTAATATTGATGGTGTTCAAATGTCTTACATCTTTACGATGAATGACATTCGCTCAGTTAATGGTGGATACCACTACGAGTCGGGCTCCTACAAGCAAGGTCTCGCTATATCCATTAAGGATGGTGGCACATACAAGACTCAATTGCAAGCCGGAATTGATAGATTCAACGCTCCGCTCTTTGGTGGATTCGACGGATTTGATGTCACAAAGCCAGATCCATTAGCAAATGCACAGATCGGAACTAATGAGCGTAACAGCTATGTTCACTACTCTATCAAGAGAGCAATCGACACAGTAGCAGATCCAGAGTTTATTGATATGAACTTGCTTACTGTTCCTGGAATTACAACTGATGCACTTACCAACCACGCAATCGATGTGTGTGAGGACCGCGGTGACGCCATGGCTCTCATTGATCTTCCAAATGTGTATCTCCCACTTCACGAACAATATGATGGCGGAGATAAGAGTGCAAGAATTCCTTCGAATCCTGAGCAAGCTGCAAGTAACCTTAAGGACAGACAAATTGACTCCTCTTACGGTGCAACTTTCTACCCATGGGTTCAGACTCGCGATGCAAACACAGGTCGCGCACTTTGGGTACCCCCAACAGTGGCTATGATGGGTGTTCTTGCTTCTTCGCAAGCTGTTTCGCACCTCTGGTTCGCACCAGCAGGGTTTAACCGCGGCGGACTTTCTGATGGCGCAGCAGGTATCCCGATTACAAATGTAACCGAGAGACTTACGGCCAAGCAGAGAGATACGCTTTACGAAGCGAATATTAATCCAATTGCCTCGTTCCCATCTAGCGGAATTGTAGTGTTCGGTCAGAAGACACTTCAAGAGCGCCAAAGTGCACTCGATAGAATCAACGTCCGCCGACTTGTTATCTTCCTGAAGAAGCAAATTTCGGTCCTTTCGACTCGGGTCCTTTTCGAGCAAAATGTACAGTCTACTTGGAACAGATTCAAGTCCCTTGTAGAGCCGTTCCTTGCAAACGTCAAGGTTCAGTTTGGTATCACTGATTATCGTTTGATTCTTGATGAGACCACAACAACCCCTGACTTGATTGATCAGAACATTATGTATGCGAAGATCATGGTCAAGCCAGCACGTGCTATCGAGTACATTGCGATTGACTTCGTAATTGCCTCAACCGGCGCATCGTTCGACGACTAATCGAACAATTGGGGGGGTTTTTCCCCCCACCCCACTAATTAATTTTAGAAGATTTATAGGAGTACCCAAACAATGCCATTTTGGTCAGAAAACTTTGGTGAGAATAGTGATCTACAGGATCCAAAAAGAAATTTTAGATTTACCGTTGAGTTCCAAGGAATTCAAGCTTCGCAGGGTGGTGCAAAGCTTTGGTATGCTAAATCAGTGGCGAAGCCATCTTTTGCTGTTAACTCAGCAGAGCACAAATACTTAAACCACACATTCTACTACCCTGGGAATGTTACATGGAACGATATTACTGTCACCATGGTCGACCCCACTGACCCGGATATGGCTGCGACTCTTTCATCTATCATTGAAAACTCTGGGTACAAGCCGCCTGCAAGTGCAGAGGATCGCTCCACGCTTTCCAAGGCTAAGTCCGCCGCTTCACTCGGAACAGTTATTATCACACAGTTGAACGCAAAGGGTGAACCAATTGAAACTTGGACTTTGTGGAATTCTTTCTTAACAGAAGTTAAATATGGTGATAACCTTGAGTATGGAAATGATGATTTAACAGAGCTTTCTGTCACAATCAAGTACGACTGGGCTCGCCTTGAGACAGTTGGCAAGTCGGCAGCAGGTTCTCCTGACACATCGTTCTTCAACGCTTAAATTACAAAACATAGAGGTGTATATTGTCACGTAATCGAGACCGTCTAGGCGAGAATCAAACTCCCCATGACACATCGCCCCCAGTGCCGGCACAGCAAAACGACTCATCCAGTGGATTCTCGTTTATTGTGCCTACTGAGTTTGTGGACTTACCATCACAGGGTAAGTTCTACGCTCAAGGTCATCCATTGGCTGGTGAAACTACTATTGAAATCAAACAGATGACCGCAAAAGAGGAAGATATACTAACTTCCCGCACATTGCTTAAAAACGGCGTAGCTGTGGATCGCGTAATCAAAAGTCTGATTATAGACAAGAGAATCAACCCTGATTCGCTCTTGGTTGGTGATAGAAACGCCGTTTTAATTGCTGCGAGAATTTCAGGATATGGCAACACGTATACTACTACAGTAGCGTGCCCAGCATGCGGCACGACTCAAGAGTATTCGTTTGATTTGCATGACGCCAATGTTACACATGGTGGAGAAAGCGAAACAGGTGCCTTCGATGTTATTGATAACGGTGATGGCACTTTTAACACGACTTTACCCAGAACACAAGTCAATGTTACTTTTCGACTTCTTGATGGCGTTGATGAAAAGAAGATTTTCAATGCCTCTGAAGCCGCGCGCAAGCGCAACAAGCCTGAGCAAACAATCACAAACCAGATCAGAACAATGGTTGTATCAGTGAATGATGATAATAGCCCCCAGGCTATTAATTATCTGATTGAAAACATGCCATCTATAGATGCAAGACACTTGCGTGCATGTTATCGAGAAGTTGCCCCAAATATTGATCTTACACAATACTTCTCATGTAAAGAGTGTGGTCATTCGCAAGATATGGAGGTGCCGCTCACCGCGGACTTTTTTTGGCCTAACCTCTGAGTATATGGAAAACATATATGAGCAATTTTTCTTTTTGAAGTATAATGGAGGATGGTCGTTAACAGAGGCGTATAGCCTTCCTGTTGGACTAAGAAATTGGTTTGTAAAACGGCTCCTTAAACAAATTAAAGACGAAAATGAGGCTATTGAGAAGGCTTCTAGAGGTGGTGGGACTGGCTCGCAAGAGCTAAGCGCATTTAATCAACCAGACATGCCAACAGATTTGGCTGAAGTTATTAAAAGACGGCAATCGTAAGGTTCCGTCTTTTTTTATATCTAACTAATTATTTTAGTATTATTAAGAGGGCTATTAATTGGCTAATGGCGACGACATAAAGACCTTAGAACAGATAAAGGCGCGGATTGCGGAAATTAACCGCTTGAAGCGTGAAGGCAAAGCTTTAACACAAGAAGAGTTAGAGGAATATCAAGATCTTGGTGAAAAATTAGAACGAATTCAAGAGACTTCATCTAAACGCATCGAGGGTCTTCAAGAAGAGATAGCTCTTTTAGACAGCTATCTGGCGAAATTACAGGGCGTACAAAGTAGTGCTGATGGATTGTTACTCAATAGAGAAGTTCAGACTGAGAAATTAAGACAGCAATTAACGCTTGAACAAGAACTTGTAAAGCTTCAAGAAACAATTACTGAAGACGATCTAAAAAGGCTTAAAGGTTTAGAGGCAGAACTTAGAAATCAAGAAGAGATCCTAGAAGTACAGCGAGAGATGGTCGATACTGCCGAACAGACCACAGCACTTGTGCAGGCGGCTGAACAAGCAGCAACTAAATTAGGACTAGCATTTCAAGGCGCAATGGGCGGCGACTTCTCTCTTATGATGGGTCAGCTTAATTCTGGTATGCAAAAACTTGGAGGCTACTTAACAGGTAACTTTATCGGCGGATTCAAAGACATGGTCATTCAGTTTGATAAGACCAGTAAAGCGTTCGAAACTCAGTTTGCAATGGGGCAAGAGTATGAAGATCAATTAGGCTCAATTTATGGCGAACAAGCACAACTAGGTGTTTCCATGGAAGAGCTTACCAAGGGTATGGGTGACTTAATCACAAGTTTCACTGATTTTACCATGCTCGCGCCGGCACAAAGAGAAGAATTGGCAAAAACTGCTACTGTCATGCAAGAGGCATATGGTATTGCAACTCAGGACTTCGCTAAAGGCATCCAAGCATCTACTAAAATGTTGGGAATGAATGTTGGAGCAGCAAAAGATTTCCAAGGCGAATTGGTTGAAACTGCAAAAGCACTCGGTGTTGCACCTGCACAGCTATCAGCACAATTTGCTGAAATGGGTCCACAGTTGGCAAAATTTGGAACACAAGGCGGCAAAGCATTTAAAGAATTAGCAAGAATTTCCAAGCTTACTGGTATGGAAATGAGCAAGGTTTTGGCAATTACTAATAAGTTTGACACATTCGAAGGAGCAGCCGAACAAGCAGGACAACTGAACGCTGCGCTTGGCGGTAACTTTGTAAATGCCATGGATCTTATGATGGCAACAGACCCAGCAGAGCGCTTTGGTATGATACGGGACGCGATCCTTGACACTGGGCTAACATTTGATGATATGTCATATTATCAAAAGCAATTCTATACTAATTCATTGGGTCTGTCGGATGTTGGTGATTTGGCTCTTATGTTGTCTGGTGATATGAGCAAACTTGGCGGCGCCACGAACAAAACAGCTAAAGACTACGAAGATCAAGCGAAGAGAGCCGCAGAACTCATGGATATTCAAGAAAAACTTAAAAGTATTTTCTTAGAGTCCGCACCTGCCGTAGAAAAGATAGCAAATATGTTGGCCACAGCAGCTAATTTTGTTGCTAAATTCAGCACAGAAATAATGGTTTTAACTGGCTTATATGTAGCGCTCCAGGGTATTATAGCAGCCAAAGCGGCTTACAAAAAGCTTACATCAGTTTTTAGAAAGGCAGATGCTGTAGCAGAGGTCGCAGAAATTAATTCAGTGACCGCGGCTCTTCAACAACAAGAGATTGTTCAACACAGACTAAACGCGGCAAAAGCTAGCGGGAAAGGCGCGGAGAGCAGAATGGGCAGTATGTTTGCCGGTGCTGCTACTATTGCTGCTTTAGGTGTGGCTATGATAGGATTTGGAAAAGGTGTTGAATACGCCGCCAATGGTATATCAAAGATGTCTGAAGCCATGAAAGGTCTTAGTCCTCAACAATTTGAAATGCTTGATGCAGTAATGAACAAACTATTGATTACAATGGGTCTGTTTGCCGCAGCAACTATCGCCGTTGGTTTTGCAGGGGCTGGTGCAGCCGGACCAATGTTAGCATTTGGCGGTGCGGTTGCATTAATCGGTACTGGTATTGGTGCTGCTGCAGCAGGTATTGGTTTTATGGCTGATGGTGTATCTAAAATGTTCATGGCCATAGAAATAGACAAAATCATTGCATTAGGTGGGTTAATAGCTGCCGCAGCACTTGGCTCTGTCGGCTTAATAGTTGCCGGAGCAGGATTCATAGCAATGGCTGGTGGAATGGCGTTTCTTGGATTGGTCTTAAGACGAATAGCCACAAGAGATCTTGAGGCAATTGCAACATTTACTCAATCATTAGCTTCTATTAAAGTAAGTCAAATGAAAGAAATAGCTGATAGTATTAAAGCTGTTGCCAAAGCAATGGATGATATTCCTACAAGCAAAACAATACTTTTTCAAGCTACAATGAGGAGAACAGCAGAAACAGCGGCTGTAATCAGAGCAATGCAGAGAGAGACACCCGCAGCAGTTGCGAGAAATACGACAGCAGCTACTGGTGGCAGCATGGGCGGACCAAAAGGAAAGGTTGCCGAACTTACTGTCAATATGGTTGTAGATGGTGAAAAATTTGCTAGCAAGGTAGTTAATATAGTTGACGAGAAGGAAGGTTTGCGCGCGCGTGAAGCTGCTTACAGCCAAGCGTAGCCAAACATAATTTATAAATGAGCGACGATAATTCAAAATATTTTAACACTCAAAAATTTGGCGGTCTTGTTAGAAATCGTCAACGCGGCATTTCAAATTATGTTACACGGAATGGCATGGGCGGGTATGCATTTTCTCCAGACAATGTATATTATACTGATGGATCTGATGCCTTAGCCAACGATAATTTAACAATTTCAATTCAACATGTGCCAAGTGGTAAAAATGTATATTTCAAAGCATTTATTACTGCTTTTAATGAAAGCTATAGTTCTGATTGGAATGAGGAGCCTGTGTTTGGTCGAGCCGACCCGATTTATACATTTAAACAAACAACAAGAAAAGTAACGTTGACATTTGTTGCTCCAGCAGCCACCATAAGTGAAGGTTTCGAAAATATGGGTCGCACACAAAAACTGTTATCGTTTCTGTATCCAAACTATACTGATGTTGACAACGCTTTGTCAATATCACAATCTCCGCTTATTAGATTAAAAGTAATGAATCTGTTAAGTACAACAAAAAACCAAGACACCAGGGTGATTGACGGCACTTTTGAGGAAGCAACAAATTTTGATGGAGCATTTCATCCTCAAGCAGAGGGAACTTTGGGCGTAATAAACAATGTTTCAGTAAATCATAATTTAGACAACCCAGATTCTGGTGTTTTTCATACAAATTCAGGCGTGATAATTCCAAAGCTACTTGAAATATCAATTGATTTTTCTGTTATACACGAATTGCACCTGGGGTGGAATGAGCAAGATAATTTTAGCGACCACAGATTTCCATATGGGGTTGATACAAGTGGTGCAAGAACTTCTGGTGACATTCTTGCAGCGCGCTTTGAGGATCAGGCACCAATGATTCAAGAAGCTGAGGGCATCTTTCAAGAACTTGAAGACGAAAGATTTTTGCAAGCACAACAAGATATAGCAAAAGCAATGTTTCTAAATTCTGACGGTAGCCTCAACAACTACGGCAAAAGAATGCAAAGAAGATTAGATGAAACATCAAGATCACCCGATGATCGCAGAATATTTACCCCAGGAATCAAAAACCCTGACAAAGCAAGATTTATGCGTCAAGCACTCGCGAGCTTAGAAGAGGGATCGACTGCATCTGATGTAAGACAAGCCGGCGAAGATTCAGCTACAGCAGCAACCAATTTGGCCGCAGAAGATTGGTCGTGGATTAAGTGAGAAAATAAATGCCTTCAAGATATTCAAATTCAGTAGCAATCGACAACAATGTTGACTTTTATGATTTTCTACGAAAAAAACGTGGAAACTTAAAAAGTATTACTCATCTTCAAACACCAATCCTGTCGCAACCAACTGTAAAACAAAGAGCATCTTTGCAAACTGTTGGGCATGTTTGGTCATATGGGGATCGTTACTACAAACTAGCACACAAATATTATGGTGATTCTCAGTACTGGTGGGTTATAGCATGGTACAACAGTAGACCAACAGAGGCTGATGTTAAGACTGGAGATTACATTGACATTCCAATAAATTTAGAAAAGACACTTATGGTATTAGGAGTTTTCTAAGATGTCCTCTTACAATACTGATACTATCTCAGATGCTAAAGATGAATTTAGCGAACAGACTGGCAATTCTCGCCCGCAGTGGGATGTTGCAAATTATCAATCTGTTTTAGATAAATACAATTTTAGTAATTCATGCAAAAATCTTGGTCAATTTATTGATGGGAGAGCGCCGGCTAACAATGCATTCGAGCAAATTGCATCTGATGGGCATTTTCCGCGTGATGTTCGTAAAGATGCAGAAGAGCACTTAGGAACTTCTGAAGAATTAGCAAAAGAAAAAATTCTAGATGTCATTAATGACAATTGTAAGTGTGATATACCAGGCAAAGATCCACGACCCCCAGGATCTGCTCCAACTGACGTCTATAAAGGTAACCTTGAAGAAGCACTTGATTACGAATACGAATTACAAGCTACACAGTACGCATTTAGTTCTGCAGTTGCACCAACGTTATCAGCGGAACTTCAAGCGAATACCGCCGGACTTTTAGAGTGTGCTACCGAGTATAATAGAACAGCTAAAAAACTTCAAGAAGCAATTGATCAGTTTTGGATAGATGCTAAAACTAACTTGTTTAACGATCCTAATGTAGAGTATCGCGAATTACTTTCACCTGTAGTGCTCCCAGCACCGGGTCAAAAAGATCGACCATATCCAATAGGTTCTGTAGAATACCCAGATGATCCTAATTTTTATGGTGATGCCACTGGTGGTAGGCTTGCGGCGTTTGCTGGGGCTGGACGGAAACCAGTAGGTTTTGGGTTTCCATATACAACTTATGCGCTCAAGGAAGACACTCCTGACCCTCCAGAAGGCTCGCTGCGCATTGGTCCAACAGTATACTCAGGACAACATGATTGGGCTAACTTGGATCATTTATATTTAGGTGTAGAAGCACATAGTAGGCTCCTTTATCCTTCTCAACTAAAGTTAATAGCCGGCGACAGTCCATTTTTGGCAGGCGATTTCGGAGATGAGGCGGGAGTGTTCATAACCTCTGGCGATGAATTAAAAGTTTTTCCTTATTTATATGCAAATCTAATAATCGGACTTGTGGACACATTCCAAAGCATAGTCAACAAAGCACCAACAGATGAAGAATTAGTAGCAATTGAACAAGGAGACCCGGCTGAAGATTTTGGTGGTTATCGAGGTCGGGAAAATCCTGCGTACCATGCATTAACTGTTAGAAATCACGACGGTTTAAACGGTATTGACGGGGTTATAAATTTTCAAGGTGCAACCTCTACGTATCAAACAATAAACAAGGGTGATCCGTATTTAATGGCAGCTAACTCAGTTCAGTATACTAATGCCAAAGTCGGAGCCGATAGGCAAATAAGTGCCACTAGAGATCAGATAGGTACGGATAATCTTGCTGAATTTGTATCGGCCACCAGAAATCAGCTAGCACTAGCGATGAGAGCCAGTCGAGAAAATAGAACAAAATTTAAGGTCATAGACAAAGCGATATTGACAATGGCTGCGCTTGTTTACGGCGATTCTAACAGCAAAGCAATTGGTCCGCAGTCACTTTGTATAAGAGATAGAGACAATGCCAATGAAGAAGAATTAAAGCTTGCTAATGAAGCATTTGGAGACGCTTTAGGCTTACTATCAGGTTATTTTAAAGATCGAGAGCGAGATGCTCAAATTCGACAAGCTCAAGCCACGATGGATCAGCGCTCAGGAGAGGGTGAGGTCTTTGCTGATAATTTTGCTGAAAAAGTTTTGTTCAGAGAGCAGTGCTTTTTGCTTAGTTTCGTAAATACAATTGCCAATTATAAAAAGTCAAAACTTGATCAAGTTGATGAAAACGGCATACCAACTGCTGGAGGTCTTGCGAAACGTTTACCTTACTCAATAACTGGATTTCCCACAAGATTAAATTATGACGGCACAGCACCAGGACTTTATAATGCCTCTTTGCAAGTCCAAGGTGATGCATATGGTTTTATCAACAAACTAACACAAAATAAAAAAACTACCACTCTTCATGATATAGAAAACTGGCACTTATCGTCAATACAACCAAAAATACGACTTTTTAAAGTTATTTATGATGAAGAAGGCAATGAAACAGAAGTTGAACTTAAATTTAATTCACATTTTTCTGCTGAAGAGCTTGATTACTTTAAAAATGCTAGATCTCGTGGAGCAGGTGTTGGCTTAAAAAGCTTCACATTTACTTATGATGGTAGTAACCCGTTTGCAGCTAAAAAGAGCATCAAAGCTAATATGAAAATATTTGCAAGCACGTTCAAAGAATTGTTTGTGCGAAGAGTTGGAGAGACCACTCAAGCAAATAGTGAAACTGGTATACTGGAGCCTGGAGATCCTGTAAATTATCGCTATGTTGATTTGGCCTTAAAAACATGGTCTGAAAAAAGATCTGAAGAAAATAAGGATGCTTATGATCTTATTTTAAATGAAAACGCAGATAAAATAAAATTAAACTTTCGCTTAAAAGCAGTTGTGGGCTTAAGTGGCGATTTACGCAATGTCCCTACTGGTCTGCCTCAATCAGACTATGATAACCAGGACTTAAAAGATGCATTAAAGTGTTCGTTTGTGACTTTAAATCTGACACCAACCGTACATAGCTTCGATTTTGATGAAAATGGTAGAGTTATCTTCGATATCAATTATCTTGCATATGTAGAGGATTTCTTTGACGAAAAAGCATATAACATATTTGCTGATCCAGAAGGCACATTGGGTGTTGACAGGACAGTTAGGGAGCTAGTAGTCAAAAAACACGCAAGAGACTGTGAGGGAACAGATAAATTAACTGAACTTAAAGCTGACTACGCCATACTTGCCAGAAGAGAAAAAAGAATAGCACTAAAAAGATTACTTAATACTCTTTCAAATGATAATAAAATATATTATGTTAATGTGCCACTTACAAAAGCGCGCTCGTTTGTTTCTATGGGACCATTTGCAAATTATGAAGACTATATCGATTATCAAAGTGACTCCTTTATCAAGAATGAAACAGAACAAGCCCAACAGAGCGCTAACGATGTTATTCAAGCACTTGATAAATATGGCGTTGAAAACGCTGATGATGATCCAAGTTTAGATGCTCTAAAAGCTTCACTCATGGGTGTAAACCCAGAAAAAAATTATGTTGCGTTTTTCTACATCTCTGATTTAATTGACACAATTTTGATTAATATAGAAAAAGAGCTTGTAATAATAAGCGAGAAGTTAAGCGAGGCTATGGCAAATCAAACCTATGAAAAAGATGATTTGACAATGAAGCTAGCAGACTTGAAAAAGTATAAACGCAACCTAACAAAATTTAGGGTAATATTAGGTCCAGTCGAGTTTGCAGAACCTAGAGTTGTCGAAATTACTAATGAGGAAGGGGTAAAAGTCAAAAAAGCCACCATGAAAATTGACTTTGTCAATTTTGGTGATATCCCAATTTCAATTAGATATTTTGCTGAATTTTTAGCTGACCGAGTTTTCAATAAAGACGAAGGTCATTATTCGATCACTAGATTCCTAAATGATTTGTTTAATAATTTGGTTGATAATTTTCTCAATGGTCAAAAGTGTTTTGACTTTGATATAAGTCAAAAAATCAGAGTTAATCAAAATGTACTAACAAGCTATTCCAAACAACATAGAGGCGGATTTACAAAAGATGAAATTACCGATTTACTAGAGAAAAAATCGACACGTTTAAAAGATAAAGGTCAAGCTGGAAACCCCACACGACTAAATCTTGGTGGAGTTAGTTTTGACGCTAAAGGGAATACAGGCGATGCAGAAGTTCAAAAAAAGTTTCACATGAATGGCGCGCTCTTAAACATATCTGGTGACGGAGATAACTCTACCTACGCACCATTATCCCATGAAATTAACTATTTTGTGTTTTTTGCCGGACGAACTAGACCGGCAGACAGAATGACAGGTAACAAAACAAAAGATGCTGAAGGTGGAATTTTTCACTATTTGCTTGGCAGAAACAAAGGCATAGTAAAAAACATTAAATTACAAAAAACACAAACACCTGGATTGCAAGAAGTTCGATTCGAACAAGAAGGCTATGATGGTTTGGAACAACTTAGAGTGGTCTATGATGTAGAAATTGATACTTATGCTAATGTGAATACCTTTCCAGGGACATATATTTACATACCGCCCGAAGGCTTTGATCCGTCAAGTAATTATTCACTTGAAGTTCCTCCTGGGTTTAAAATGACCAATTATGGTATTGGTGGCTATTATATGATATATCGCTCTGAACATAATTTTGCTATGGGCGAAGCATCTACAAAAATTTATGCAAAGTGGGTTGCACAAGTGGAATCTGAAGCCAAGGAACAGGCAGCAGGCAGAACGACTGGGAACAACACCGCACGTAAGTGTTCGTTACCGCGAAGACCAAGCTCTGAGGAACAATAATGTCAAAATATTTTGTTGAAGAAGAAACTGAAGGCACAATAAATCTTTTTAATAAAAGAGTTATCTACAAAGCTACAATGCACGGCTCATATCACAATAATATAGTCTCATTTATAGATGGAGAAAAAATTTATTATGGTAGAATAGACAGAAGATTTGTCCCCATCAATGTCTCAAAAAATAGCCTGAAAAGGCTTCCCATAAACGCGGACTCTCTTAGACCCCATCAAGCAGTCAACTTCGTGTCTGACATGTTTGAGCAACTGTGCACACAATTTCAAAAAGCATACGCTCAAGGTCGTTTAAATAGAAGTGACCCGTATCTTGGTTCGATTAAAGCTTATAAGGCTTATGTAGATCCAAGAGCAGAATACGAGCAACATAGAAAGATATTCTTTGCCAAATTAGAAAATGATTTTCGCTCCAAAAAAATTAGATTTTCTAATTTTGATGAATTCATGATGAAACTAATGCCAATGCTCATGGATGCCATAGATCGCCAACCATTTACATACACCGGGTTTATCAAAAGTAGAAACTGCACGGTTATGAATACAGGGCTGGCCATCGAGATTGCTGATCTAGAGTATACAAATGATGCAGAGAAGATCTCAAACTTTAGGCAAAGCATGAACTGGGAATATTTTGTAAACACTTGCGATACTTATGGTTTTATGGTAGATTACAACGTGCCCTGGAGAATTGTTGCAGATATTGGATCCGATGCCATGATTGAAGCAGCAAGAAAATACCAACTTTCAAATGTTGAGTCAATTTTATCAAATGCTTATGGAAAGGCATCGATGACCAACATGAGATTTTTTAGCGCTCGTCTTTTAGAGCTTTACAATACTGTTAAAAGAAATTATAATGTTGCAAGTTACTGCGAAGATGGAACAGTTGTACAAAAAACAATAAAACCTCGTTCTTACACGCATGAATATTTTGTAAAAAAATATGGACAAGAATACTTTTTAAGGTTATATATGAAGTTGAGAGTCATGGAAGAGAAGCCAAGCATGACCAAAACACAGATTGAAGAAATGATTAATAAAGAAATCGAAACATATCGCGCTTTTGGTAGAGTTAACTCGATTCATGAAAACTTTGAAAGTGTGATTAATAAGACATATCATAAAAATGGTTCCTTGACATACGCGGTCAGGTCTGATAGACTTAGAAAAGAATCAGAGTTCGAAAAGGGCGAGCTTGACACTATAACAGTTACTGAAGGTGGAAATGATATTTCAGGCTATTGATGACAAAAACGAATGTGTAGGTGTTTATGTCAACGGTAAGTTTTATTTTGATGAGATCCCACAAGAACTCACTAAAACATGGCGTGCTGGTGGCTCTATATGCGATGAAAAAATTGAATACGCTAAATTGTATGCATCTGGGAAAACATTGGAAGAATGTTGCCCAGACAGCCTCATGCCTGACCTAAATGCAGTCCAAAAAAAGATGACCGCATACGTCAAGTCATTTAGTATTGCTAAGCTCAATTTAAATGAGCACTGTATTTTTGATTTGATTCCACATGATTTTTTGATGGAGTATTGCGAAATAAAAAACAAGATTACTGAGCATGTTTTTGAGAACTACCAAAAACCTCTCAACTATGCTCATCTGGATTCCATTGAAAAACTGTTGTATAAAATCAGATTTCAAGAATTAACATTGATACAAGCGATTGTCGTGAATTAATGACGTCCACCTCACACAGAAATCAAATTCAGAAGTTTAATAAA
>MDTB01024527.1_pt1 | contig 19223 bp, 15 predicted proteins | sample 811161 | NCBI WGS metagenome assembly MDTB01 (sample SAMN05326650, study PRJNA326480) | marine metagenome | isolation source: seawater | place: Mediterranean Sea | collected 2009
ACAACAATATTCGGGAAAATATGCAACAAGTTTACGAGTTGTTTTCTGTTTTAAAAGAAAAGCGCTTTCAGGCCGCTGGTGAATTATCCGGGGGTCAAAGACAACAGGTCGCTGTTGGAAGAGCGTTAATGACAAAGCCAAAGGTATTAATGTTAGACGAGCCAACAGCTGGCGTTTCTCCAATGGTTATGGACGAGCTTTTTGACAAAATAATTGAAATAGCCCAATCAGGCGTAGCAATTTTGATGGTGGAGCAAAATGCTAGACAAGCTCTTACTATAGCTGATAAAGGATTCGTGATGGTTCAAGGCGAGAACAAATATATAGACTCTGGTCAAAATCTTTTAGCCAATGAAGAAGTAAGAAGAGCGTTTTTGGGAGGATAAATGATCGATTTTCTCAACGCGTTGGTGCTACTGCTCAACTATATTGTAGTACCTGGCCTAGCGTACGGAAGCCAATTAGCACTTGGAGCACTTGGCGTTACCATGGTGTACGCCGTACTCAGATTTTCTAATTTTGCTCATGGAGAGTTGATGTCTTTTGGAGCCATGTGTACAATCTTATGCACATGGGCTTTACAGTCAATCGGTATTAAACTCAGTATTCTTCCGACCGCCCTTCTAGCTATACCATTAGCCTCTTCACTAACGGTTATGTACTGTATCGCAATAAACTATTTTGTTTATGAGCATTATCGTGAAAAAAAAATAGATACCAACACCTATTTTATAGTTTCGATAGGAGTTCTTTTCTTCACCGCTGGTTTAATCAGATTAGTCATTGGCCCAAAAGATCAAAATTTTGCCGATGGCACACGATTCATTCTGAAAGCACGGGAATTTAAATCGATGACGGGTCTTAATGAAGGACTGGCTATAAAAACTACTCAAGGAATGACCATTATAGTTACTGTAATTTTAGTATCATTTGTTTTTTGGTTTCTAAATAAGACCCGAACAGGAAAGTCAATGAGAGCCTTTTCCGATAATGAAGATCTAGCTCTTTTGTCTGGTATAAACCCTAAAAAAGTAGTTTTAATAACTTGGGTAATAACTGGTATCTTAGCCACGGTTGCAGGAGCATTGTATGGTTTAGACAAAATATATAAGCCTTTTACCTTCATGTATCTAGTATTACCTGTTTTCGCATCTGCCATTCTTGGAGGAGTAGGAAATCCCATTGGAGCCGTTGTCGGGGGTTATATTATAGCTTTCTCAGAATTAATTTTTACTTTCGCATACAAAAAATTTCTTGCATATTTGTTACCAGGATCTTTTGCTCCAGATGGGTTAGTACAGTTGCTATCTACGGATTACAAAATCGCAGTATCTTTTCTAATCCTTGTAATAGTTCTTCTAGTGAAACCAACTGGGATTTTTAGCGGAAAAACGATATGATCAAAAACTTTAGAAAGTATTTTTTATTTTTTTTTATGGGGGCTTTGTTAATTACGGTTGGCTTACTCCAAAGCTGGAATGTAGCTTTATTAATTTTAAATATGTGTATTATATCCGCGATAATGGCCTTGGGTGTGAATCTTCAGTGGGGTTACGCGGGACTTTTTAACGCAGGTATAATGGGTTTTATCATTGTAGGTGGATTGGCAACTGTTATAATATCTATGCCCCCCGTAGAGGAAACATGGGTTATAGGGGGCATGGGAATTATCTGGAGTATCGTTTTATTAATCCTAACAATTGCCGTCTCAACATTAATCTGGAAAAAGACCAAACATCTCTCCAGATTCCGTTACTTACCAACGGCAATATCGATTGGTATTGGATATCTAGGAATTAGATTAATTGCCGGACCAGCTATAGAGTCTATAGAAAGCTTTGAAGCTGCAAAAACAGGATATTTGGGTGGCTTAGGATTGCCAATATTAATTTCTTGGCTCGTCGGAGGTCTACTAGCTGCTAGTATTGCCTGGGTCATTGGAAAAATAACTCTAGATCTTAAAAGTGATTATCTAGCAATAGCTACTTTAGGTATTTCTGCTATTATTCTGTATATTGCAAAAAATGAGGATTGGTTGGCCAGAGGTGTAAAGAATGTAAACAGTATACCGAGACCAGTGCCATATGAGATAGACCTGCAAAACGAAGTATGGTTCCAAGAACTGTCTGTGTCACTAGGGATCCCACTAAAGGAATTTTCCTCTATTTTCGTAAAATTATGCTATTGCAGTCTCTTTTTGGTGATTTTGTTATTCTTCCTATGGTTGTCTCAAAAAGCTTTGTTTTCTCCTTGGGGACGAATGATGCGAGCTATACGAGATAACGAAACAGCTGCAAGAGCAATGGGAAAAAATGTATCCAAAAGGCATTTACAAGTATTCGTACTTGGGTCTGCAATGATTGGCGTCGCTGGAGCCATGATGACAACTCTTGATGGTCAATTTACACCCAACAGTTATACACCTCTTCGTTTTACCTTCGTTATTTATGTCATGGTTATTGTTGGAGGATCAGGTAATAATTTGGGAGCAATACTCGGAGGATTCCTGATTTGGTTTTTTTGGGTGGAGTCCGAACCAATCGGGCTGTGGTTAATTGATAGTACCACAAGTTTGCTAGGAAAAGATAATCCTATACGATTACATTTAATGGAAAGTGTAGCTCATATGAGATATATGACTATGGGTTTAATTTTACTGATAGTCCTTCGATTTGCACCAACGGGATTAATCCCAGAGGAGAAGCTTTAAATGTCGGAAAAAAAACGAAAGATTGTTCTACTGGATGGAGGAATGGGACAAGAGTTGATAAAGAGATCCAAATCCCCTCCCCATCCACTTTGGTCATCATATGTTCTTATGCATGAACCTGAGATAGTCGAACAAGTGCACGTCGATTTCATAAATGCAGGGGCGCGTATAATTACCTTGAACAGTTATACAGCGACCCCAGAGAGATTAAACCGCGATGGCGCAGATGGAATGTTTTATGAACTTCAAAATAAAGCATTAGAAGTAGCTCAAAGAGCAAGGGATCGTTGTAAAAAAGACGTAAGAATCGCGGGTTGTCTACCTCCACTATATGGCAGCTACAAACCGCAAGCTGCTCCTTCATTGAACGAATGTGTAGAACGTTACAATGCTATCGCAAAAAAACAAGCACCTAATGTGGATCTATTTTTGTGCGAAACCATGTCATCAATCAAAGAAGCCGAGGCAGCTATAACAGCAGCAACTTTTCATAATCGCGAGACATGGTGCTGTTTATCAATTAAAGATGACAATAGAGCAACTTTACGGTCGAATGAAAAGCTAACTGATGCGGTTTCAAGATTGAAAACATTTAATCACCACGCAAATTTGCTGAATTGCTCAACCCCTGAATCGATTTCTAATTCGATAAGTCTTTTACGAAAGGATACGAAGCAATTTGGCGCCTACGCAAACGGTTTTACCTCAATTGATTCTTTGGAAATAGGTGGAACTGTTGATGTACTAGAAAAAAGAGTTGACCTTTCACCCAAATCCTACAGCGAACAAGTTTTTATATGGTTGGAGAAGGGTGCTTCGATTATTGGAGGATGTTGTGAAATTTCACCGGCACATATCCAATATATTAGTGAAATGCTTACTAATTTGGATTATGAAATTACACACTCGTTTTAAAGGAAATACTTCATACCATTTCATCCCGAGCACCTTGGGGACTTTATTTTTCTTAAAATCCTGTTTGGCGTCTTACCTGACCTATTATATTATCACTCTTCGAGGTTATGTTATCCAAAAGTATTTCCTCGCGATCAGACCTCTAATCGTTTTCTGCCCTTTAATAGTAACCACATACTTAAACAACCTTTTTAGTAAACCAATTTACGCTTCTTGAATTCATAAAAAAATACACTTATCAAAAAAATTAAATTTAAATGATTTTTATTGTATTTGCATAACCGTTAATTCTTCTTTTAGATTCTACTTCAACAAAGTTTTTTGAACGCAACTTTTCCAACCACCATACAACATTGCTCTCTCTTCAGAGCCAATATTCGCCTCAAACCTTTTTTCTTTAACCCAGTTATCAGAAAATTCTCTTTGTGATGGGTAAAACCCTATTCTCATTCCAGCAAGCCAAGCTACTCCTAGAGCCGTCGTTTCCAGTATTTTTGGCCGATCAACTGGCGCACCAATTATGTCTGAAATAAATTGCATCGTCCAATTTGAAGCACTCATACCACCATCAATCCGCATTATGGCGTCGCCAAATATCGCTTTGTCAGCTGTCATAGCATTTAGGAGGTCTTTAGTTTGATAACCAACACTCTCTAACGCAGCACGACAGATTTCAGGTGCTCCCGTATTGCGAGTGAGACCGAATATAGCACCTCTGCACTGAGAATCCCAGTGTGGCGCCCCAAGGCCAGTGAATGCAGGTACAAAATAGATCTTTTCCTTTAGGTCTGAAGTCGACGCAAGCTCTTCGGTCTGCGAGGGCGAAGTAATTATTTTTAAACCGTCTCGGAGCCATTGTACCGATGCGCCAGCTACAAATATCGACCCTTCAACAGCATATGTTGTTAGACCATCCAACCTGTAAGCTATCGTAGTCAATAACCTATTTTCTGAATTGATTCGTGTATTTCCGGTATTCAGCATTATAAAACAGCCGGTTCCATAGGTGGCTTTGATCATTCCAGGTTTAAAGCATGCCTGTCCGATAGTCGCAGCATGTTGATCACCTGCTACGCCCGTGATCGGTATTTTATGCCCAAAAAAACACGAATCTGTTTTTCCAAAATCATCAGCACAATTTAGCACTTTCGGAAGTAATTCATGTGGAATATCAAACATAGAGCATATTTCTTCAGACCATTGACATTTTTCTATATCATAGAGCATAGTCCGCGATGCGTTGGTCGCATCAGTAGCGTGAACTCTTCCGCCAGTAAATTTCCAGATTAAAAAAGTATCAACCGTTCCAAAGTAGTAATTACCATCATTCGACCCTTTACGTACCTTTTCATTATTATCCAATAACCATTTTACCTTTGTAGCTGAAAAATATGGATCTAACAAAAGACCTGTAATTTGACTAATCCGCGATTCATACCCTTTTTCTTTCAATGTACTGCAAATATTAGAGGTCCGCCGATCTTGCCAGACAATGGCATTGTGGACGGGTTCTCCTGTATTTTTATCCCATATCAATGTTGTTTCCCGCTGATTTGTTATACCGATGGAAACAATTTGAGTGGACTTTATGCCAGACTTTTTTATTACGTCTCTGCAAACATACAATACAGATTCCCAAATTTCTGTCGGATCATGCTCTACCCAGCCAGAATTAGGAAAATATTGTGGGAACTCTTTTCGAGAAATAAAAGCTGGTTCCATATTATTATCAAAAAGTATAGCTCTGGATGATGTTGTACCTTGATCAATAGCTAAAACGTATTTCATAGTGCTAACTCATAAAACTGTCCAAGTATCCTGCTAAAGCAATCGCACCGCCAGTATGAATAAAAACTATCCTTTCACCACGCTTAAACTGCCCTTTACGTATGAGATCAATTAACCCTGCTGCTCCCTTCCCAGAGTAGACTGGATCAAGTAAAATACCTTCCAATCTAGCAAAAATATCAATAGCCTCTAGAGTGCTCTTAGCTGGCAACCCATATCCAGGACCGACATAATCACAATTAGCAATTACATCCTCTCTTAATACAACTCCAGCACACCCAAGTTTTTCAGCTGTGAGGCAGGCCAAATTGTAAACATTGTCTTCTTGTTTCTCTTTCGGGGCCCGTACACCAATTCCAAGTAGAGGGATCTGCGCATTTAACGCTTTGAGTCCAGTTATTAGACCTGCTTGGGTACCCGCAGAACCAGTGGCATGGACAATCTGATCTATTTGAATTCCAATATCAGTACTTTGAGTAATTATCTCTTGTGCACAATTTGCATAGCCGAGAGCACCTGTCGGGTTTGAGCCACCTCCTGGGATTATGTACACTCGATGGCCATTATTTTTAAAACCCTCTCCAACCTTCTCCAGCTCCGCATTCATATCGAGACCGGTACCTCGATGCTCCATAGAAGCTCCGTGTAAATTATTTAGTAGAACATTGCCATTCTCTCGGTAACTTAAATCAGTCATACCAGTTCGATCTTCGAGAATAATATGGCATTTTATTCCTAATTTTGCCGCCGCCGCGGCTGTCTGGCGAGCATGGTTTGATTGAGTGGCTCCTTGTGTTATCACAATATCAGCTCTGTTTTCCTGTGCTTCAGCCATCAAATACTCAAGCTTACGGGTTTTGTTCCCACCAGTTGATAATCCTGTGCAATCGTCTCTCTTTATCCAAATCTCTGGTCCATCCAAAGCTTCGGTTAGTCTAGGAAGTAATTCTAGGGGTGTATTCATGTGCCCCAATCGCACACGCGGGAACCGGGCAAGATGCATGATAAATCCTTTTAATTTTTATAATGTTAAACAACTGACTTACTCTAACAGCTTACAACAAGCCATTAAATTAACAATCCTTTATGTAAAAACTAAAATTTAATTTAATCCATTACCTTCGTTAATATAATTTTTTCTTAATATTCGGTCGACAATCTGTGTATCATCCCAATAAGGAACAGCGAACGAAGCAAAATCTTTTTGGCTCTGCCAAACCTTAGAAAAAAAAGGGTCTACTCTGGCCTTTTCTTCTAGGATTTCACGCGCCTTTTCTAGATAAACTTTAAAAAACTCCTTTGGAGTATCGTGGATAATTACATTGTGACTCTCGATTAAATCTCTAACTGCCTTAGCATTGCGATAGATCATAGTAGACTTATATCTGCCAAGAGAAGCTCTCGCTGAAACTTCTATTGCCTTTTTTTGCTGAGTCGTCAGATTATTATAAATATCCCTATTTATATATAAATCAGTGTGCAATACATTTGCACCAATTCCTTGCAAATAATAATTTTTCACCACCTCATGAACTCCAAGCTCAAGATCAGATTTTGGGCAACACCAGGAAACTCCATCCAAATTTGATTTTTCTAGCTCAGGAATTATATCAGCTTCTTTCATAGGAAAAATAGAAATGCCCATCTCCCTGAGAATCTTGCCTGAAATATCAGAGTCATGCCTTAACCGATTTCCTTGTAAATCAGTCAGTGACGTAATTGGTTCCTTAAACCATCCTAATGATTGGGGTGGCGCCGCTTGTAAAATAAAACCTTTTATATTTAGACCCATCTGCATCCATAGCTCATCATAAAGCTTTGATCCTCCAGCGTTGTGAAACCAGCTCAAAAAAATAGTGCTATCAATGCCGACGCCGGCGCCAGCTATTGGTGATCCAAATAATAATGCGGCTGGCGCCCGACTGGATAAATTATGAGTGTAACCAAAAGCCGCGTCGAGTTTTCCATCGCTTACACTTTTAATATGATTCAAAGTGCTTTTTACTTGGCGAGAAGGAATTATTTCAAACTTAACTTCATTATTTGTTAACAGCTGAACGTCCTGAATAAACTCCTTTAAACCATTTATTTCATCTCCAGAAATAGAAATCTCAGAACTAATTCGTATTTTCACCTGAGAAAACGAAAGTGAAACCATAATCGGAGTCCACAATATTACGAAAGCGAATAAAGCAATATAGGGCAATTTATACTTAATAGCTATTTTCTTTTCCTTAAATCAATATTTAAAATTTTATTATAATATCTATATGGTTTTAATTAGTAGCAAAAAATCTGGATAACCCTCGTACAGCATTTCACAAGTTAAGTAGACAAGAAATATAAGCCCAGCCCACGATAACCATTTAAATTTGGTCATTAAATTCATTATTATGGTGGCAAAAAAAGCCATAAAAAGTATTGCCAATGCAAGCCCAAAAATTAATAGATAAGTATTTTCTCTAGCTATCGCTGCCACAGCAAGAACATTATCGATAGACATTGATACATCTGCAATAGTGATAGTCACTAATGCTCTAAACAATTTTTTCCTTTCGGATTCATCATCCGCTTTTTCTTGATAGTAATCTTGATCAAAACTATCCTGTTTAGCATTTGTATGACTAATGAGCTCATTTAAAAAACGCCAGCAAACGAAACCAAGAAGTAAACCTCCAAAAAATAGAATTCCATTAATTTGAAGTAAGAAGCTTGCTAGCACCGCAAATATTATTCTCAGCAAAGCCGCTAAGGCTAATCCAAGAAAAATTGCTTTTTTCCTGTAGCTATCAGATAATCCTGCTGCCGCCATACCAATAATTAATGCATTATCGCCAGACAAAATGATATCCGCAAATATTATTTGGGATATATCAAAAAGTATCTCACTCATCTAATTATATCCTGTAATATCATGTCTGAGGCCTTTTCTCCTATCATCATTGTAGGCGCGTTTGTATTCCCAGACGTAATTTTTGGCATTATGGAAGCATCAACAACTCTAAGACCTAACACTCCGTGTACACGAAGCCGATGATCAACTACCGACAAATGATCATTACCCATTTTACAGGTTCCAGTAGGATGATAAATAGTGACAGCATTTTTGCGAATCCACTCCAAAATTGCCAAGTCATCATCCACCTTGACCTTATCACCTGGGGAATATTCCTGTACAACCAATTGTTTTAAAGGTTCAGCCACAGATATTTCTCGAGCGATTTTCACTCCTTTTATTAACACTCTACAATCCTTTTGCGAGGACAGATAGTTTGGTCTTATTGATGGATGATCTTCAATTAAAGGAGTATTAATTGAGATCTCTCCAACACTATGTGGCCGCAACTGTGTGATTGAGGCTGTAAATGCATCAAAACTATGCAACCCGGTCAAAGATGGCTTATCCATACTAAAAGGTTGAATATGAAATTGAATATCTGGTCTTTTATATTTGTTGTTTGTTTTGAGAAAGCCTACACCCAAGCTAGCTGCCATGGCCATTGGGCCACTTTTATAAATAAGATACTGCACGCCAATTTTAGCTAATTTAAACAAACTTCTGATTTCAGTATTTAATGTGTCCGTTTTACATTTATATATTGGTCTAGCTTGCAAGTGATCCTGAAGGTTTTTACCAACGCCAGGTAATTCTTTTACTACATTTATATCCTTACTGCTCAACATATGGCCACACCCTACACCTGAGACCATTAAAAGGTGGGGGGAACCAATAGTGCCCGCTGACAAAATGAGTTCCTCCGCAACTTGAATATTAGTTTTCCCATCAGGTCCTTTAAATTGGATTCCCACGGCCCTGAGACCTTCAAATATGATTTTTTCTACGATAGTATTTGTGATAATTTTTAAATTTTGCCTATTTTTACACTGTTGGAGATACGCTGTCGCAGAGCTCGATCTCATACCATTGTATGAAGTCTGCTGGAAATAACCAACACCAAACTGATTCTCCCCGTTGTAATCCATGTTTCTTGGATACCCCATACTAACTGCTGAATTTATCCAAGCATCAACTATTTTGCGCTTTGTTGGAATTTCAGAAATTGACACCAACCCATCGAAACCTCGGCAGTTACTGTAATCATCGCGTTTGCTCTTATCACATCTTTCGAGTTTCTGAAAATACGGCAACACATCCACCCAACCCCAACCGTTATTCCCCATAGCTAACCAATGGTCAAAGTCTTCTTTTTGGCCTCTAACATATAGTAAACCATTTATCGAACTAGAGCCGCCCAGTACCTTCCCACGAGGCCACGGTATTGACCTATTAAAAATTTCAGACTCAGCTTTCGTCCGAAAACACCAATCAAAATTTGGATTACCCATAGTCCTAAAATATCCTGCCGGCAAACGTATCCAGGGACTATTATCCCTCCCACCAGCTTCAATTAAAGCGACATTATAGCGACCGCAAGCGCTAAGCCTGTTAGCCAAAACGCATCCGGCTGATCCAGCTCCAACTATTACAAAATCAAATTTCACTCTGCAATGCCTCTTGCTCCTTATAAGCGGACAAAACTTACCCTGATGTTAGCTTTCAAGGCCACAACGAAACTTTTGATGAGGACACTGCTCCATTCAGTATGTCCAAGAGTGCTTCTGCTCCTTGATCTAATGTTCTTTCTTCAATCCACCCGAAATCACCCATTTTTGAATTAAAAATTGCTTGTGCTGTTTCCTTAAAATCCTCTGATGTAAAAGAGTAGGTTCCGGCAAATATAATTTCTTGTAAAGTCATCCGTCGAATATCTAATCCCCCCAAGCCATCACCGAGCCCTATGTGAGCAATGACGCCACCAGGTCGACAGATTCTAGATGCTTCTGCACGAGAATCGGCAAAACCCACTGCATCGATTACAAAATCGTAAAGTATCGTTTTATCAACTCCTAGAAGTATTTCTGTAGTACCGCTAAGTTGCCTCGACAGAGCTTTGTATCTCAATGGGTTATTATCTACTATAGAAATATTTACGGCTCCCATTGCTTTTAAGGCCAAATTAACTCCTACTCCAATTGCTCCTCCTCCAATAATTAAGCATTTTGCGTCTCTTATCGGAATATCTAAGGATATCTGACCAACTTTTATCGCATGCCAACTGCAGGCTAATGGTTCAGTCAGTGCAGCATAGCGTACATCAATATTTTGTGGCAATAAAATTGTGTTTTTTTCAGGTATAGTCAAATAATCTCCAAACCCACCATCCTTTGGAGGCATAGAAATAAGCTGTCTCTTTGGACAGATATTATTGCGTCCCTTTACACAGAACGAACAAATACCGCATGATAGAAGCGGATTCACCGTTACACGTTCTCCTGAATTTTTTCCTTCTACGATTAATCCTGCCACCTCGTGGACTAAGATCAAGGGCGCAGGACGCCTTTCATCATGGCTTAAATATGCATAAATATCCGATCCACAGATCCCTACTGCCTCAACTTTTATCAGTATTTCGCCATTTGCTAATTTTGGTTCCGGTACTTGTTTATATTTGAGTTGTTCTCTGCCAGTATAAACTAATGCCTTCATTTGACCGTGTAACCTCCATCGACAAATAACATCTGCCCAGTTACATATTGTGAAGCATCAGAGCATAAAAATAATATAGGACCATCAAGATCTTCCAATTTTCCGTTTCGTCCAATACACGTCCGACTCGCATTGTTCTTTGAAAGTATCGGGTCCTCAAAAACAGACTTTGTTAATTCAGTTGGAAAAAACCCTGGTGCTATGGCATTAACATTTATACCATTTGCCGACCAAGCCTCTGCCATTGCACGAGTCATTTGCTCAATACCACCCTTAGAAGCTCCGTAGGACAAACCTGCAGGAAAAGCTCTTCTTGATTGAAGTGAAGCAAAATTTACTATTCGGCCCCATTTTTTCTTCTTCATATTTGCAACAAAGGTTCGCGCAAGAAAAAATGGCGCTGTGAGATTCAATTCAATGGTCTTATCCCAATTTTTAAAAGAAATTAAGTCCGCATGCTCTCTTGTGTTAATACCTGCTGCATTAATCAAAATATCTGGTGGACCAAATTTTTCTCTTATTTTCGTGGATAACAGTTCTATGCTTTTTCTATCTGTGAGGTCAGCAACTACAAAACTAGCATTTTCGCCAGCTCTGGCACCCCAGTTCTCAAGTCGATCTGCTCTCCTGGCAACTCCCACAACTTTTACATTATTAGCTAGGAGCAAATCAGCTACATGAGATCCTAAACCGCTACTAGCGCCTGTAACACAAGCAACTTTTCCCTCAAGAGAAAATAATTCTTTACCCTCTGTAACTAGCATATTCTTATCCCGATAATTCAAATTTTTCATTCGGAAAATATTTTTTTAATCTTATGTCAGCTGTCCTTGCATGACCCTCCATTCCTTCCGTTCGACTTATACGAGCGGTTGTTTCGGCAACAGCTCGAGATCCATTTCGCGTAGCTTTTTGCCAAGTTACAACTTTCATATACTTGTGAACCGACAATCCTCCAGTATATCGTGCAGAACGTGAAGTCGGCAAAACATGGTTAGTACCCGCAGCCTTATCTCCGTAAGCAACCGTTGTTTCCTCTCCCAAAAATAGGGACCCATAACATTTCAATCTACCCAGCCACCAATTTAAATCCCTTGCCTGAACACTAAGATGCTCTGGCGCATAATCATCAGCCGTTTGGGCCATTTCCTCCCTATCTGAGCAAATAATTATTTCTCCGAAATCTCGCCACGCCGCTCTCGCATTTTCACTATTATTTTTCGGTAACGCTTCAATAACATATGGAATTTTTTTTAATACTTCCTCAGCCACTCTTTTATCATCTGTTACAAGCCAAACAGGAGAATTATACCCATGTTCTGCCTGTCCAACTAAATCTACAGCCACTATTTCTGGGTCAGCCGTCTGATCGGCGAGTATAAGACTATCCGTAGGCCCCGCCACCATATCTAAACCAACTTGACCAAATAATAACCTCTTCGCCTCTGCAACATATTGATTACCTGGCCCTACTAAAATATCTGCAGCTGGCAATCCAAATAGTCCATATGCCATACTAGCTATAGCTTGAACACCACCCATTGCTATTATTTTGTCTGCTCCACACAAATTAGCCGTATAGATAATTTCTGAGTTTATGCCTTCAGATCCGCGTGGGGGAGAGGAGGCAGTTATGTGCGCGCATCCGGCTACTTTAGCGGTAGTAACCGTCATAATTGCAGATGCGACGTGGCTGTATCGCCCTCCCGGTATATAACAACCAACCGAATTACAAGGTATGCACTTTTGCCCTATACTAAATTCTGGAATAACCTCTATTTCAAAATCTTGTAAGGTAGCTTTTTGAGCTTCTGCAAACCTTCGAACATTGTCATATGCAAACTGAATATCATCTTTTGTCCTTTGCGACACATTTTTCTTGGCAACCTGTATTTCTTCCTCACTCAAAATTATTGTCCCGCTGTATTTATCAAAAGCCTGAGCATATTCAAGTGCCTTATTCTCCCCACCATTTTGTATTTCATTTAATATTGATTGAACAGTGTCCCTGACTTGAGACAAAGATTGCGTGCTAGGCTTATTCGAACGTTTTAAATATTTAAGGCTCATTAAACTCATCCTCTATTAGTTTTGAAAGAGCGTAATTTAAATGTTTACCAATTTTTTTAAACTTGTAAGTATAAATATTTAATCTTCGTATTTTATTTTTTGCAAATTTATATAATTAGAATTGCTCGTGACGAATTTCAGAGGTAGAAAGTCCAGAAATCATACTAAGAAAACATTGCTTTTATTGTAAACAAGAAAGAGTTTTTAAAATGGCTAATTTTTCCAATATAAAACTTCAAACATCTGATGATGCACGAAGTATAGCCAAAAAGAAATTACCTAAAATGTCTTTTGATTATTTTGATGGTTCAGCGTTAACAGAGCATGGCGAGCATCTAGGAAGACAGGCATTGAAGGATATGAGGTTAGTTCCAAAAGTACTCAGAACAGGTTCGACCCGACAAATTAACCACCAAATTCTTGGCCATAAAACCGACATTCCTTTTGGAATAGCACCTATGGGCATGTGTAACCTAAGTCATCCGAAAGCTGATCGATTTATTGCCAAAGCTGGTTCCTACTTCAATACACCCGTTTGCTTTTCGACTATGGCTTCAACATCTATGGAAGAAACAATAGGATACACAAATGGTAACGGCTGGTTTCAACTTTATGTTTATGACGATCCTAAGGCTGGCATAGAAATGGCCAAAAGGGCTTCGGCAGCGGGCTATAAAACGTTAATTTTAACAGTTGACGTCCCTGATTTGGGCCGTCGACCCCGTGAACTGAGACAAAATTTCCAAGTTCCCTGGTGGCCAAGCTTTTCTCAGTTTGTTGACTGCGCTCTTCATCCGTCCTGGTCTATTTCTATGTTGCTGGCCGGGGGATCTCCTAAACCCGCCAATTTTAAAGGACTTCCGCCTTTTCGTCGCGATAGACCACGGGCCGGTGCCGACTGGAATTTTTTAAAAATGCTTAGAGATACATGGACGGGAAATCTGATAGTTAAAGGTGTACTTGATCCCAAAGACTCCATAAAAATTAAAAATTACGGAGTCGATGCAATTTATGTTTCTGGTCATGGTGCACGTCAATTAGACAGTCTTCCACCGTCAATAGGTCAATTGCCGAAGATACGTCAAGCTGTAGGTAAAGATTACCCATTAATTTTTGATACGGGCGTACGTAATGGCGAAGATATCGTCAAAGCATACGCTTGCGGAGCCAATTTCGTTATGCTTGGACGACCTGTTTTGTATGCCATAGCAGCAGATGGCGAACGCGGTTTAAAAACAATTTTCAATTATATTTCAAAAGAAATTCGGGTAACTCTTGCACAGATTGGATTATCAAACATTGCTGAAATAACCCCTGACTATATTCTACCTAAGTAAGAAATCACATGAAATTCGTAACCCTTGATTTTCAGAAGAAAGAAAAAATTGACCGTTTTGGAGCAGTAGCGCTTATTGGGTTTTCAGCCCTACTTGGAATAAATCATGTGGTTATAAAGATAGTAAATACGGGTATTCAGCCAGTTTTCTTCTGTGGATTAAGATCTGCTCTAGCGGCAATTTGTATTTTAGGTTGGATGAAATACAAAAATATTCCTATTAAGTTCCCAGCCAATGAATGGAAGGTGGGGATTCTTGCTGGCATCATTTTCGCCTTTGAATTCTTATGCTTGTTTATAGCCCTAGATTACACAACAGTCGTACGAAACTCGATTATTTATTACTCTATGCCACTATGGTTAAGCATAATGGCTCATTTTCTTTTGCCAAACGAAAAAATTTCTTTAAGCAAGTCTTTTGGATTAATTTTAGCCTTTATGGGAGTAGTTTGGGCTATGCTATCCAAGGAAGTTGGATCTTCCAATAATGGAGCTAGCATTATAGGAGATATATTTGCTCTTGGCGGTGCAATTGGCTGGGCCGCTATAATACTTATGGCTAGAGGTACTTATTTTTCAAAAATTGTTCCTGAAATGCAGCTTCTTTGGATGGTATTAGTTTCAACACCGATTTTATTACTATCAGCACCTTTTTTTGGCGAAATCCTGAGAGATTTTGAATTGATTCACATGTGGGGACTTCTCTTTCAATCGATTGTTGTTGTTACCATAGGCTTTATTTTCTGGCTATGGCTTTTATCAATATATCCTGCATCAGGTGTTGCTAGTTTCGCCTTCTTGACCCCAATATTTGGAATGTCGTTTGGCTGGCTATTTTTGAACGAACCACTCAGCTCAAACATTATTCTAGCTGGAGCTTTGGTAACAATCGGAATCTATATTATCAACAAAACCGAGTAGCAAAATAAAAAATTTATTGAACAACGATCAATTTTTACGCAAACAAAAATATTAAAACATATAATACTTTCACTGCATCATATTGGAACTAAGCAAGCTGCACTCTGTCAAAAACTATATTTGACTGATGCTTTAACGACATCTTGGTCTCTAAAAGAGTATAACAAATCGTTTTCTGATTTCCCATCATAAATAATAAACCTTCCATCTAACTGAATATTGTCTGTCAAATCATATTCAATGAAAATCGTTGCAGTCGAACTATCATCTCCCGTGAACTTATTATAGGCACCGTACAAACTAAGCAAATTGTTGTAACCGGTCCATCTAGCTTGAAGCAAATACCCTGACTCACTTTCATCACGCGCAAGGGTGTCAGAGTAATTTAAAATTGTTGTGCTATTAAATTCGGCGCTCAACACAGTCTCAGACAGTCCACTGTAATCAAACCCGACAGCGGTGGCTATCTCTTTATGCTCTACCCAAGGAACAAAAGGATCAAGCGTTTGGAACTTGTTACCGTCACGCAGTGCGGACTCATATTTAAAAAGATAGTCGCTTCGAACAAAGTTTCCACCTATACCTAAAACTCTGACTCGATCCTGTCCAAACACCAGCTGAAGAGGTGTACTATCCGTCACGGCGTGAAGGCTCGATTGATTCCAATTCACCTCTCCAGCCGTCAGGGAGACATCGCCACCATTTATTTTGTAGTTCAGTCTGCCAACAACTTCCCAATTTTTGTCTGGAGATTTATCCATCGAAACAACGGTTACCCCTTCAGGTAATAAAGCTATTATTTGACTGTCTATAATAGAAAAATCAAAAGCACTTCCCGGAGTGTCGGACCCTAACTTATCCAAGCCAGCATCACTTGTAACAATTAACTCAACCGCTGAATCTCCAACTGGAGTAGAAATCAATAAAGCAGGAACCTGCATTCTTATGTCTTTTAATTCAACTTGACCCGGAGCAGATAAATCCACAGGATTAACTAGATCCGTGATTTTAGCGGATTCTACTTGACCGCGAGCGACTATTTGATTTCCTACCCTTAGCCACACGCCTGAGTCTAAGCTCAAATCTAAAAACAAATCGTCAAGTTCAAAATTAGCTTCAGTATCACCTAAGGAGTATGATCCACCGCGCCAATTTCCCCAATCGTAACCGACATAGCCACTAAATTTAACTTTAGAACTGTCGGTTAATCGACTCTTCGCTTGTAAGAAAAACTCTGAGTAAATATTTTCTATGCCTGCCTTATTTCGATTAAAAACTGGACCAGGCTCTGAAAAACCGTAAGTAAAATCTTGCTTAATGGATCCAAAAATTGAGTAGGATTTACCAGGCTTGGATCTGGTCTTATCCCGCAGCTCAGTGTTTTCACTTTCTTTTATAGCGAAGAAACTCTCATCACTCGACGTCTCCTCGATGGCAAAAAACTCCATTTCTTCAGCGTCGTCAAGAGTTTGAGCTCCTGCACCGAACACTAGCAATACAAAAACTGAAGTTATAAGATTAAATTCCCTAATAGATTTCAATCATAGCCCTCGCTGCATAGTCTCAACCTCAAACATCTTATCCTCAACTGGGTTATTATAGGATACCTCATCAAGATTAAATACACTTGAATGCTGGACTTTTTTGTTCTTGGTAGTAACCATTTGAATTGTTCCAATCGTCCAAATACCATCTATCTTTTTAACATTTTTGGTCGAAAAATATTTTATTTTCTTACCCTTTTTAACGTAGTTTATACCTCTCACAACCAAGAAAGCATCTTTTCTTATCCAGTTAACCGACTTTAAATATCCTGTCTTTTTTATGATAGCTTTTGATATTGGAACGGCCTCTATTTTCCAACAGTCATGACCATCAACTGGATCACTTTCAGCCAACATTTTGTATGTATATTCATTTAATTCGATTCCCTCAACATCACTAAAGGTAAAATCACTTCCCATCCAAGAATTAGATTTGTCCCCAGCAGCGGTTCTGTTTACTCTCTGCATCGCCGGTAAATACAACCAAGAGTCGTCTTCCTTGCTATCATTTTTCCAATCGTAAGATAAAAAAGAGGTGTCTTTTACGTCCGCAGGCGATAGGAAAAACGTGATGGTTTTGTCAACATCAGCAAATTCTTTTGAAAACAATTTCAATTTTCGTATCCGCTTTCTATCTTTTTTATCAATCAGCGTCATTGTCGCAGTTGATATCTGCGTCTGACCTGAGACACGTTGATCAACTTTTTCCATAATCTCTTCCACAGTTATGGAAAACGCAGTAGAGGTACTAATTAAAATTACAAAAACTGCTAATAAAAATTTACCTGTTTTCATTATGAATCTCCAAAAAAATCAATTTAGGTAGCAACAACACCAGAGTCAACAAGTTCACTTTTATCATTATCAAAGATATACAAGAGAGCAGGCAAAACAATGAGATCACCAATCAGCGCTAAACCCATAATTACTGCTGTAAATATTCCAATATTTATGAAAGGTGTCAGCGCTCCAAAAAGCATCGTAGAAAACCCTACCACTAGTATTATTGAAGTGAAAATCACGGCTCTTCCAGCCTCATTCATAGCATCTCGAATCGCCTCATCCGTTCCCAAACCACGTCTTTTACCCGAGACGTATCGAGCAACGACGTGTATCGCATCATCGACTGCTATACCCATTGTCATAGCTCCAACAATCAAGGTTCCCAGATCCAAGTCAATCCCAATTAATGTTGCCACGCCCCCAGCCATAATGATTGGAACAACGCTCGGTATGAGAGCTAGAAAACCGTATTTTATTGATCTAAACAAAACAAAAAAGCTTATGCCGATAAAAACCAGTGCTAAGGCGAAAGACCTAGGTAGCCCTTGATTAACGTATTTCTCTTGAGCTGCAAACATCACAGTAGGACCCGTCAACTTAACACTTAATTCATTAAAATTCTCCTGCGCATAGCTGTTTGTCTTAGCCATAAAGTCTAACATTACATTGCTCGTCATATTAACTATGGGAAGGGTGACTCTTACAAACCGATCATTAAAATCCTTCAAATCGGAGAGATCTTCATCCGGACCAGAATTTTCGTACATAAGCAACAATTGGGCAGCCATATCTGAGTTTTCAGGTAGAATGAAATAATTCTCATCGTCCCCAGTGAATGCTTGCCGTATTTGCTTAAAAAAATCTAAAAGCGTTGTTGATTTTTCCGACTCCTCAAGTTCTTCCAAATATGTTTCAAACTTCTCTACCTTCAACAGGAAATCGGGATCCTTCGCACCACCGTCATAACCCGAGTCTAAAATATATTCTATATTTGCAATACCCTTAAACGTTTGATCAAAATACTCCATATCCTGAGCAACCCAAGAGTCCTTTTTAAAATAACGCACGACATTTGAGTCCACTCTAATATTGGCAACGGTAATCAAACTGAACACAAAAATCAATAAACTCAAAACCCCAATTATTTTTCTATTTTTGTGTGTGAACCGGGGTATGCCATTGGTGACTTTCGTAGCCCAATCCCCATTGTAGGCTTTTATTGTTCTTTTTGATACATTTTTTGAAAAGCTAAGAACTGCTGGCAGTGCCGTCATTGAAAAAAGAAAAATTATCATCGAAGCACTCGACGCCAAGGCTGCATACTCTCTTACGGGAACTAACTGTGTAACTGCTAGAGCACCAAAACCTATAGAAGTTGTCAAAGCCGTAAAGAATACGGGTTGAAACAAGTTCTCTATCGTTTTTACAGCAGCATCATAACCAGTGTATTCCCTTGAACGCAAATTATAAAACTCATTCATAACATGCACGCTGACACCCATCCCAATGATCATAAGGGTGGGAGCCAACGCTGTAGTCATCGCCGTAAAAGCAAATCCAAAATAGGCCTGAATGCCAGTAGTTATAGCAATACATGACGCAATCACC
>MDTB01135076.1_pt1 | contig 19223 bp, 22 predicted proteins | sample 811161 | NCBI WGS metagenome assembly MDTB01 (sample SAMN05326650, study PRJNA326480) | marine metagenome | isolation source: seawater | place: Mediterranean Sea | collected 2009
CGTCTTGAGGTCTTTGCTGCCGGTGGAGTTATTCAGCTGGATAATTATAGATCAATGAAGTCCTATGGATGGCCTGGTTTTAAACAGATGCATTTGGCGAGTCAGGACAAGGGCAACCAAACCTGCGTGAAAGCTTTTGTGCGGTCTATAGAGCAAGGTGAGGAGGCATTGATACCATTTGCCGAGCTGGTCGAGGTCACCGAAATATGTTTCCAAATTGACCAACTGATCCGGTCCTAGAGTCTGCACTTGCCATTGTCAGTATGTCACATTGGAATAGGGTGTCTGGTGGCTCAGTATAGGCATAAAAAATTGCCTCTAGCTATAAAACTTTTTTTAATTATATCGACCTGAAGCGCGCTATGTTAACCAAAGCCTTTCTCGTTATTCGGACGCTTAAATATCTGCGATTCAGGCAGCTCGTTTATTTGTTTATTAGGCGCGTGTTGCCTGCACGTACTACACAGATAGACCATCAAGTCGCGATTAATCCAGAATTCAAGTTAGCAATACCGATCACGACTGAGTCAGGTGACGCTGATAGCCTATGTTTCATTGGCTGTTGTGAAAAAATAGATAGCAAAACAATCGATTGGCATCCACGCACAAAAAGTAAGCTCTGGTGTTTTAATTTGCATTACTTCGATTATTTAAGGGATTGCTCACGCTCACAAAAAAATAAATTCGAACTCATTGAGAGTTGGCTGACACATTGTCCGCAGCAACCTAGTTGTGCTTGGCATCCATTTACTAACAGTCTTAGAGCAGTGAATTGGATATTTTTTTTCTCTACTCAGGCTGCTCAAGATATAAAAAAAGAATGGTTGCATAGTCTCTTTGAGCAAGTCATTTATATTGAAAAAAATGATGAGCGAGATTTGCTTGCCAATCATTATTTTGAAAATATCAAAACAATGTTATTTGCGGGTATTTTTTTTCAAGGCGACCAAGCACAAAAATGGCGATCTAAAGCACAGAAGTTATTAAGCAAGCAATTGAATGAGCAATTTTTAGCAGATGGGGGACACTTTGAGCGCAGCCCACAATATCATGCTGTGATGTTGGAGAACTGTCTGGATATATATAATTTACTGGCTCACAATCGCGCGCAAGCAAGCCAACCGCTTAGACAGACTGTGCAGGATTACTGCGAGCGTGCTCTCGAGTGGCTTGCTGATATGCACTACGAAAATGATGAGATTGCCTTATTTAATGATAGTGCCAATCATGTGGCGGCGAGCTATCAACAACTGTATGCCTATGCTGCTCGATTATTTCGTTACCAGCAACCGGCTAATATTATCGATACTGGCAGACTCATCCAGCTGGATCACTCCGGTTACTATGGTATCGAATTGACCCATGACAAATTCATAATCGACTGTGGAGAGGTTGAACCCTCATATCAGCCTGGTCATATGCATTGTGATTTCTTGAGTTATGAGTTGATCCTGAGTGGTATCAAAATGATCGTCAATCCGGGTGTGTTTGAATATTCTGCAGGCGCTATGAGGGATTACGTACGTTCTACCGAGGCTCACAATACGATCTCAATCAGTGGTCACCAGCAATCGGAAATCTGGTCTGCTTTTCGGGTGGCGCGACGCGCTAAAAAGCTATTTGCAGAACTTCGACAACAAGACGAGTGGCTTGAATTTTCAGGCGCATTCAGCGGCTTCCCTACACTGCAGGGTGGCGCCCAACATGAACGCAGGGTGAGGCTGCTACGCTGCACAGATCAGCTACAGGAAATGCATGTGCATGACAGTCTATCTTTCCAGGGTGAGCAGCATGTGGCAAACAGAATACATCTGCATCCAGCTGTGCAGGTGGTTGATCTGGGGGCTGGCGAGTTGCAGTGTTGGCATGAAAAACAATTTCTCGCGTGCATAACAATAAGCTCGAACTGTGAATATACAATCGACAGCTCATATTATTGTCCACAATTTGGCCACAAGTTTGAGAATCAGTGCATTGTTATGCGTCAGTCTGGCCAGCAACAAATCAAGATGAATTATTCAATTGTGAAAAATAACTAAGTTATCGGCATGCACATTCTATTCTTATCGCATTACTTCCCGCCAGAGGTGAACGCGCCAGCAACACGTACCTATGAACACTGCAAACACTGGGTGGAGATGGGGCATAGCGTGACTGTTATCTCCTGTGTCCCCAATCACCCGATGGGCCGAGTTTATAGCGGCTTTAAAAATCGGTTTTATCATCAGGAAGAGGTTGCGGGTATCAAAGTGATACGCTTGCTCACCTATGTTACCGCTAATGCCGGATTCTTTAAGCGCACACTCAATTATTTACTATATATGGTAATGACCATCTTGGTCGCGCCTTGGATAGCTAAGACAGATGTCGTTGTGTCAACGTCACCGCAGTTTTTTAATGGCCTGGCAGGGTATTTTGTCGCAGCTATTAAACGTGCGCCCTGGTGTTTGGAGATTCGAGATCTATGGCCAGACTCAATCACTGCTGTGGGTGCCACTCACAATAAGACAATCATAAAGCTACTCGAAGGTTTGGAGCGCTTTGTTTATCGTAAAGCCGATCATATCGTTGCGGTGACTTACTCATTCGAGCAGCATATTATCCGTAAAGGCGCTGATCCATCAGCCATCACAGTGATTCGTAACGGGGTCGATTTTGATGTATTCAAAGTGCAAAAAAAGAATCAACAGTTCGCTCAGCGTTTAGGTCTGGCGAACAAATTTGTTGCCTCGTATGTGGGTACTCATGGTATGGCACATGGTTTAGATGTCATACTCGATGCGGCAGAGCTCTGTCGCCAAGATAATGACTTGGTTTTTCTTATGGTGGGAGATGGTGCCGAAAAGCAGCGTCTGCTGGCAGAGAAAAATAGTCGCAGATTGGATAATCTCATTATGTTAGATCAGCAAGATAAGTCCAAGATGCCCGACATCTGGTCAGTATCGGATTTGAGTCTGGTGCTGCTGAAGAAACAAGATGTGTTCCTGACAGTGATACCCTCCAAGATTTTTGAGTCGATGGCGATGAAGAAACCGATCATTCTTGGTGTGCAGGGTGAGGCGCAAGCGCTGATAGAAGAGGCGCAGGCTGGTATCTGTATCATGCCGCAAGATGCGCACCAGTTAGTGCAGGCAGTACGCCAGCTACAGACTGAACAGGATAAGTACCAGAACTGCGCAGAAGCGGGCTATCGTTATGCTAAAACCCATTTTGACCGCAGCTTACTGGCAACTCAGTATGAACAGGTTTTACGTGCCTTGATCGGCTAATATTATCTCGCATGACTTAACTGTAAATATATCGAACATGTCCAACAAAGAAGCGGTAATTATTGATTTATTACTCGACGGTCGAGGTGTTGCTGATCAGGAGGGGAAGAAAGTATTTATCCCCTTTACCATTACTGGCGAACGCGTCAGTTATGAGCCGCGCAAGAAAAACAAAAAATTTGATGAGGCACGCTTACTGGAGGTTATTGAGCCAGCGGCTGAGCGCGTCGCACCTAAATGCGCTTACTTTACTGTCTGTGGTGGTTGCACATCACAACATATTCATCCTCAAGCGCAGCTGCAATTCAAACAGCAAGCAGTGCTTGATACTTTGCAGCGTATTGGCCGGGTGGCAGTGGCAGATGTCGCACCTCCATTATCTGATAAAGTGTGGGGCTATCGACGACGAGCACGCCTGGCAGTCAAATACGTCGCTAAAAAAGGGCGTGTGTTGGTAGGTTTCAGAGAAAAAAATGCACCCTATGTGGCTGACATGCTGACTTGCGAGGTGTTACATCCAGTGATTGCAGATGCCATTCAACCGCTATCCGATTTAATATCAAGTCTGTCAATAAAAGATAAGGTGCCACAAATAGAATGCAGTGTGGCAGAGAATGCCACCTCGATGGTATTTCGTGTGCTGCAAGCGCCCAGTCCTGCTGATCTGGAGGTGTTACAACAATTTGCGCATGACAGGGCGATTAGGGTCTATTTACAAACCAAAGGTTTGGATACGGTTGCGCCACTGAATGGACAATCATTCTCTGAGCCGCTCTACTTTACTATTCCCAATAGCACGCTGCGCATAGAATTTTCTCCGGTTGATTTTATTCAAGTCCATCATGAAATTAATCAACGTATGATCGAGCAGGCAATCGACTGGTTAGCCTTACAGCCTGACGATTGTGTCTTGGATTTGTTTTGTGGTCTTGGCAACTTTACATTACCAATTGCGCGCAAAGTGGCCAGAGTGTTGGGTATTGAAGGCGATCAGAGTCTGGTCGCTCGAGCACAGCATAATGCTGCAATTAATCATCTAGATCAGCTCGAGTTTCGTACTGTTGACCTATTTAAACTCGAGCATACAGCCAGTCCGGAACAGGACTGGTTGCAACAACACTGGGATGCTGTAGTGATTGATCCGCCGCGAGCAGGGGCACATGAAGTTATTGAGAAGTTAATAGCAATTGAACCTGACAAAATACTCTATGTATCGTGTCATCCTGCGACCTTAGCGCGCGATGCTGACATCTTGGTCAATCAATTAGGCTATCAATGCACGCGTGTTGGCGTGATGGATATGTTTCCGCAAACCGGCCACGTGGAAACGATGGCCTTGTTCACAAAGCCATCGTAAGGACATGCTGGTTATTTATTGGCGCGGATACGTCTGTCGAATTTGATCTGCAGTAAATTAGCGCGCGGTTCGATATCGTTATCGACAATGGTACTGGGCGCTGAACGAAAAAGTTCGTTACGCGGGCGTGCCTGTGGATCTGTCTGTTGCTGGCATTCTGTCATGGCCGTATTGGCAGGATTATTGGTAAAGCTTGGACAGGGATTTAAGCCGGGCAAAAATCTGGTTTCGTACTGCGTATAACTGGAGTGAGTAGGTTCTGAGGTCTTTTCTAGCACTTTACCTTCAGCAGCCAAAAAATTAGCATTCATATCCGGTTCCGCAGCGATTGCCGCCGCCGCGAGGAAAAGATTCAGCACCAGCAGTGAGCTGCGATAGCGTGCAATTTGTTTGACTATCAACATCATGTCTCTCCGCACAGTTATCAATACAAAATATACTACTCCCGACCTGTTAAAATAGCTAGAATAGCCAGACGGCGCCCATTATGCTCTGGCATAGGTACAGGGTGATGAGCTAAACTGCTTTTTTATCATACGCTTAGCACAATAAGATCATATTTTGGTGTAATTCTATTGTGCCGTTCTGCACTTTAAACTCTCTGAGGATCGCACCTCACCATGCAAACATGTACTCAAATTACTTGACAGGTTAGGGATCAGTTATGCCTATTTATGAATATCAATGTGAACAATGTGGTTACCGACACGAAGCATTACAGAAAATGGCCGATGCTCCACTGACAACATGTCCCTCATGCAATGCGGAGGCATTGAAGAAGGTCGTGTCTGCAGCCGGATTTAGACTCAGTGGCAATGGCTGGTATGAAACCGATTTCAAATCGAGTAAGCAAAAGAATCTTACCCAAAGCGACCACGGCTCTGGTAAGAGCTCTGGTAGTCAAGAATAACAACCCACGCTGAAGGTCATGTTTCGTCGTTATCTCGTCGCAGGTTTATTGGTATGGGTGCCGCTGGGTATCACTGTGCTGGTCATCAAGTTCCTGCTCGATTTAATGGATCGACTTTTACTCTTGCTGCCCGTTGAGTGGCGTCCTGAAACTCTGCTAGGTTTTACTATTCCAGGCTTTGGGCTGATTTTGGCGATTATAATATTGATCCTGACGGGGGTCATTGGCGCTAATTTGATTGGGCGAAGTTTTTTGAAAGGATGGGAATCGTTGCTGGAACGGATTCCTCTGGTCCGAACCGTCTACTCATCAGTCAAACAAATCCTCTCCAACATCCTATCCACAGGCAGTCATTCGTTTCGCAAAGTACTGCTGATCGAATATCCGCGCAAGGGAATTTGGACCCTATGTTTTCAAACTGGCTCTGCAGCCAGGGAGATTCAATCCCAAATGGAGCAGGATTCGATTGTTGTATTCGTACCGACGACACCAAATCCTACTTCGGGGTTCATTATTGTGGTGCCCAAAGAAGATACTAAGGAATTAGATATGGATATTGAAACAGCGCTCAAACTGGTCATGTCATTAGGCATAGTCGCGAATACAGATGATCACTCAAAAGTTGATTCAAGAACAACGACTCCGTAATATCCCACACCTTGTCCAGTTGGACACCACTGAAAAACAACACTGTCAGGAAAATAACTATGCGTAGCCAATACTGTGGAGAAGTTACTCAACAACATCTCGACCAAACAGTAACCTTATGTGGATGGGTGAATCGCCGTCGCGACCATGGTGGCGTGATATTCGTTGATCTACGCGATCGTGCCGGTCTGGTGCAAGTGGTATTTGATCCAGATCGGGAACAGATATTCCAGCTTGCAGAGCAAATTAGAAATGAATATGTGTTGCAGGTAGAGGGCCGTGTGCGGCTGCGTCCCGAGGGTACTGAAAATGCTGATCTCACCACTGGTGTGGTAGAAGTATTAGCTACCGGTTTGACCGTCCTCAATGCAGCGGAAACGCCACCCTTCCAGTTGGACGATGAAGATGTCAACGAGGAGGCGCGCCTGAGATATCGCTATATCGATCTGCGTCGCAGCGTCATGCAAGATAATATGCGGATGCGTGTCAAGGTGGTGTCAGCCTTGCGTCAATATTTGGACGCACAGGGGTTTATGGATATCGAAACGCCGATGTTAACCAAGGCTACTCCTGAGGGTGCACGCGATTATCTCGTGCCCAGCCGTACCCATGAGGGTGCTTTTTTTGCCTTGCCTCAGTCGCCGCAGATTTTCAAACAATTACTCATGATGAGTGGCTTTGACCGCTACTATCAGGTGGTACGTTGCTTTCGTGACGAGGACTTGCGGGCTGACCGCCAGCCAGAATTCACGCAGTTGGATATTGAAACATCATTCATGGGTGAGCAGGACATTATGCCTATGATGGAAGCCATGATTAGACAGACGTTTAAGGATACTCTGGGTGTCGAGCTGCCTGATCCTTTCCCACGCATGGCATATGCTGAGGCGATGCAGCGCTATGGCTCGGATAAACCCGACCTAAGAATAGCACTGGAATTGGTCGATATCACCGATCTGATGAGTGCTGTCGAATTCAAAGTATTCAGCGGGCCGGCCAATGACGCCAAGGGCCGCGTAGCCGTATTGAAGTTGCCACAGGGTAGTGCACTGACCCGAAAAGAAATTGATGACTACACCAAGTTTGTCGCTAACTATGGTGCCAAAGGACTTGCGTATATCAAAATTAATGCGCTCGCCAAAGGACGCGATGGCCTGCAAAGTCCTATTCTTAAATTCTTGCCTGACGATGTGGTGACTCAGATCATGCAGCGTACTCAAGTAGAGGATGGAGATTTATTATTCTTTGGGGCGGACAAGGCGAGTGTGGTAAACGATGCCTTGGGTGCCTTGCGCGTTAAACTAGGTATCGATCAAGATTTGTTACAGGCGGAGTGGGCACCGCTGTGGGTGGTTGATTTCCCGATGTTTGAATGGGATGAAAAAGACAGCCGTTGGAATGCACTGCATCATCCGTTTACTGCGCCAAATTTTGATCAGGCACAACAGCTGCTCGAGCAGCCTGGCGAGAGCTTATCGCAAGCGTATGACATGGTACTGAATGGTACAGAGGTGGGAGGTGGCTCAGTGCGTATCCATCGTCAGGATATGCAAAAAGCGGTGTTTGAGGTCCTAAACATTTCTCAACAAGAGGCTGAGGACAAATTTGGATTCTTACTCAATGCGCTCAAGTATGGTTGCCCACCCCATGCGGGTATTGCCTTTGGGCTGGATCGACTGATTATGTTGATGACTGGCAGTGACTCTATCCGAGACGTGATGGCCTTCCCAAAAACTCAAACTGCAATGTGTCCATTAACGGACGCACCTGCTGCAGTGAGTGAACGCCAACTTAAAGAACTCAGCTTACGCTTACGGGCCAAAGCCAAACAGTCAGCTTAAGTGATTATTGCTGGCGCTTACTCAGGGCCCATTGGTATTGGGCAGAGTCTGGGAACTGATTCTGCAACATACTCAAATAATTATCTGCCAGGGCCTGATTATTATTCAGACGACTGATTTGGATGCCTAGCTTGAGTGTTTCCGGGGTATGGCTGTTTTCGCGCGCATAGCGGAGTAAGTAGTCGAGTGCTTGCTCACCGAGTTGGTATCTGTAATTTATTTTAGCCAGTTGAAACAGAGCGATTTGATTGTCTGCTTGCACACTTAATGCGCGGATAAAGTATTCTGCTGCAGCCGATGTATCTGGGATACGCATGGCACATAGGCCAGCATTAGTATAAGCAATCTCCTGATTTGGGTTGCTGTGATTTGCCGCTGCGCTGAGGAATAGTTCTATGGCTGAGGATTTATCTCCGCTATCGCACAGATAATTAGCATAATTATTGAGCGTAGAATAATCTTCAGGAGCTGATGCCAGCGCGGTATTGAAGTGTAATACGGCTAAATCATGCTCACGCATGCGGCCATATATCAGGCCTGCCACATTATTCGCAGCCACGTGTTGGGGGTCATTAATCAGGGCCCGCTCAATGGTGCTCCTAGCCAGCGGAAGTGCATCGCGTTGAGCATATGCAAGACTATTGGCGACAAGTGCATTAATATCTTCCTGAGGAGTCTGTACCTCTGATCGAATGGGCTGTGAGTTGCACGCAAACAGATAACTCGCCAGTAACAATATCAGGCTATATTTGGCATACATAGGCATATAAACGGCTTCAGAATCAATTTTAGATACGGGTAATGATGACACAACTCAGGCAAGAAAATAAAAATTATAAGCGACCAGAATCCGTTTTAATCGTGATTTATAGTCTCACTGGTCATGTTCTAATGTTACATCGAGCGTTTCCTGAGGATTTCTGGCAGTCAGTAACAGGCAGTCTGGAGTGGGAAGAAACAGTTGAGCATGCCGCCCGACGGGAACTCAAAGAAGAGACAGGGTTAGACGGCGACACGCTGGTGAATTGTAATTTCAGCCAGAATTTTGAGATTTATTCCATCTGGCGTGATCGTTATCCGCCCAACACAATCCATAATAAAGAACATGTTTTTCTGTTGGCCTTGGACACTTGCCAAGCGGTCGCTTTAGATCCACGCGAGCACACCGAGTATCGCTGGGTAGCACGTGAGGAGGCGATTCAGCTGGCGACATCACATACCAATGCCGAAGCGATCCAACGCTGGGTGCCTGCAGCCTGATAAATTGCGCCTGTGTGGCGTAAGCGCTATAACGCCGCACGAACATAGTGTTAAAATAATCACCCTGATCATTAATGAAGTCTATCAATCATGGCAGGACACAGTAAATGGGCGAATATCCAGCATCGGAAGAAAGCCCAAGATGCCAAACGAGGCAAAATATTCACTAAACTGATCCGCGAGATAACCGTCGCCGCACGCATGGGCGGCTCCGATCTGAGCTCGAACCCACGTTTGCGCCTAGCAGTGGATAAAGGCTTGGGCGCCAATATGAACAAAGATACGATTGATCGGGCAATCAAGCGCGGTGCCGGTGAACTGGAAGGGATGGAGTATGAGGAAATCCGCTACGAGGGGTATGCTCCGGGCGGCACTGCCATCTTGGTTGACTGTCTGACGGACAATCGTAATCGCACAGTATCGGATGTGCGTCACGCATTCACCAAGGCGGGTGGTAATCTTGGTACCAGTGGCTCGGTGGCCTATATGTTCAATAAGCAGGGTGTGTTGAGCTACCAGGCTGGTGCGGATGAAGATCGGCTGATGGAAGTTGCACTTGAGTCTGGCGCTGACGATATTGTCAATAATGAGGATGGTTCGGTCGATGTTATCTGTTCGCCAGAGCTATTTTTAAGTGTCAAACAGGCACTGGAACAGGCAAGTCTTAGTGCTGACCTGGCCGAGGTAGCAATGCGGCCCAGTACTCTGGCCGCAGTCGATACCAAAGATGCAGAAAAAATCATCCGTCTGATTGATGTCTTGGAGGAGTTGGATGACGTTCAGGAAGTCTATTCAAATGCAGACTTCCCAGATGAAGCACTGGAGAATTTAAGTTAAGTCAGAATACACGCGCATACTAGGCATAGATCCCGGTTCGGTAAGAACTGGCTTCGCGCTAATAGAGAGTAACGGTCAGCAGAGCCGTCACTTACATAGTGGCTATCTCAAGCTTGATAGCACTAGTCTGGCACAAAAATTGGGCCAGATATTCACCCGCATTAGCCATTTGATTACTGAGTATCAACCGCAAGAAATGGCCATCGAGCAAGTCTTCATGTCCAAAAATGCCAGTACAGCATTGAAGCTAGGTCAAGCCAGGGGTGCGGCCATCACGGCCTGCGTGAATGCGGGTGTGCCGGTGTATGAATATAGTGCCAAAGCCGTTAAACAAGCCACAGTCGGTTACGGTGCAGCGAGTAAGGATCAGATTCAACACATGGTGCTGAGAATTTTGAACATGCACAAACAATTACAAGAAGACGAAGCAGATGCGATTGCTATTGCACTGTGTCATGCTCACACTGGTCTGAACAATGCACGCCAGCACGCCTAGAGATTAGTTATGATCGGACGTTTGCGAGGAATATTATTATCCAAACAAGCACCAGCTTTGATGCTTGAGGTGGCAGGTGTGGGTTATGAGCTTGAGGCACCCATGTCGACGTTTTATGAGTTACCCGAGTGTGGCCAGGAAGTGACTTTATTCACCCATTTCAGTGTCCGCGAAGACGCGCAAACGCTGTATGGATTTCACTCTACCGCCGATCGAACCCTATTTCGCACCCTGCTGAAAGTCAATGGTGTGGGCGCCAGGATGGCACTCACTATCCTCTCAGGCATGGATGCGCATGGTTTCAAACAGTGTATTCAGCTGGCAGATACTGAGGCTTTGGTTAAACTGCCAGGGGTAGGTAAAAAGACCGCGGAGCGGCTGGTGGTAGAACTGCGCGATCGTCTGGCTGGCGATCAAACTTCAGCAGGAAGTGCAACCATGGCTGCAGCAGCAGGGCCCGATCATGCGCTCGACGAGGCCATCTCGGCATTGATAGCACTGGGTTATAAATCAACAGACGCAATCAAAATGGTCAAAAATGTGCAAGATCAGGCGCAACGCTGCGAAGATTTAATTCGTTTGGCATTAAAAACTAGCCTTAGCTGATCACATTCACCCATGACCACAGAAAGACTCATTGAAGGACAGACTATGGATGGTGAAGAGAGCGCTATTGAGCGCGCTATCCGACCTAAACGTTTGGCCGATTATACTGGTCAGATCACAGTCTGTGAGCAAATGGAAATCTTTATCACCGCGGCACGTGAGCGCCAGGAAGCACTCGACCATGTATTGATTTTTGGTCCTCCCGGTTTAGGTAAGACCACCTTATCTCACATTATTGCCAATGAGCTATCTGTCAATATGCGCCAGACATCGGGGCCAGTGCTGGAGAAAGCGGGCGATTTGGCCGCAATCCTGACCAATTTAGAAGAGCATGATGTGTTATTTGTGGACGAGATTCATCGTCTAAGTCCAGTCGTGGAAGAAATACTATATCCTGCTATGGAGGACTTTCAGCTGGATATTGTTATTGGCGAGGGTCCCAGCGCGCGCTCAATCAAACTTGATTTGCCACCGTTTACCCTAGTGGGCGCAACCACACGTGCCGGGCTACTCACCTCACCACTGCGCGATCGTTTCGGCATCGTCCAACGTTTGGAGTTTTATACTCATCAGGAACTGAGTACTATCGTGACGCGCTCAGCGAGTATTTTAGAGGTTCAATTAGACCCTGAGGGCAGTTTGGAAATTGCCAAACGCGCGCGCGGTACTCCGCGGATTGCTAATCGTCTCCTGCGCCGTGTGAGAGACTATGCGCAGGTCAAAGCTGACGGAATAATCACTAAAGAAATCGCTGATCGGGCACTGGATATGCTGAGCGTCGATCACCATGGCTTTGACCAGATGGACAGACGTGTACTGCTCGCCGTAATCGAGAAATTTGATGGTGGTCCAGTGGGTTTGGATAGTTTGTCTGCCGCGGTCGGGGAAGAGCGTGGCACTATTGAGGATGTGATTGAGCCTTTTCTGATCCTCAATGGCTTTCTGATGCGCACACCCCGTGGTCGTGTCGCCACCATGAACTGCTATCGCCACTTTGGCTTGCCTATTCCGCAACAACTCCAGCAACCTGTTAGCGACAGTGATCTATTTGGAGACTAAACAATGACGCCGTTTCAATGGCCAGTGCGGGTGTACTATGAAGATACTGATGCCGGAGGAGTTGTTTATTACGCTCACTATCTTAAATTTCTCGAGCGCGCCAGAACCGAATGGTTGCGTGCGATGGGTTTCGAGCAACACTTGATCCGGCAACAACAGGGTGTGCTGTTTGGCGTGCGCGCAGTCACTATTGAATACAAAAAACCTGCGCGGCTGGACGATCAGCTGAGTGTCGGCGTGGACGTAACGGAGCTCCGCAAAGCAAGTATCAGTTTGGATCAAGTCATCACAAATAATATGGGTGAATTAATTGTGATGGCGCACGTCAATATAGTATGTTTGCATAGTGACTCGTTCACACCCAGTCCAGTCCCTGAAACTATCGTCGAGGCAGTAAAAAAATGCATATAGATATGAGTATTTATCGTCTGGTTGCAGATGCGAGCTTGTTAGTTCAGATAGTGATGCTGATACTGATACTTGCCTCATTAATATCTTGGACCATGATTATTAGTAAAGCCCGCGTGATCAAGCAGGCTAATAAACAAGCGCATGCCTTTGAGGATCGTTTCTGGTCAGGCGCAGACTTGCCTTCTTTGTATGAAAAAACCAGTGCCAAACGCAACCTGTCAGGCATGGAGCATATGTTTGTAGCTGGATTTAAAGAATATATACGCCTGCATAAAACGCGCAGGGTGACGGCTTTGTCCATTAGCGATACGTCACTGCGCTCTATGAAGGTGGCCTTATCCAGAGAAGTGGATTTTCTAGAAAATCATTTATCATTTTTAGCGACAGTGGGGTCCACCAGTCCGTATATTGGTTTATTCGGCACGGTGTGGGGGATAATGAATTCGTTTCGTGCTTTGAGTGACGCGCAACAGGCCACTCTCGCGGCGGTAGCCCCAGGTATAGCGGAGGCATTAATTGCTACCGCCATGGGACTGCTAGCGGCGATCCCTGCGGTGATTGCCTACAATCGTTATTCCCATCAGACGGATCGTTTAATCACACGCTACGATAATTTTGTCGAAGAATTCACGGCCTTGTTACAACGTCAGGCTATCATCCGAGAAGGTGAACAAGCCGACCCCGAAGATGTAACCGCAATCAAGGCCGATTGATGTCTTATCAAAGCATGTCTCGTCGACGTAAGCCGATGTCGCAAATCAATGTAGTGCCCTACATTGATGTCATGCTCGTGCTGTTAGTCATATTTATGGTTACTGCACCGATGTTCAATCAGGGCGTACAAGTGGACTTGCCGCAAGCGCCATCCGAGCCAATCAAGGAATTCATGCAGCAACAGGAGCCTCTAATTGTCTCAGTGGATGCACTAGGCAAAATCTATATCAACAAATCTGCGTCCCCCAACAAGGCGCTGACAGGCGACGAGTTCAGGCAAGCAATCATACAAGTGCTGGCAAATAGCGAACAAAAGCAAGCCTACGTAAAGGGTAACCATGATCTTAATTATGGCAGTGTTGTTGAAGTCATGGTGATCTTGCAACAAGCAGGTGTACCGTCGGTTGGGTTAATCACTCAGCCAGAGCGTGATCAGTAAGCCTCAATGCCACAGCAAAAACAGTTTCCAACTGGCCCCATATTTATCGCTCTGATAATTCATATCTTCGTCATCGCACTATTGCTGATCAGTTTTCAATTGCCTGCCAAAACCTTTCAAGCGGCATATGATCCAATCAATATTGTCCAGGCGCAGTTAGTCGACGGTGCGGCCATCGCAGCCGAAAAAAAACGTATTGCCGACGAGCAGGCAGCACTGGAACGTCAACGTCGGCAACTGGCGCTACAAAAAAAACGTGCTGAAGAAGAAAAGCGCCGCCAGCAGCTGGCGGCAAAAAAGCGCCTCGAGCAACAACGCTTAGCCGCCATAGAAAAAGCTCAGCAAGAGCAAAAAAAAGCCGAACAAGCTAGACTCAGGGCAGAGCAGGCCAGGAAAGAGGCAGAGCAAGCAAAACGTTTGGCGCAGCAACAAGCTGAGTTGGAACGTAAGCGCGCTGAGGAAAATGAAAGAAAACTGGCCGCCGCATTAAAGCAACAGGAAGAGGCTAAGAAAAAAGCTGAACTGGCAGCGGAACAAAAGCGCCTAGACGCAATCTTAGCTGAGGAAGAAGCAGAAATACGTGCGGCAGAGGAAGCGGCCAGACGCGCCGCCAGACAACGCCAGTTGGATACTATGTTGGTGCAGTATATTGGTGCCATTACCAACAAAATACAGAGCCGTTGGCGCCAGCCCTCCGGCATGGAAACTGGTCAGGTTTATTGTATAGTGTATGTGGAACAGTCGGTAGGCGGGTACATTCAGAAGGTCAGCGTACAAAAGTGTCAGGGCGGCGATGAGCAGCTCAGAATATCTGTCGAAGAAGCTGTTTGGAAATCTGATCCTCTGCCTACACCACCTGACGATGAGCTATTTCAGCGCCAACTAAAAATAACTTTCGAGCCAAAATGAAAAAAATTCAGCGAGTGGTATTCTTGATCTGCATCTGTGCTACGAATGCGAGTCATGCTCTGCTCGAGATAGAAATCAATGAAGGTGTGGAATCAGCCATGCCGATCGCAATATTAGCGGTGCAAAGTGACCTTCAGGAACAAGCGGCATTACTCGAGAGTGTGGTGTATTCCAATCTGTATCGCAGTGGCATGTTCTCCTTATTGGATAAAAAACAGCATCCACAGATTGAAGTGACGGGCAGTACTGTTAACTACGATGTGTGGCGTAATATGAGTATCGAAGGCCTGATCAGCATGCGCTTACAGGAGCAGGCCGATGAGCAGGTTAAATTAGAAATTGAATTGTTCGATTTAGTGCGCAAACGGCGTGCCATGGGTCGTTCTATAGTGTTTAAAAAAGCGGCATTACGCCGAGTGGCCCACAAAATTTCGGATGTAATTTTTCAGCAATTCACTGGCCAGCCGGGTGCGTTTAGTACCCGTATTGCTTACATCAGTGAGACGCTTGATAGCCAACAGCAAAAGAATTATCAGCTGCTGATTGCAGATTCAGACGGCTATAATCCAACCGCGGTGTACACTTCGGGCAAACAACTGATGTCACCGGCATGGTCACCCAATGGACAACAATTAGCTTATGTATCTTTTGAGAATGAGCGCACCGAAATTTTTCTGCAAGAGATTGTATCCGGCAAACGTGAAAAGATCTCCGCTCAGCCAGGAATCAATAGTGCCCCGGCATGGTCACCCAGTGGTGACTATCTGGCCCTGACGTTATCATTTGGTGGCAATCCTGACATCTATATCATGGACGCACGCACACGAAAATTACGTCAGTTAACCAAACATTATGAGATCGATACGGAACCCGCATGGACCCCGGATGGGCGCTATATAATATTCACTTCAAACCGATCAGGCTCGCCGCAGGTCTATCGCATTTCAGCCAGTGGCGGAGAGCCTGTCAGGATTACCTTCACGGGTAATTATAACGCGGCACCCACCGTCTCACCCAACGGCGAAAGCATCGCTATGGTGCATAACAGTGGTGAGGGTTATCGTATTGCTTTAACCGATATTAATGGCAATCAATTTCGACTGATTACCGATGGCGTATTAGATGAAGCACCCAGTTTCGCCCCTAACGGGAGTATGATCATATATTCCACGCGGCACAAAAAAGGCATTGTGTTATCCGCGGTGAGTATCGATGGTCGCGTTAAACAGCGTCTGAGATTACAACGAGGCAAAGTACGCGAGCCGGCATGGTCACCTTTTAGATAAAACCATAGGCTATCGTATCTGGTGCTATGCACCTGATAACTAGCACAAAAGGGAAAAATTATGTTCAATATAAAAAGTGTACTCATTATTATTCTGACACTACTTGTGAGCTTTGGCTGTGCGTCCAAGCAGGTCAAACCGGCTGCCGAAACAGCCAGGGCTGAGGCTGCTTCCGCCACGTCAGTCAGCGTTGAAGATGCAGCCAGTGGTGTTTCTACAGGGTTAGATGACAGCGCGGATGTTATTCTAGATGCGTTGGATGATCCGGCCAGCGACTTGTTCGTGCGGACCATTTACTTCGATTATGACAGTGCCAACATTCGTGATGACTCAATTATTATTGTGCGCGAGCATGGTAAATATTTATCGGCTAACGCGCAGCGCATGATCCGTCTCGAGGGACATGCGGATGAGCGCGGCACGCGCGAATATAATCTGGCTCTGGGTGAGCAGCGAGCCAAGAGTGTGCGCGAAATCATGCTTATTGAAGGAGCTCAATCTGAACAAATTGAAATCGTCAGCTTCGGTGAGGAACGGCCGGTGGTGGATGGTGATGATGAGGCTGCTTTGCAATTAAATCGTCGTGTTGAAGTGGTCTATTAAGCTGGGGATGGGATGATGATTAGATATGTTGGCTTGTGTTGTGTGTTGCTGGTGATGTGCCAGTCAGCTTTTGCCGCCCCCAAAGCAACCCGGGAAGAACATCAACTGCTTATGCAGCAGGTTGCACAGCTGGAGCAGCGACTGGCCGAAATTAATCAGCAAACTGCATCTAAACAGGCGCTCATTATGCTCAAGATGGAGCTCAACATTATGCGTGAGGAGTTACAGGCGCTACGCTCTGAAAATGAGCGCTTGCGTTATGAAATCAACACTATGCAGAATCAGCACCGCGAAGCAATCATAGCCATTGATCGGCGGCTGCAAGAGGCACCCAGTGATCCGTTAGCTAATTTTGAGCAATTCTCAGAGCAGCTGGATGACGAAATCAATGCTGTCGCAACAGAGGCTGGTACTGCTGAAGCAGCTGCCGAAACAACTGATACGGAACAAGCGACGCAGCTGGCCGCCACTTCACAGCCTAGCGAACCGGTGGACAACAAGCTCGCATTAGCGGCTTATCGAGATGCTTTTATGTTGCTTAAACAGCGCCAGCATGCGGAGGCTATTATCTCTTTTCAGGCATTTTTAGAGAATTATCCCGCCACAAAATATTCGGCTAACGCCCAATATTGGCTGGGTGAGGCCAACTATGTAGCAAAAAATTATCAGCAGGCACTAATTGAGTTTGAGAAAGTACTGCAACGCTATCCCGCCAGCAGCAAAATTCCTGATGCACGTTTAAAAATGGGTTATACCCAGTATGAGCTTGAACAATGGCCAGAAGCTCGGGCAACACTGGGCCGGCTGCGTGCACAATTACCTGATTCCAAAGTTGCGGGCTTAGCTCAGCAACGTCTGGAACGGATGGATCGAGAGGGGCATTAAAGGTCCTACCACCGATTCGTTTGGCTCATCAGCCGCACAATCAAAGACTTAAACTATGAGTGAGCCATCCCTTCGTATCACGGAAATCTTCTATTCGCTGCAGGGGGAAGCCCTCAAAGTGGGCTGCCCGACGGTATTCGTGCGCCTGACGGGTTGTCCGCTGCGGTGCCAATATTGCGATACTGAGTATGCTTTCAGTGGTGGTGATTGGATGACCATGACAGCCATACTCGCGGCTGTGGATCAATACAACACCAACTATGTCACGGTCACCGGTGGCGAACCTCTGGCGCAGCCAAATTGTCTGCCCTTGTTGACCAAGCTGTGTGACGATGGCTACCAAGTATCCTTAGAAACCAGCGGTGTACTTGATATCAGCCAGGTGGATGCGCGGGTAGTTAAGGTGATGGATATCAAGACTCCAGCCTCACATGAGCAAGATAAAAATCGATGGGCTAATCTGCAATACATAGGTGCTCAGGACCAGCTTAAATTTGTTATTTGTGATCGCGCTGACTATCTCTGGAGTTGTCAATGTGTCCAGCGTCATGGCTTAGATAAGCAATGTGAGGTGTTATTCTCACCCAGCAATGAGCAGCTTAACGCTCAGCAGCTGGCGGATTGGATACTGCAGGATCAGCTCGCCGTGCGTTTTCAAATACAGCTGCACAAGTACCTGTGGGGTAATCAAAAGGGGAAATAACATTGTCAGCAAAAAAAGCCATTGTGCTGTTATCCGGTGGCCTCGATTCCACCACGGTGTTAGCCATAGCCAGACAACAAGGTTATGCCTGCTATGCACTCAGTTTTCGCTACGGCCAGCGCCACTCAGCTGAGTTGGATGCTGCCTGTAAAATCGGCCAAACGATGCAGGTCATTCAACATCGTATCTTCGATTTAGATTTAACGCTGTTTGATAGTTCAGCATTGACCAATTGCCGCATCCAAGTCCCTCTGGTGGAATCGACGGGTATTCCTGTCACTTATGTTCCCGCTAGAAATACAATATTTCTATCAATTGCTTTGGGTTGGGCCGAGGTGATCGCTGCCGAGGCGGTCTTTATTGGTGTCAATGCAGTGGATTATTCGGGCTATCCCGACTGCCGTCCAGAGTTTATAAATGCCTACCAAGCGATGGCTGATCTGGCCACCCAACAGGGGGTTGAGGGGCATGGAATTGCACTTAAAACCCCCCTTATCGATGCCACCAAGGCAGACATTATTCGCCTCGGTGCCGAGTTAGGCATTGACTATGCTCAGACGATCTCTTGCTATCAGGCAGATGCATCCGGATTAGCCTGTGGTCAGTGTGATTCATGCCGCTTACGCGCAGCCGGGTTTAAACAAGCAGGGCTGAAAGACCCCACCCTGTACAGATCGGCTCGTTGAGGGGTTACATTAGTTTAAAATAATATGCTAATATTATGGACATGAACTCATTCGGCCAGCTTGAGACTTCGCCGTATTAGTCCAGAGCGCAACTAGCAACACGACACGCGCATGGTGTAAGCGGGCAGTGGATTGGTTGCCAACAGAGTAAGTTTAAGGATGATCACATTGACAGGGACGTCAATTTTATAGATTTATTTCACTCCTCACTTCTAACTATCAACGGTGCTGTTATAATCAGGCTCCGGGATAAAACAACAAAAACTCCATGGCTGATCTCTCAAATATACAACTCATCTCACTC
>MDTB01186988.1_pt1 | contig 19223 bp, 17 predicted proteins | sample 811161 | NCBI WGS metagenome assembly MDTB01 (sample SAMN05326650, study PRJNA326480) | marine metagenome | isolation source: seawater | place: Mediterranean Sea | collected 2009
AGAATCCATTTTATAAAAATTTATTTTGAACGTATAACATTATAAATAAAAAATTGCTTATATTTTAATGTACAATTTTGCCCTATTTATAATCTAATACTTAATTAGAAAAAAGAATGAAAACAATAATTTTAATTCCATCTAGATTATCTGCAACTAGATTACCAGGCAAACCTCTTCTTAAAATCAATGGTTTGTCAATTATTTCACATGTTTTTAAAAAGGCAGTTGAAGCAAATATTGGAGACGTTTACGTCGCAGCAGAAGATCAAGAAATAATTGACGACGTAAAACAAAATGGTGGACAGGCGATTATGACTAGTAAAAACAACAAAACTGGAACAGATAGAATTTATGAAGCTTTAAATAAGATTGGGAAATCTGATATTGAGCTAGTAATGAATCTTCAGGGAGATGAACCTTTAATGAACGTAATGGATATTAAAAAATTATATAATCAGATGGTTATAACTAAAAGTATGATGGGCACATTAGCTTCAAATATTTCAAATGCAAATGTATATAAAGATCAAAATATAGTTAAAGTAGCAACAAAAGAGAATTTAGATATTGCAAAATTCCCGGATGCTTTAAATTTTTTTAGGGATTCTAAAAATATTAAAAAAAATGTTTATCATCATTTAGGAATTTATTCCTATCAATTAGAAACTCTAAAAAAATTTGTTTCTTTGAGTCAATCTCAAAACGAAATTAAGAATAAACTAGAACAACTAAGAGCCTTAGACAACAATATTAAAATAAATGTTTCTTTAGCCAAAGAAGGTCCAATAGGAATTGATACTGAGAAGGATTTTATAGCTATAAAAAAAATAATGGAATATAAATCCAAATGAATAAAATATATTTTCAAGGATCATTCGGAGCTTACTCACATTTAGCTGCTTTATCATTTGATCCCAAAGCTGAAATTATCCCATGCAAAACTTTTGATGAATGTTTTTTTAAAGCCTCTAATGACTCTAATTCTAAAATTATCATTCCTGAGTCAAATAGAATTACAGGAAATATAGGGATAGAATACCTTATATTCGAGTATAGGTTAAATATTTATTCTGAATATTTCCAAAAGATCGAACATAATTTACTTGGTCTGCCAGGAGCAAAAATTTCTGAAATAAAAGATGTTTATTCTCATGGCCAAGCATTATCTCAGTGTTCGGGCTTCATTAAAACTAATAGTTTAGTTGAACATGTAAGAGCTGATACAGCTGGTTCTGCTGAAATGATATCTAAAGTTAAAGATAAAACTAAAGCTGCGATAGCATCTTCTTTGAGTGCGAAAACTTACAATTTAGAAATAATAAAAAAAAATATAGAAAATGAAAATGGTAACCTTACAAGATTCTTAATAATGGGGAAAAATATTTCTCAACCTGATTTAGGTAACAAAAAATATATTACATCCTTTTTATTTAAGTTAAAAAGTAAACCAGCTGCTTTGTATCAATCTTTGGGAGGATTCGCTATCAATGGAGTTAATTTAACAAAATTACAAAGTTATCCAGAAAAGAATTCTTTTGACTCCTTCTTTTTTTTGTGTGACCTTGATGGACATATTGAAGATCCAAAAGTTAAAAAATCTTTGGAAGAGCTTGGGCTTCATTGCCAAGATTTTCACGTGTTAGGTGTTTTTGAAGCTGACAAGCATAGAGAAAAATAAGATTTAATCTTTTCTTGTAGATTAGAAAACATTACTGATATAATAGTTTCTGGAGGCTAGAGGTGGATCCTGCTTGAACCCGACCAGATCTTAACGGAAGCAGTCGTAAAGACAGTTATTCAGGTTCTAGTCTCCTATGGATAAATGATGAAAAAAAATTCTAAAGTCTTAGCGCTCAAGTACAGACCACAAATATTTGATGATTTAATTGGTCAGGAAGTTGTAGCTGAAACTATCATAAATTCAATAAAAGCAGATAAAATTCCGAATGCTTATTTGTTAACAGGTATTAGAGGAATAGGTAAAACTACGATAGCAAGGATAATAGCCAAGACACTCAACTGTACAAATGTAATTGAAAATAAATGCAAAGAAAAATGTGAGATTTGTGATTCTATATCTAATTCAAGTCATATTGATGTTTTAGAAATGGATGCAGCGAGTAAAACTGGTGTGGATGATGTAAGAGATCTGATTGAATTTTCAAGATATGGACCGACTTCAGCTAAGTACAAAATATTTATTATTGATGAAGTGCATATGCTTAGCAAACAAGCTTTTAATGCCCTATTAAAAACATTAGAGGAGCCACCAGAATATCTCAAGTTTATTTTTGCAACTACCGAGATTAAGAAAATTCCGGTAACCGTTGTATCTAGGTGCCAAAGGTTCGATTTATCTAGAATAAAATCATCTCAATTATTTGATTATATAAAAATAATAAAAGAGAAAGAAAAAGGTAAAGTTTCAGACGATGCTTTAAAATTAATTGTAAAAATGTCCGAAGGATCAGTAAGGGATGCATTATCTTTATTAGATAGAGCTTTGCTTTCTTTAGACGGAGGTGCTGAACTCGATCTTAAAACTGCCCAACAAATTTTTGGATATTTTGACAAGTCTCGTTTAATAGACCTTTTCAAATTAATCCTAGAAGGTGAAGAAAAAAAAGTCATTGAAACTTATAGAAAAATTTATGATCAAGGTGTTGAACCAAAAGTATTTATAAATGATTTTTTAGAATTAATTTTTTATTTTAAAAATATAAACTCTTTAACCTTGGAGAGTACAAATTTTTCACTAAATGATGAGGAGTTTTTAAAAATTAAAAGGATAACCAGTGAAATAGACAATCAAATATTTATATTATTTTGGCAATTTACAATAAAAACACTTGATGAGCTAGACGTAGTTTCAAATCAAAATTTATCAATTGAAATGCTTTTAGTGAGATTAATGTATATCACATCCTTAAAACCCAAAAATGATAAATCCCAAAAAGATTATTTGTCAAAATCTTTTCAAAAAGAAAATATAGAGCCTAATCCTAAAACTGATGTAATTAATCAGATTAAGAACGTTTCACAGGAAAAGACAACTACTCCCGAATTACAAACAGAAATTAAAGCAGAGAGTAAGTTTAGTATTAATTCATTTAAACAACTTTTAGAATTATGTACTCAAAATAAAGAAATGAAGCTTAAATATGAATTAGAAAAAAACGTAAATCTCGTAAGTTTTTCAAAAAATAGAATGGAAATATCCTTTAATGATAACCTAGATAAAAGTTTCATAAAAGATCTAACATCAAAGCTTTATGAATGGACTTTTGAAAGGTGGATTATAACTTTAAGTAAGGTCAAAGGAGAGATTTCAATTAAAGAAAAAGAGGAAAATAAAAATAAAGAGATTATTGAAAAGGCAAAAAATACAGAACTATATAAAAAAGTTTTACAAAAATTTCCTGACGCCAGTTTAATTAGTGTAGAAAATGAAAAAGACTCAAAGGATTAAATGACTGATTTTAGTAAAATATTTGACAAAGCAAAAGAGCTTGAGGCTAAGATGAAAGAAAGCCAAGAAAATATAAAAAAAATTAGAGTTGAAGGTGTTTCGGGATCTAATTCAGTAAAAGTAGTACTAGATGGTGAGGGAGAGATAGTCAAAATAGATTTATCTGACGAGATACTCAAAGAAGAAAAGTCTATCATTGAAGATTTAATTGTAGCAGCCCATAATAACGCTAAAAGTCAGCTTAAAAGAAAAACCTCAGAAGAAATTTCAAAAGCAACTAGTGAATTTGGAGTCCCTGGTTTTAAGTGGCCATTATAAATATAGATAATGCAAAATATAAACGAGATTGAAGAATTAATTAAACTTATTTCAAAACTTCCAGGATTAGGTCCAAAGTCAGCTAAAAGAATTGTTTTAAAATTGATAAATAATAGGGAAGAACTAATTAAACCTATGGCGAATGTATTGGCAAAAGTTTATAAAAATGTTTCAAGATGTAACTTTTGTGGATCTTTAAAATCTAATTTAGATGGTTGCACGAATTGTGAAAATATTAAAGTAAAATTTAATAAAATTTGTGTAGTCGAAGATCTAGCTGATCAATGGTCAATTGAAAACTCCAATATATTTAATGGGTACTTTCATATTTTAGGTGGAACAATATCTTCAGTAGGACAGAGAAAGGAGGATTTATTGATTAATTCTTTAGTAGAAAGAGTGAATAAAGATAAAATTGATGAAGTAATTTTAGCCACTAGTGCTACCGTTGAAGGCCAAACAACTGCATACTACATACAAAACAGTCTTAAAAATACTAAAGCAAAAGTTACAAAATTAGCTCAAGGGTTACCCGTGGGTGGAGAGATAGAAAACCTAGATGATGGAACATTGTTTTCAGCTTTTAAAAATCGAGAAAAATTAAATTCAAATTCTAATTAGATTTTTTTTTTAGTCTATTCAAATGCAAAAGTGGTTCAGTGTAACCAGATGGTTGTGTTCTTCCCTTAAATACTAAATCACATGCTGTTCTAAATGCTAAGGATTTTTCATAGTCATCACTCATTTTTGTGTAATTTTTGTCATCTAAATTTTGTTTATCTACGACTTTCGCCATTTCTTTCATAATCTCAACAACCTGAATTTTTGTGGTTATTCCGTGATGAATCCAATTTGCAATATGTTGAGATGAGATCCTTAAAGTAGCTCTATCTTCCATTAATCCAATGTTGTTTATATCTGGAACTTTAGAACAACCTATTCCTTGATCAATCCATCTAACTACATACCCTAGCAATGTTTGAGCTGAGTTTGAAATTTCTTTATTAATTTCTTCAACCGACCAATTTGGTCGATCTGCTATAGGTATAGTTAAGAGATCATCTAAATTTGCTGGTTTTCGACCTAAAATTTTTTTTTGTTCTTCAAATATGTCTACTTGATGATAATGAAGAGCATGTAAAGAAGCTGCAGTTGGAGATGGTACCCACGCGCAATTAGCTCCAGCTTTTAAATGATTAACTTTATCAACCATCATTTCTTTCATTTTATCTGGCATAGCCCACATTCCTTTACCAATTTGAGCCTTACCTGAAAAACCACACCTAAGTCCAATATCAACATTGTTATTTTCATATGCATTGATCCATTTAGAAGATTTCATATCTCCCTTTTTAATCATCGGTCCTGCCTCCATTGAAGTGTGCATTTCATCCCCAGTTCTGTCTAAAAAACCAGTATTAATAAAAAAAACTCTATTTTTTAGTGATCTAATACATTCCTTTAAATTTGAAGATGTTCTTCTTTCTTCATCCATAATTCCTATTTTGCAAGTATATTTTTCTAATCCAAGAACATCCTCGACTTCAGAGAAAATCAAGTCTGTAAAAGCAGTTTCTTCCGGTCCGTGCATTTTAGGTTTAACAATGTAAATAGACCCTTTTTTTGAGTTTCTTTTTTTTTTTATATCATTAAGCGCAGCTGTTACTGTTATAAATGCATCCATAATGCCTTCAGGAATTTCGCTTCCATCATTTAAAATGATTGATGGATTTGTCATAAGGTGACCGACATTTCTAATTAAAAGCAAACTTCTGCCGTGTAATTTTGATTTCTTACCTTCTTTAGAGATATAACTTCTATCTGGATTTAATTTTCTCTCTAAATTTTTACCATTTTTCTCAAATTGGACTTTTAAATTTCCTCTCATTAAACCCAACCAATTTTCATAACAAACAATTTTGTCATCAGCATCCACCGCAGCTACACTATCTTCATTATCACAAATGGTTGATATAGCAGACTCTATAATTACGTCACTTATACCCGCTATATCATGAGCGGCACTAAATGCTCTAGGATTGATTATAATTTCAAAATGAAGATTATTATTTTCAAGTATTATTGCACCTGGCTTATTGGGTTCACCCCTATAACCTATAAATTTACTTTTATCTTTTAAATTATAATCATAATCGTCTTTATTTATAATCAAATTTTTATCAATGACTTTTAAACTAGCAATATTTTTCCAGCTTGTTCCTTCAATTGGAATATATTTATCAAAAAATTCTCTTACGTATTTAATTACTTCTTGCCCTCTAAGAGGATCATATCTTTCACTTCCACCCTCATCTGACTCGATAATATTAGTCCCATATAAACTATCGTATAGACTTACCCATCTAGCATTAGCTGCATTGAGAGCATATCTTGCATTCATTATTGGAACGACTAATTGAGGCCCTGCTAATTGAGATATTTCTTCGTCTACATTATTAGTTTCTATATTAAAGTCTGGTCCTTCCTCTTTTAAATACCCTATATCCTTTAGAAATTTTTTATAGTCTTTAATTTTGAATTCCTTTCCTTTGTTATCTATATGCCAATTATCAATTTTTTTTTGTAATTTTTCCCTTATCAGAATTAATTCTCTATTTTTAACTGAAAGTTTGTGAGCAGCTTTATCAAAAGATGACCAAAATTTTGAAGGAGAGATGCCAGTATCTTTTAATAAATCATTATTAACAAAATTTAGCAATTTTTTAGAAACTTTGAGATTATTTATATTTTGATAATTAATTGACATTTTATATTTTTAAATTTCTAGTAAAATAAGTCAAATAATTAATAAAAGCACAGAAATTTTGTTGGTATTTATATTATTTATGAAATAATTAATATTATAATGAAAAATTACCTTAATTTTGAAACAGATATTAAAAATTTAGAGAATGAGGTCGAAAAACTTAAAGATCCTTATAATCAAAGTGGTCTCTCTAAAGTCGATACTCAAAAAATTTCTGAAATACAAAATGAGTTAGATGAAAAATTAAAATCTATTTATTCTAAATTAGATCCCTGGCAGATTACTACGGTTGCAAGACATGAGGACAGACCTAGGTCAAAATATTATATAGATAATTTATTCGAAGATTTTATTTCCCTCTCAGGGGATAGATATTATGGCGAAGATAAATCAGTTATAACTGGATTAGCTAAATTTGATGGTCAGTCGGTTTTGGTTATAGGTCAAGAAAAAGGTGACGATTTAGAAGCTAGAATTGAGAGTAATTTTGGAATGATGAGACCAGAGGGATATCGAAAAACGATTCGTTTAATGAATTTAGCTGATAAATTTAAGATACCAATTATTTCTTTTATCGATACCCCTGGAGCTTACCCTGGTGTGGGAGCAGAAGAAAGAGGCCAAGCCGAGGCAATTGCTAAATCAATTGAGTGTTCAATGAATTTAAAAGTACCAACTTTAGCAATTATAATTGGTGAAGGAGGTTCAGGAGGCGCAATAGCTTTAGCATCTTCAAATAAAGTAATGATGTTAGAAAATGCCATATACTCAGTAATATCTCCTGAGGGGTGTGCTACAATTTTATGGAGGGATCCAAAGAGAATGCTAGATGCAGCAAGAGCCATGAAACTTACAGCAAAAGATCTACTAGAACTTCAAGTAATTGATGAAATTATTCCTGAGCCAGTAGGGGGGGCACATAGAGATAAGACTTTGATTTGTCAAAATGTCAAAATTTCAATATCAAAAAATTTAGAGCCCTTCAAAAATATGACCAATGAAGAAATTTTTAATGAAAGAAAAAATAAATTTATAAATATTGGAAGAACTAAGGGTTTTGTTAAAAATCCAGAAAAATTAAATTACCTTAAATTGAGTTTAGAAAATTTTGATAAAATTTTAAAATCTAAAAAATATTTTTTGCTAGGAATATCAATACTTTTAATTCTTATGATTTTCCTAATAATTTTTTTATAAAGCACCACAACAACGTTTATATTTTTTACCTGAACCACAAAAACATGGCTCATTCCTACTCATTTTTTTCCCAATATATTTCGGGTCTATTTTTTTCGGCTTTATTGTTTCTATTTTCTCTTTAGGAGCCTCTACAACTTTCAGATTTATTAATATAGTTATAAAATCTAATTTTAATTTATTTAAAAGATTTTCAAATAAATCAAAAGCTTCTTTTTTATATTCAATTAGAGGGTCTCTTTGTCCATAAGATCTTAATCCTATTACCTGTCTTAATTGCTCCAAATATTGAATATGAGATTTCCAATTCATGTCAATCGTTTGAAGAAAAATTCTTTTTTCTATTTCCTTAGATTGACTATCTCCTAAAAGTTTAAAACGTTCTTCTCTAACATAATTAAACTTTTCAATCATTTTTTGTTTTAATAAATTATCCTCTGAGATAATTAAATTTTCAAATTCAGACTTTTCAAAATTTTTACCCAAGATTGACTTTAGTTTTAAGTCAAAATTATTATTTTTAGGATTAGATTGTTTTGATTTCTTTAATCTAATAAGATCTTCAATAATTTCATTTAAAAAGTCACTTGAATATTCAAATATTTGGTCACTATCCATAACATCTTTTCTTTGTGAAAAAATTACATGTCTTTGATCATTAAGAACGTTATCAAATTTTATTAAAGTTTTTCTAATATCAAAATTTCTTGCTTCTACTTTTTGTTGTGCTCTTTCTAAAGCCTTATTTATCCACGGATGATCAATACTTTCTCCATCCTTAAGGCCTAATTTTTCTAAGATATTATTCATTGACTCTGAGCCGAAAATTCTCATGAGATCATCTTCTAAACTCACATAAAATATCGAGCTTCCTTCATCTCCTTGACGCCCAGATCTACCTCTTGCTTGATTGTCTACTCTTCGTGACTCCATCCTTTCAGTTCCTATAACGAATAATCCTCCAATGGATTTAATTTTTTCCTTACCTTCTTTTAGCTTGTCATCTGAAATAGAACCTTTTTTTCCACCAAGTTGAATGTCTACCCCTCTTCCAGAAATACTTGTTGTTATAATCACTGAATTTTCTTTTCCAGCATTTGCTATAATATCAGCTTCATTTTCATGATTTTTTGCATTTAAAACTACATGTTTAATATTTTCTTTTTTCAAAAGTTTCGAATATATCTCTGATTTATTAACACTTGACGTAAAAATTAATTGGGGCTGACCAGTTCGATAGCATTCTTTAATTTTTTCAATAATCGCGATATTTTTCTCATTTTCTGTCCTAAAAATTTGATCATTAAAATCTTTCCTTATCATTTTTTTATTAGTTGGAATAACAACAACTGGAAGATTATAAATTTCAAAAAATTCTTCAGATTCAGTTGCTGCAGTACCAGTGCAGCCACAAATATTTTTATATAATTTAAAGTAGTTTTGATAAGTAATAGACGCTAATGTCTGATTTTCAGCTTGTACATCAATTTTTTCTTTAGCTTCTAAAGCCTGGTGTAATCCATCACCAAATCTTCTTCCTTCAAGAATTCTCCCAGTGAGCTCATCAATTATTTTTAAACTATTGTCTTGAATTATGTAATCTTTTCCCTTTTGAAATAAATGATTTGCTCTCAAAGCTTGATTTACATGATGAACCAGGCTTAAATTTTCAGGATCATAAAAATTATTGTTTTTTAATATTCCAGCAGTAGAAAAAATTTTTTCAACGTTATTTATACCATCATTTGTTAAAAGAACATTCTTATCCTTTTCATCAATTTCATAATCATCTTTATTAAGATTTTTAATTAATTTATCTATTGCAAGATATTGATTTGTTTTATCCTCAGCCGCCCCAGAAATAACAAGAGGGGTTCTTGCTTCATCAATTAAACATGAATCGATTTCATCTACAATTGAAAAATAATGTTCCCTTTGGACCATATCATTCTTAGAATATTTCATATTATCTCTAAGATAATCAAAACCAAGCTCACTATTGGTGGCGTAGGTTATATCACAATTGTAATTTTTTTTCCTTTCATCATCGCTTTGATTGTTATTTATGAAGCCCGAAGAAAGACCTAAAAAGTTATATATTTCTCCCATCTCAAGAGAGTCTCTTTTTGCTAAATAATCATTAACTGTTACAATATGCACCCCTTTCCCATAAAGTGCATTTAAATAAGCTGCAAGCGTTATTGTTAGTGTTTTACCTTCTCCAGTTCTCATTTCAGCAATTTTGCACTCATGCAAAACAATTCCCCCAATTAACTGGACATCAAAATGTCGTTCGTTTCTTGTTCTTTTAGATGCTTCTCTAACTAAAGCAAATGCCTCTGGAAGAATGTTATCAAGACTTTCACCATTTTTAATTCTTTCTTTAAACTCAGACGTTTTTATCGGAAAGTCTGTATTACTTAAATTTTTTAATTTTTCTTCTAAAATGCTAATTTTTGATACAATTTTTTTAATTCTTTCTAGTTCTTTTTGATTACTGGATTTGATGAATTTAGTAATGAAACTTAAAGGATTTAACATTAGTTTTTGATTTATTAATTACTTATAACCTTTAATATAATTATTATATAACTTTTTTAAATAGTATGTATGGGCATTAATTTATCAAATTTTTTATCTTCTAAATCAAAAAATAAGAGAATGATGGAATTTCAAGATTTAGACCATATAGATGGAGTATCAGTCTCATCTGTTTGTGCTAATTTATATAAAAATCAAAGAGATGATTTAGTCATGTTTTATTTTAGAGATGGAGCTAATTATGCATCATTATACACACAATCTAAAATCATATCTGAAAATATCAAGTGGAATTTAAAACAAAATCCAAAAAAAATATTTTCATTAATGGTAAATACTAGAAATGCAAATTGCTTTACAGGAAAACAGGGTTATAAAAGTTTAGAAAAAATTGCCGAAGAAGCATCTCAAGAATTAACAAAAAAACAAAAACAGGATGAAGATCAACCTCAAAAAATAAAGCCGAAAGAAATTATTTTTGGTTGCACAGGTACTATTGGCGAAGTTTTTCCAGAAGAAAAAATAAAAAATAAAATCTCAGATCTTGTTAAAAATATAAAATATACACAAAACAAATATATATGGATGAAAGCTGCACTTGGGATAATGACTACAGATACTCAACCCAAATTAGCAATGGAAGAGTGTTCAATTGGAAATAGTGATATTAAAATATTTGGAATTGCAAAAGGTTCTGGAATGATACAACCAAATATGGCTACTACATTGGGCTATGTATTTACTGATGCAAATATACCAAACAATATATTGAGTAAGCTTCTTAAAAAAAACATAACCACAACATTTAATGCAATTAGTTGCGACAGTGACACAAGCACTAATGATATGGTTTCTATATTTTCTACAGGAAAAATAAAACATGCTAAAATTAATAATATTAATGATGAAAAAATTAAAAAATTTGATGAAGCTTTAAATAAAGTTTTATTAAATTTAGCAAAAAGAATAGTAGCTGATGGAGAGGGGGCATCAAAATTTATTACAGTTAATATTAAAAAATGTAAAACCGATAACGATGCTAGAAAAATTGCTTTCTCTATAGCAAATTCTCCATTAGTAAAAACTGCAATAGCTGGAGAAGATCCAAACTGGGGAAGGATTGTAATGGCAATAGGTAAAGCGGGTGTAATAATGAACTTAGACAAATTATCTATTAAATTTGGAAATTTTAGTATTCTTCAAAATGGAAAATTGAGTATTAATTTTGATGAAGAATGTATTTCAAATTATATGAAAAATGATCACATTGATATTGAGGTTGATATTTCTACTGGATCAAAAAACTTTACAGCTTATACAATGGACTTAACAAGAAAATATATTGAAATTAATGCAGATTACAGGAGCTGAAGTTTATTGAATTGTGACAAAAAGGTATTAAATCTAGCTAATGATCAAATATAAATTAATTTGTAAAGATTGTGAGTTATCATTTGATAGCTGGTTCAGCTCTTCTAAGGAATATGAAAAATTAAAAAAAAAAAATTTTTTAAATTGTTATAATTGTAATTCAAAAAAAGTTGAAAAAACTTTAATGGCCCCTCAGTTAATAAATAATATGCAAATAAAAAAAAGAGAAAAAGAAGTCTCAAAATTTAAAGAAATTAATACTAAAATTAGAGAATATAAAAAATTTATTAAAAAAAATTTTGAGTATGTAGGAAAAAATTTTGCTTTTGAGGCTAGATCAATTCACTACAAAAACAAAAAACAAAAAAAAGGAATTTACGGGACCGCATCAAATGATGAAATAAAAGAATTGAGAGAGGAAGGTATAAACGCGGAAATTGTACCGTGGGTAAATGATAAGAGTAACTAGTTTTTTATAAATTTTCCAATATAATTTATTGATTTATCTGAACTCACTCTCCATTCATCTTTAAGTATATTAAATTTCATACCATCTAAAATATCTAATTTAAGATTATATTTTTTAAGAATTTTTACTAAATCTTCAGGCTTGATAAACTTTTCCCAGTCATGAGTCCCAATTGGAAGCCAACGAAGTACATACTCTGCTCCGATTATAGCAAATACATAGGATTTCAAAGTTTTATTTAGAGTGGCTACGAACATGATGCCATTTTTTTTTAATAACTTTGAACAAGATTCTATAAAATAATTTACATCTTTAACATGCTCTATAATTTCCATATTTAGAATAACGTCAAACTTAGTTTTAGTTTTGAAATTTTCTGGAGAAGTACATAGATACTTAATATTTAAATTATTTTTTTTTGCATGTAATTTTGCTACTGTGATATTTTTATACGATGCATCTATACCCGTTACCTCTGCGCCTAATCTTCTCATAGGTTCAGATAAAAGACCTCCTCCACAACCGATGTCTAAAATTTTTAACTTTTCTAGAGATTTTTTTTTCTTTTGAAGATTAAAGGAATTAACAATATTATCCTTAATATATAAAATTCTGATAGGGTTAAATTTGTGTAATGGTTTAAATTTTCCTGAGGGATTCCACCATTCTTCAGCAATTTTTGAAAATTTTTCTATTTCTTTTTTATTTATTGTGTTAGTTTTCATTAGTTGGTTGACATTATATTCAACTTGTATTTTATCAATATATTTAATTTTTTTAAGAAAATTTTACCATGAAAATTGTAGTACTAAAGTTTGGCGGAACATCAGTTGGAACAATAGATAAGATAAAAAAAACTGCTAAAATAATTAAAGAATATAAAAAAAAGAGATATAAAATTATTGTTGTTTCATCTGCAATGAGTGGTGTGACAAATAGCTTGATCGAAAAATCAAATCATATTAGTGAAAATTTTTCAGACTCTGAGTATGATGTTTTAGTTTCTTCTGGGGAACAGGTTGCATGTTCTTTGATTGCCGCAAGATTAATTCATATGGGAATTAGGTCTAGATCCTGGTTAGCGTGGCAAATACCTATAATCACAATAGGTCCTTATAAAAATTCAAGAATTAATCAAATTAACAAAAAAAAAATCACAAATTACTTAAAAGAAGGTGGAATACCAATTGTAGCTGGGTTTCAAGGAATTAATCATAAAGAGAGAGTTGCAACAATTGGAAGAGGAGGGTCAGATGCTACTGCCATAATGTTAGCAAGGTTTTTCAAAGCTAAAAGATGCGTAATTTATACTGATGTTGAAGGAATTTATACTACAGATCCAAATAAGTTAAAAAAAGCAAAAAAAATTAAAGTAATTTCTTACGAGGAAATGTTGGAAATGTCATCGTTGGGAGCTAAAGTCATGCAACCAGTTTCAATACAAGATGCTAGATTAAATAGAATTGATATTGAAGTTAAATCATCTTTTGTTAATAAACTGGGGACTTTGATAACAAAAAAATCAAACATTAGTCGTAATAAGATTATCACTGGCATCTCATCTACTCAAAATGACTCTAAAGTCACTTTAGTTGGAGTTAAAGACAAACCAGGAGTAGCTGCATCCATTTTTAGACCTTTATCTAAAAATTCTATAAATGTTGACATGGTAGTTCAGAATATATCAGCTAATGGAAAAGAGACTGACTTGACTTTTACAGTTAAGAGTGAAGATTTGAACAAAACAACAAAAATAATCAAAAATAACAAGATTATTAATTTTAGAAAAATTTTATTTGAAAAAGAAGTTTCAAAAATTTCTATTATAGGTGTTGGAATGGTTACAACACCTGGTGTAACATTTAGAATGTTTCAAGCTCTAGCAAATAAAAAAATAAATATTCAAGTAATTTCAACATCTGAAATTAAAATCTCGGTCTTGATAGATAAAAAAAATGTAAAAAAGGCTTTAACTGCTTTACACAAAGAGTTTAAATTAGACAAATAAAAATGAGCATTAGACCTTTCAGAGATATTAAAAGACGAAAAACAAAATCTATTAATGTAGGAAATGTTAAGGTTGGAGGTAATAACCCTATATCTGTTCAATCGATGACAAACACTCTTACAACAGATATTAACGCTACGATAAATCAAATTAATCAAATTCAAAATGAAGGTGCAGATTTGGTTAGAGTATCTTGTCCTGATGAGGATTCTACCAAATCTTTGAAAGAAATAAGCAAGAGGGTTAATATACCAATAATCGCTGATATTCATTTTCATTACAAACGAGCAATTGAAGCTGCTGAAAACGGAGCAAGTTGTCTGAGAATTAATCCAGGAAATATTGGTGATGTAAACAAAATAAAAGAAGTAATAAAGTCAGCAAAAAATAATAATTGTTCCATCAGAGTGGGTGTAAATGCAGGATCTTTAGAAAAGGATATTTTAGAAAAGTTTAAAGAGCCTTGCCCTGAAGCATTAGTTGAAAGTGCTATAAGAAATATCAAATTTTTAGAGGATGAAGACTTTTTTAACTTAAAAGTAAGTGTAAAATCCTCAGATGTATTTTTATCAATTGAAGCATATCGACAACTTTCAAAAATAAGTGATTATCCTTTGCACCTTGGGATTACTGAAGCAGGAAGTTTTACTTCTGGAAGTATAAAGTCATCAATTGGTATAGGCTCTCTTCTTTTAAGTGGGATCGGTGATACAATTAGAATTTCTTTATCAGATGATCCAGTAAAAGAGGTAAAAATAGGAAATGAAATATTAAAATCATTAAATTTGCGAAAAAGAGGCGTACAAATTATATCTTGTCCTTCTTGTGCAAGACAAGGTTTTCAAGTAATTGATACTGTCAAAATTTTAGAGGATCGTTTATCTCATATCAAAACACCCATTACATTGTCAGTAATTGGCTGTGTGGTAAATGGACCAGGAGAAGCAGCAATGACTGATGTAGGAATAACTGGAGGTGGAAAAGGAAACAATATGCTTTATTTGTCAGGAGTTCAGACAGAAAAGGTTTTAAGCAATAATTTGATTGATAAAGTAATTGAAGAAGTTGAAAAAAAAGCCCGAGAGATAGAAAATAATCAAAAATGATTCCACAAAAGACAATTGAAGAGTTAATTGAAAAACATTCAAGTTTAGAAAAAGATTTATCTTCAGGAAAAATAGATAAAAAATTATTTGCTGAGAAGTCTAAAGAATATTCTGATTTAAACGAAATTATAAATGATGCAAAAAAATATATTGAATTTGATAAAGATAAATTTGAATTAGAAAAAATTTTAAAGGATGAAAAAACAGATAATGAATTATTGAAGATGGCTGAAATTGAATTAACAGATCTTAAGTTTCAAAATAAGAATAATGAAAAAAAATTGAAGTTATTTTTGTTACCTAAAGATGAGGCTGATAAAAAAAATGCTATTATTGAGATAAGAGCAGGAACAGGAGGTTTAGAAGCAAGCTTGTTTGCTGCAGATTTGTTTAAAATGTATGAAAAAGTGAGTAATAAAAAAAAATGGTCTTTAGAAGTTATTTCTATATCAAGAAGTGAAGCAGGTGGGTTAAAAGAGGTTATTGCCTCAATTAAAGGTAACAATATCTATTCTACATTAAAGTATGAAAGTGGGGTACACAGAGTTCAAAGAGTACCAGATACTGAAACACAAGGAAGAGTTCATACATCAGCAGCTACGGTAGCTGTTCTTCCAGAGGCTGAAGAGGTTGATCTTAAAATAAATGAATCAGATTTAAGAATAGATGTATTCAGAGCAGGTGGACCTGGAGGTCAATCTGTAAATACAACCGATAGTGCAGTAAGAATTACACATATTCCCTCTGGACTTTCAGTTTCTCAACAGGATGAAAAATCTCAACATAAAAATAAGGCTAAGGGAATGAAAATATTAAGAGCTAGACTTTACGAATTAGAAAGATCTAGAATAGACGAGGAAAGATCTCAAGATAGAAAAAGTAAGATTGGAAAGGGAGATAGATCTGAAAGAATAAGAACTTATAATTTTCCACAAGGAAGAGTGACAGATCATAGAATAAACTTAACATTACATAAACTAGATGAATTTCTTGAAGGGGAAGTTTTTGATGAAGTAATAGAGTCCTTAACTTTACAAGCTCAAGAGGAAAGCCTTAGCAATCTTTAAATGATGAATATTGAAAATGCATTAAATGAGGGAAATAAAGTCTTAAAAAAAAGAAATATCACATCTTATAATTTAGATACTGAAATTTTACTTTCAAAAGTTATTAAAAAAGATAGAAAATTTGTAATTTTAAACCGGGAACAAAAACTTAATAAATTTTATTTAAATTATTTTCAAAAACTAATTAAAGAAAGATCAAATGGTAAACCAATTGCATATTTATTAGGAAAGAAAAGTTTTTGGAACAGCGAATTTGAAATTAAAGAAGGTACGTTAATCCCAAGACCAGAGACTGAACTTTTAGTAGAAGAAGTACTTATGTTTACTAAAAACAAAAATAACCTAAAAATTTTAGATATCGGGACGGGTTCTGGCTGTATAATTTTATCAATTTTAGAGGAAAAAAAAGATTTTTATGGAATAGGTATTGATATAAGTAAAAAATCGTTAGATTTAAGTGAAAGAAACGCTATTCGCCTTGGGTTAAAAAATAGGGTAAAGTTTATTAAATCAGATGTTGACAATTTTAATAATGGCAAATATGATTTGATAATATCTAATCCTCCTTATATTAAACGAGTAAATTTAAAATACTTAAATAAGGAAGTAGCAAACTTTGAACCAAAGTTGGCTTTGGATGGTGGAATAGATGGACTATCAGGCTTTAGAAAAATAATTAAAAAATCTAGTGAGCTGGTAAAAACAAATGGAAAACTTTTTTTAGAGATAGGTTTTGATCAAAAAAAAGAGGTTAAAAAAATACTAAAAAGTAAAGGCTTTTATATAAATAAAGTTTTAAAAGATTATGCTGGAAAAGATCGCTGCATAGTAAGTACAAAAATAACTAATATAAACTATGGTAACTTTTAGAAATAACAATAACGGTAGAAGAAATAATTTTAGAAGAAACGAAAGAAGTTTTAAATCCAATGGAGAAAGATCAAAATTTGGATCAAATTTTTCTAAGAACGATAATTTTCAAAGAAAAACTCCTGGAAGGAATAATCATAATGCCTCTAAATTGATTGAGAAATATAGTAATCTTGCCAGAGAGGCCTTATCTGGTGGAGATAAAATTCTATCTGAAAACTATTTTCAGCATGCCGATCATTTTACAAGAGTACTAAGCGCCCAAGAGATACTTAAGAAGTCTAAAATTTTAGAAAAAGATAACAACAATAGCAATATAGCTTTAGAATTAGATCAAAAAAAAACTGAAGATCCTGGTCAAAAAGAAATAAAAATTTTAGAAAAAATTTAATTAAGTCCAATAATTTTTTCTGATTTTAATACATCTAATTTGATTTTTTTAGTTTCAAATAATTTCCTTTCTTTTCCTTTTAAAACTTTACCTGATGGAAGTTTTAAAGTTTGAGAATTTATTTTTTTTCCATTAACAATTACCTCGTAGTGTAAATGAGGTCCTGTTGATTTTCCTGTAGAGCCTACAAACCCAATTGTTTGACCTTGTTTGACTCTGACTCCACTTCTTATTCCTTGTGCAAATTTAGACATATGAGCATAAACAGTTTGATATGTAGAGTTGTGTTTTATGACTATACAATTTCCACCTCCTCCACACCATCCAGCTTTTTTAATTACACCATCTCCTGAAGCCATTATTGGAGTTCCCATCGGAGCAGCAAAATCTGTACCTCGATGCATTTTATTGAATCCATCTATTGGATGTTTTCTCATTCCAAATGGTGAAGATAATCTTGCTCCATTTATAGGAGTTTTCATTAAAGCTTTTTTGACACTTTTTCCACTCTTGTCGTAATGCCCCTCACTTCCTTCTTCATCAAAATAGTAGAGGGAATTATTTTGACCACTCAATTTAAGATTTGCATAAAGAATGTTACCAGTCTCTATTTGTTTACCAGAATCATCAATAAATATTTCAAACATAATTTGAAAACTATCTTGCTTTCTTATATCTCTTTGAAAATCTACTTGAAAACCATACACTCTTGCAAACTCAACAATTGTACTAACCGGTATTTTTTCTTCTATTGCAGATCTATATAAACTTTGTAAGATCATATTTTCTTTGTAAACCACTATTTTTTTGAGTTTAGTAATTAAAATTTCCTCATCAAAACTCTCAGACTCTATATTTCTTGTAAGATAAATTTTTTCTGTATTTGAAATCTGATATATGAACTCTTTTACCAAATTATTAGTTTGATCTATTGTTAATTTTATTTTTTGATTAGTACTTAACTTATTTAGATTGGTCTTTTTTGATAACTTTTGCTTTATTTCTTTGATTTCTTTTTTTTCAATTGAATAACCATCTAAGATACTATCAAAAGTTTCTCCTGAGGAAATTTTGTGGTTAATTTTTTTAAATTTTGGCTCTAGATTATCAAATAAGTGATCTAATGATTTTTTAAAATAAACATTCTCAATTATATTTTTGTAATTTGTATAAATTTTTTGTTTATTATAATTATAATAAGTAGTCGAAATTATTGTAATTATAGTTAGCAAAGTAAAAGCAACTATCTCGGTTTCTTTTTTAAGTTTTGATTTAATTTTGTTTATCATTTAAATTTTTTGAATTTCAATTATTAGTTTAGCTTTTTCTAAAAATCAAAAAAAACCCGAGAAATTGGGATTTTTAAGTTGTTTTTTTACTCTTAAATGCTTGATTTCCCTTAATTTTAGCCTATAAGCAACGAACTTTCTCAATAAATTATTGTAATAACAATAAATATAATGAGTATTATTGAGCCTTTAAGCTCAATTAGTTATTTAAAGTGTAAAAATTTAAGAAGAGAAGTGTGGACGGTTAAGGTTACCAATAATTTGTCGTACACACTTCAACATTATATAAATTTTATTCTTAGAATTTATATAGAAGCTAGTGTGCGCCGTTTTTAAACTTGAGAGTTTGATCATGGC
>MDTB01047096.1_pt1 | contig 19221 bp, 13 predicted proteins | sample 811161 | NCBI WGS metagenome assembly MDTB01 (sample SAMN05326650, study PRJNA326480) | marine metagenome | isolation source: seawater | place: Mediterranean Sea | collected 2009
ATGATAATGGGAGAAGCAGACCAACCTGCTGGTGCGCGTGCAGCTTTAGTTAATAATTCTACAGCAATTCCATTAGCGAATTCAATGACTAAATTATATGAAAATGCAAGCCCATCAGGAGTTAACCAAACAGCTCCATTTGCATACTCAGAATTTTATAGTAAATCTATTGGTTCTTTAATTGCATTTATGGGAACTGTAGGAGACTTACCTGCAGATGTTTGTGGTACTTCTGCACAAACTTTTCTTTGGCATAATGGATCAGGTAGTAAACCTAGTGATGGAGATACAATCTTTAATGATAGTAGTGGTGGTAGTAATATAGTTGCTAATAAATATGTTGGATGGGATGATATTGCAGGATTGGGTGGTACTGTAAATACTGTAGGACAGACTAACTCTAGTGGAGTTTTACAATTCAGTTCTCCTTGTTCTCCATAAATTAAATTAAATTTATTTCCATAATCTTTTCAATTTAGTATTTACTTTATATATTTATGACTATATTATAGGCCTTAACGGAAGTGGGCTCTTTTTAGAGTAACCAACCATAATAAAATATTTGTATGCCCAATTGGAAAAAAGTTGTCGTTAGCGGTTCTAACGCGGAATTAAATAACTTAAACGTATCCTCCAGTCTAACTGCTAGTGGACTTATTTATCCATCTTCAGATGGGTCTGCAGATCAATTCATAAAAACAGACGGATCAGGAAATTTATCTTTTGCCACTGGTACAGGTGGATCCCAAGGTATTCAAGGTATTCAAGGTGCTACAGGTGCCCAAGGTACTACAGGAACTCAAGGCATACAGGGTTCACAAGGTATTCAGGGAACTGATGGATCAGATGGAAGTGCTGGATCCCAAGGTATACAAGGTATACAAGGTATTCAAGGTACTATTGGAGCTCAAGGTGCAACAGGTAATCAAGGTGTACAAGGTGTTCAAGGCATTCAAGGTAGTCAAGGTATTCAAGGTCTTAGTGGTTCAACTGGTAATGCAGGACCACAAGGTATACAAGGTTCTACTGGAATTCAGGGTATACAAGGTTCCCAGGGTATTCAAGGTATAACAGGTGATACTGGTGGATCAGGACCTGCAGGTACTCAAGGTATTCAGGGTATTCAAGGTGCGGATGGTTCAGATGGTAGTGCAGGTTCTCAAGGTATACAAGGTATTACTGGAGCACAAGGTATTCAAGGTACATCCGGTTCAATAGGTAATACAGGACCACAAGGTATACAAGGAATAACAGGAACACAAGGAACTACAGGTACACAAGGTATACAAGGTGTAAAAGGGGATGATGGTGATACAGGACCTTCTGGTACACAAGGTATTCAAGGAACACAAGGAATAACAGGAGCTCAGGGTATTCAAGGTATAACTGGAAATACTGGTTTACAAGGTATCCAAGGTATATCAGGTTCTACAGGTAATACTGGTCCCTCTGGTACCCAAGGTATCCAAGGTATAACAGGAGCTCAGGGTATTCAAGGTTCAGACGGTTCAGATGGTAGTGCAGGTTCACAAGGTATTCAAGGTTCACAAGGTATAACTGGAGCTCAAGGTACTACTGGAACACAAGGTATTCAAGGTAATACTGGTACACAAGGTATACAAGGTATTCAAGGTGTAGATGGTAATTTTGGAGGAGCTACATTTGATTATACATTTTCAACTGAAACTAATACAGGAGAAGATCCTACAACAGGAAAAGTAAGATTAAATAATAGTACACAACCTTCAGCTACAGTAATGGCTATAAGTGAAACGGATGATGACGGTAATAGTATAGCTTCGTTTTTAGATACAATTAATAGTTCAACATCAGCAGTAAAAGGTCATGTTAGATTATCAGATAAAAATGATGCTAGTGACTTTATTTTATTTGCTATTAATGATACTATCACAGATCAGGGTACTTATAGACAAATTCCTGTTTCAAATGAAGCACAAGGTGGAGATGCTCTAACCAATTTAGAAGATATTATAGTATCATTTGTTGTAACTGGTGATAAAGGAGATACAGGATTACAGGGTATTCAAGGTATTACAGGTAATCAGGGTACTACAGGTACCCAAGGTATACAAGGTATAACAGGACCTCAAGGTATACAAGGTGCAGATGGTTCGGATGGTAGCGCAGGTTCACAAGGTATACAAGGTATTACGGGCGCACAAGGAATTCAAGGTATAAGTGGTTCTACAGGTAATACTGGTCCAACAGGAACACAAGGTATTCAAGGTATTACTGGTCCTACTGGATTACAAGGTAGTACAGGTACACAGGGAGCAACTGGTACTCAAGGAATACAAGGTATACAGGGTGCAGATGGATCAGATGGAAGTGCAGGTTCACAGGGTATTCAAGGTATAACAGGAACCCAAGGAATTCAAGGTATAACTGGAGCACAAGGTACAACTGGAGCACAAGGTATACAAGGAACAACAGGATCATTAGGTACACAAGGTATACAAGGTAAAACAGGTACTACGGGTGTAACAGGACCTCAAGGTATTCAAGGTAGTGATGGGGCACAAGGTGTACAAGGTATACAAGGTATAAGTGGTTCAACAGGTGGAACTGGTACTCAAGGTATTCAGGGTTCACAAGGTATTCAAGGTGTAAAAGGAGATGATGGAGATACAGGACCAACAGGACCACAAGGCATACAAGGAAGTCAAGGAATAACAGGTAACCAAGGTATCCAGGGTAATACAGGAATACAAGGTATTCAGGGTATACAAGGAACAGATGGAGCACAAGGAACTACTGGTACACAAGGTATACAAGGTATAACAGGTAACCAAGGTATTCAAGGTATAAGTGGTTCTACAGGTAATACTGGACCACAAGGTTCTCAGGGTATTACAGGTAATACTGGAACACAAGGTGTACAAGGAATACAAGGTAGAACTGGATTACAAGGTATTCAAGGTTCTCAAGGAACTACAGGTATACAAGGAACAGATGGAGCACAAGGAACAACAGGAACACAAGGTATACAAGGTACAGAAGGTTCATTTGGTGGTGCTACATTTTCTTATGCATTTGATACTAATACAGATGTAACAAATCCAGGTACTGGAGATTTAAAAGTAAATAATGCAGATGTTTCTTTAGCAACTACTATGTCTATTAGTCAGACAGATGCAGATGCTACTGATGTAGAAAACTTTTTACAAACAATAGATGCTTCCACATCAGCTATTAAAGGACATGTTAGAGTAAATGATAGAAATGATGCAAGTAATTATGTTTTATATTCTATAGAAGATTTAGAGGATCAAGGCGCATGGTGGGTTATTCTAATTACTGCAACTTCATTTAGTGCTACCAATCCATTTACAAATGGAGAAGCAATAGCTACATCATTTGTTACTACAGGTGATAGAGGTTCTCAAGGTATTCAAGGTACACAAGGTATTCAAGGTAGAATAGGTAATTCAGGAGGTATAGGGGCACAAGGTATACAAGGTATTCAAGGTGTAACTGGACCTCAAGGTATTCAGGGTACAGATGGAGATACGGGACCTACAGGACCTAATGGTGCTCAAGGTATTCAAGGATCAACTGGACCTATTGGACCAACTGGTCCACAAGGAATACAAGGTGTAACGGGAGCTCAAGGAGCTACAGGTACACAAGGAATTCAAGGTATAACAGGAGCACAAGGTATTCAAGGTAATACTGGTATACAAGGTACACAAGGTATTCAAGGTATAAGTGGTTCAGTAGGACCAACTGGACCTACAGGACCTCAAGGTACTACAGGTACACAAGGTATTCAAGGTGTAAAAGGAGATGATGGAGACACAGGACCAACAGGTCCTACTGGAACACAGGGTATTCAAGGAAATCAGGGTACTACTGGTACACAAGGTATACAAGGTATAACTGGTAATCAGGGTACTACTGGTACACAAGGTATTCAAGGTAAAACAGGACCGCAAGGTATTCAAGGAATATCTGGTTCAATTGGATTACAAGGTATACAAGGTATAACAGGTGATACAGGTGGTACAGGTGGAACTGGACCTACAGGTCCTCAAGGTATACAAGGAATACAGGGTATTACTGGTGCACAAGGTGTACAAGGTATACAAGGTATTACTGGTGCACAAGGTGTACAAGGTATACAAGGTATTCAAGGCATAACTGGTGCTCAAGGAACAACTGGTACACAGGGAATTCAGGGTACTCAAGGTACACAAGGTATAACTGGAGCTCAGGGTACTACTGGTACACAAGGTATTCAAGGTACAGATGGTAGTTTTGGTGGTGCATCATTTGATTACGTGTATAAAGGAACTAATTCAGGGTCTCCAAGTGACCCAGGTACAGGAGGTGTAACATTAAATGCAGCTACACAAGTTTCAGCTACAAGAATGGATATTGATGATACTGATGAAAATGGAACAGATATCCAACAATTTTTAAGAACAATATCTGGATCTACATCAGCTATATTAGGTCATGTTAGAATATCAGAAGAAGGAGATGCATCCAAATTTGTATTATTTGCTATAACATCAGTATCAGAACAAACTGGATTTTTTACTGTAGGATTATCTACAGGACAAGGAAGTGCTAGTTCACCATTTAGTACAGATGATGATGTTGTTGTTGCTTTTGTAGTAACAGGTGATAAAGGTGATACTGGATTACAAGGAATTCAAGGTATAACAGGAGCACAAGGTATTCAGGGAGCTACAGGTGCTCAAGGTACTACTGGAACTCAAGGTATACAAGGAATAACTGGTGCACAAGGCATACAAGGTATAAAAGGAGATGATGGTGATATTGGAGCACAAGGTATTCAAGGTAGAACAGGAACACAAGGTATACAGGGTATAACTGGAGATACTGGACCAACTGGTCCAACAGGACTACAAGGAGCAACTGGTGCTCAAGGAGCAACTGGAATTCAAGGTGTACAAGGTAATCAAGGAACTACAGGTATAACTGGTGCACAAGGTATACAAGGTATTACAGGTGCTCAGGGTATTCAAGGCATACAAGGAATAACAGGAGCTCAAGGTATTCAAGGTATTTCAGGTTCTACAGGTCTTACAGGACCTACTGGACCACAAGGTACAACAGGTACTCAGGGTACTACAGGTACACAGGGTATACAAGGTAGAACTGGAACAACTGGAACTCAAGGTATACAAGGTATACAAGGTACAGATGGAGATACAGGACCTACGGGACCAACAGGTCCAACAGGACCTCAAGGAATTCAGGGTACACAAGGTATAACTGGAGCACAAGGTACTACAGGAACACAAGGTATACAGGGTAGACAAGGGACACAAGGTATCCAAGGTTCTCAAGGTATACAGGGTATAACAGGTAATACAGGTCCAACTGGATTACAAGGTACAACAGGAACACAAGGAATATCTGGTACACAAGGTATTCAGGGTATAGAAGGAGCTGATGGTTCATTTGGAGGTGCTACATTTGATTATACCTTTGATATTGCAACAACTGCTGCAGATCCAGGAACAGGAAAAATTAGATTAAATAGTGGTACTCAAAATAGTGCTACTAAGGCTTATATTGATATAACTGATGATAATGCAGTTAATATACAAAGTTTCTTATCTACAGTAGCTGCTTCAACTTCTGCTATTAAAGGATTTATTAAAATAGCTAATCGAACGGATGCAACCCAATTTTTAACATTTGCAATAGACGATTTAAATGATAATACTGGTTGGTGGACAATAGATATTACTAATCAAGCTGGTTCAGCAACTGCACCTTTTACAGATAATGAAGATATTACAGTAGCATTTGTAGTAACTGGTAATAAAGGAGATACAGGTTTACAAGGTATTCAAGGTACCCAAGGTATACAAGGTAGAACAGGAACACAAGGTATACAGGGTATTACTGGAGCTCAAGGAGCAACAGGTGCTCAAGGTATTCAAGGTATTACAGGACCTCAAGGTACTACAGGTACACAAGGTATTCAAGGTAATACTGGAGCACAAGGAGCTACAGGTACACAAGGTATTCAAGGTACAGATGGAGATACAGGACCTACAGGACCTACTGGACCAACAGGACCACAAGGAGTTCAAGGAAGACAAGGTACTCAAGGTACTACAGGTACACAAGGTATAACTGGAGCACAAGGTGCTACAGGAACACAAGGTATACAAGGTATACAAGGTAAAACAGGTAATACAGGACCTCAAGGTATTCAAGGTATATTAGGTGATACGGGGTCTACAGGACCTACTGGACCAACTGGTTCTCAGGGTATTCAGGGTAGACAAGGAACACAAGGTATACAAGGTATTCAAGGTACTGATGGTGATACTGGTCCTACAGGACCAACAGGACCTACTGGTTCACAAGGTATTCAAGGTAGAATAGGACCTACAGGTCCTCAAGGTACTACTGGTACACAAGGTATTCAGGGTACTGATGGAGATACAGGACCTACAGGACCTACTGGACCAACAGGACCACAAGGAGTTCAAGGTATTAAAGGTGATACAGGTAATACAGGTGGAACAGGTCCAACAGGACCAACTGGATCTCAGGGTATACAAGGAATACTTGGTAATACAGGACCTCAAGGTGATACAGGACCTACTGGCCCAACTGGTTCACAGGGTATACAAGGTAATACAGGTAATACAGGTCCAACAGGACCAACTGGTCCAACTGGATCTCAGGGTATTCAAGGTAATACTGGAGCACAAGGTACTACTGGAGCACAAGGTATTCAAGGTAGAACAGGTACACAAGGAATACAAGGTATAACAGGAGATACAGGACCAACTGGTCCTACAGGACCACAAGGAACAACTGGTACTCAAGGTACTACGGGTACACAAGGTATTCAGGGTATAACAGGTAATACAGGTGGAACAGGTCCCCAAGGTATTCAAGGTGTAACAGGTCCTCAAGGTACAACAGGTACACAAGGAACAACAGGTACTCAAGGAATAACAGGTACTCAAGGAACAACAGGTACTCAAGGTATACAAGGTATTCAAGGTAGAACGGGAACACAAGGTATACAAGGTATACAAGGTACTGATGGTGATACAGGAGGAACAGGACCACAAGGTACTACTGGAGCTCAAGGTATTCAAGGTATAGATGGTTCATTTGGTGGTGCTACTTTTGATTATTTCTTTGATACAGATACATCAGCAGGCCCAGCAGTTGGAACTATAAGATTAAATAATTCAACACAACCTTCAGCCACCATCGTTTATATAAGCCAATTTGATAGTAATGGTGAAGATATAGGTAATTTCTTAACAACAATATCTGGTTCTACTTCAGCTGTAAAAGGTCATGTGAGATTAGCTGATAAAGATGATGCAGGTGATTTCCTTTTATTTGCAATATCTGCAACTTCTGATGAAGGTAATTATTGGAACCTTACTGTTTCAAATGAAACTCAAGGTGGAAGTGCCTTAACTGATAATGAAGATATTATTGCATCATTTGTTGTATCAGGTGATAAAGGAGATACAGGGTTACAAGGTATTCAAGGTAGAACAGGACCTCAAGGTACTACGGGTACACAAGGAATCCAAGGTAGAACAGGTACACAAGGTATACAAGGTATACAAGGTATAACTGGTAATACAGGTGGTACAGGACCACAAGGAACAACTGGTACACAAGGTATACAAGGAATTCAAGGTAGAACAGGTACACAAGGTATACAAGGTATACAAGGTAAAACTGGTAATACAGGTGGAACAGGAGGAACAGGACCTCAAGGTATACAAGGTATAACTGGTAATACAGGTGGTACAGGACCACAAGGTAGTCAAGGAGATCAAGGATTACAAGGTGTGCAAGGTAGACTTGGTAACACAGGACCTACTGGACCAACTGGAGGACAAGGTATACAAGGAATACTTGGTAACACAGGACCTCAAGGTGATACAGGTAGCACTGGTCCAACAGGACCTACTGGTTCACAAGGTATACAAGGTAGACTTGGTAATACAGGACCTACAGGTAGTACAGGTAGCACTGGTCCTCAAGGTGTACAAGGTATTTTAGGAAATACAGGACCTACTGGAGGAACAGGACCTACTGGACCAACAGGTTCACAAGGTATACAAGGTAGACTTGGTAATACAGGACCAACAGGTCCTACAGGACCTACAGGTCCACAGGGTATACAAGGTAAAACTGGTAATACTGGAGGTACAGGTCCTACTGGTGGAACAGGACCACAAGGTGTACAAGGAATACTAGGTAACACAGGACCTACAGGACCTACTGGAGGAACAGGACCTACTGGACCAACTGGAGGACAAGGTATACAAGGTAGATTAGGAAATACAGGACCAACAGGTTCAACTGGACCTACTGGACCCACTGGACCAACTGGAGGAACAGGGCCTACAGGACCAACTGGAGGTCAGGGTATTCAAGGTAAAACAGGTTCAACAGGGCCTACTGGTGGAACAGGTCCAACTGGAGGTACAGGTCCACAAGGTGTACAAGGTAGAATAGGTAATACAGGACCCACTGGTGGTACAGGACCTACAGGTCCAACAGGAGGTACAGGACCTACTGGATCTACAGGACCTCAAGGTATACAAGGTAGACTTGGTACAACAGGACCTACTGGAGGAACAGGACCAACAGGACCTACTGGTGGAACAGGTCCTACAGGACCTACAGGTTCAACAGGATCTACAGGTCCACAGGGTATACAAGGTAACAAAGGTAATACAGGACCTACTGGAAGCACTGGACCATCTGGACCTACAGGACCTTCAGGACCAACGGGACCAACAGGACCTTCAGGAGGATTTACTACTGATTCTGATGCTCAAGTTAATTCATTAGGTGCAGGAACAAGTGCTTCAGGAACTACTGGTACTATTAGAGCTACAAATGATATATTTGCATTTTATTCTTCAGATGAAAGATTAAAAGAAAATGTGCAACCTATATTAAATGCTTTAGATAAAATCAAATTAATTAGAGGTGTTAGCTTTGATTGGATAGAAAAAGAAGGAATTCATGATAATAAAGGACATGATATAGGAGTAATAGCTCAAGAAATTGAAACTATCCTTCCTGAATTGATTCAAGTTAGACCTAGTGGATATAAAGCAGTAAAATATGATAAAATAGTAGCATTATTGATAGAAGCAATTAAAGAACTTCAAAATCAACTTGATAAGTTAAAAATTAAATAGTTATGGCAGTACCTAGTTCAGGATTATTATGTCTTAAAGGGTTTGCAGCGGAAAAAATTTGTAATAATTATAATTCCTTTTGCTCCTTTGGTATTGTAGGTATGAAAGGAGTTACAGTAGGTGGTCAGTTTGGCTCTTCTTGTACATTCCCAGCTACCAATACTGCTTCTCCTAATTATCCAGGAGGAACAGCACCTTATTGTTTTTCAGGATGGTATGGATATGATCATGATGCTGTAGCAGCAGGATGGTCAACAGGAGGTGCCATTAATATAAGCAGAGCTGGAATGTCACCAGGAGGTACTTCTGGAAATTCTATGACTGTTTGGGGAGGTAGTTGTAGAACAAATTCAAATTCATTTGCTCAAAATTTTGGTAATACTAGAGAATATAATGGTTCTAGTTGGTCTACTACAAGTGGAACTATAGCAACTGGTTGTGCTGCAGCAGGAGCTGGTCATCAAAATTCTATGATATGGTTTGCTCGTACTTCAGGATGTGGTGGCGCGTTTGCCTCCGGAGGAGGTACAAGACAAACTTGTGAATATAGTGGTAATAGTTGGTCTTCTGGTGGTAATCTACCAGGTTATGCTTTTGATACATCTGGGGCTGGTAACAGTCAAAATTCAGCTTTAGGAACTGCGGGTTATTCTTTTTATTCAATATCTTATCATGGTATTTATACTGGTTTTCCAAATGGTGCTACTTATGAATATAATGGTAGTACTTGGGGTAATGGTGGATTCGTTTCAGGTTATTTTAGGAGAGGACCATCATGGGGTAGCCAAAATTCCGCTGGTTTAATAGGAGATTTATCTACTAATTATGCTAATGCTACTACTAGAGAATATAATGGTACTAGTTGGAGTAATTCTGGTGCTATAGGTTCTGGTAGATTTGGTGCTAATGCAGGAGGTAATGTATCTAATGCTGCGGTACTAGCTTTTGGTTCTCCAACTAATATATTTGGTGTTCAATGTACTAATGTAGATAATCAAACTAGATGTGCTAATGCTATGTTATTTAATGGTTTATCTTGGTCTACTTCTTGTAATTCTTCTTGTTGCAGACAATTTGGCCAAGGTGCAGGATGTTGTACTGTATTTACAGTAACTGGAGGATGTGAAACTTTTCCTATTACTAATACACAAGAATATGTTTCATAATTTATAAAATTATTTGGAAATTTAAATAAAAATTGTTACATTATTAATCAAATCTAGTTATATGGAAAATATAGATTATAATAAATTAATCAACCACAATTTATCAGCCGAAAAGGCAATCCCAGGATCTTTAAGTATTTTAGATAAAGATGATAGAAAAACTTTATCTGATATTCAAGACCAATTAGGTGATTATTGGAGAAAAAGACAAATTTTTAGAACTAAAACTGAGGCCCATTTATCTGTTTTAAATGATTCCAAGCATCCAACTAAGGCATCTAAATACTGGCAATCTGTAAGAGAATTAACTAGTGCTATGGAAACTATAGTACGTGGAAGTTTTTCTGTTAAAAGAAATTTAGTAAAAATATCCGAAACAAAAGCATTAATTGAAAAATTTTCTAAAAAAAATAAAGAAAAATATAAACATAAAATTTTAAAACTTCAAATTTTACTAGAAGAAATGGAGTTTAATAAAATAATAAGAAATTCCGAAATAAAAGATCAAGTAAGAGAAATTAAAATGTGGTCGGATATTTGTACCGATTTAGATGATGGAACTTTTAATACTCAAGATTGTAATGTACACCAAGCTGATTCTTTAAGAGCACATTTTGAAAATAGACTTAAAGCATTAGGACCTGGTAGTGATATGGCTGATGTTATGACAACTAGAGGAATGATTAAATCCGCTAAGGAATTAACTAATGATAAAGGAGAATTATTAAGTTATAAACAATTAAACCAATTAGAAGGTAAGGATGTCCCCAAGTTACAGGAAAACCAATTGGAAGAAAATCAAAAAAACGCTTGGGCAAGAAATAAAAAATGATAAATTTTATATATCAAAAACATAAAGGTTTAAGTTCTAAAGATTGTAAAAAATTAATTAAAACTTTTCAAAATTCTCCTAAGCTACATGAAGAAGGAGCATGGTTAGGATTATCTAAAGCAAAGGCATCGGGGGATAAAAAATTAATAGAAAAAGAAAGAAAAAATGCTATTAAAATATCCACTGATATTTGTTTTGATCCATCTTTTCAAAAAAGAAAAAAATGGGGGCCTATATTAAATAATGTAGTTGACACCTTATATGGTGCTTTAGAAGATTGGAATATTAGGTTTAAAACTAACCAATGGTGTAGCCAATTAGAAATATATCCCTATTTTAATATGCAGTATTATAAACCTGGAGAGGGTTATCCAAATATTCATATTGAATCTGGGGCTATTGATACATCAAATAGAGTATTAACTTGGATGATTTATTTAAATAATGTAAATCAAAAGGGGGAAACAGCATTTCCATATCAAAATACATATTGTACCCCAGAAAAAGGAAAAATAGTTTTATGGCCAGCAGGTATTACTCATCCTCATTATGGTATTATAGCTCCATATGAAGAAAAATATATATTAACAGGTTGGTTTACTTATAAAATAAATAATGAGAACAAAAAAGGAGATAAATTATAAAGTTTGGGAAGAATTTCCTAGTCCTTTATTTACTATAGATGTACCTGGATATCTTTCTAGTGCCATAGAACATTTAGATGCTTTACCTTCTAATAATATATTACATAATAAAGAATTATATGAATTAAGTTATTTTTTCCTTCAAACATCAATAAACTATTCTAATCAATTATTAAAACATAGCCCTGAAAACGTTAAAATATCTAACTCTAAATTATTAAAATTTACTAAAAAAAATAAAGTAATAATTAAAAGTACTAAAACAACATATTTAAATGGATTATTTTATTATGGAGAAGGAGATATAGATAACCCACATGCTCAATTTCATAACCCTAATAATTATAGTTTAAAATCAGATTCTTTTGATTCACAATATACAATACCATATAGAACTATAATATTTAAACCCGGAAGATTAATAATATATCCCTCATTTATAAACTTAAGTTTTTCAGAAAATAAAAGTAAAAAAAATATTAATTATTTAAGTTTTAAATTACAAGCTAATGTCCAAGAAAAATAAAAAACCATACGTTGTATACCATGAGATTGATCCTAGTAAACAACAATTTCCTAATACGCCCAATAAAAATGATAACATTCCTTCTATGAAAGGTAGAAATAAGGAAAAGTATATGATTTTTCATGTAGAAGGTGGATTAGGTAAAAATATTGTTGCTACTCAACTTATTGATCCTTTACTATTTAAATACCCAAAAAGAAAATTAATAATAGTAGCTTCTCATCCCCAAGTATTTTTAAATAATAGAAATGTTTATAGAGTTTATAATTTAAATAAAACTCAATATTTCTACCAGGATTATATAAAAGATAAAGATAGTATAATATTTAAAGAAGATCCTTATAATACTGAACTACATATAAAAGGAGAAACATCTTTATTAGATAGTTGGAGAAAGGTTTTAGGTTTAGAAGACCAAGAAAATTATAACTATATTTTAAATGTCCCTATAAACTACTCCCAGGCAAAATATATAGAAAAATGGAGAAGAAATAAACCTATATTATTATTACATACAGGGGGAGGTCCCGAAGACTCACATAAACATAGATATTATGATTGGTGTAGAGATATGCCCGAAGAATTAGCTCAAGCTTTTGCAATGAAATTTGGCCAAAAATATCATGTTATTCAAGTAACTAGACCTGGGGGATACAAATTGCCTGGAGTTGAAGTAGTAGATTATCCCTTATCTAATTATGAATTATTTGCTTTAGTAGGGGCATCAGAACAGAGGGTTCTTATTGATTCATGTTTGCAACATGCCGCAGCGGCATTTAATAAAAGATCTTTAGTTTTATGGATAGGTACTTCACCTAAACAATTTGGGTATTTAGATTTTCATAAAAATGTAATTGCTAGGTCTCCTAAAATAGCTAGCCAGCTAATAGGTTCATATTTATTTGATTATGGCTTTCATGAGCAAGATCATGAAAATCCTTATTATTCACCACATGAAATGTTTAATTTTGAGGATATTTTAAATTTAATTCAATGAAAAAACAACTAATTTTTAATTGTTCCATGCCTAGAGCGGGTAGCACTCTATTACAAAATGTATTAGCCCAAAACCCTGATATGCATGCTACACCCACATCAGGATTAGTTCATTTAATTCATACAGCTAAAAAAGGTTATACTGAAAATGTTGAATTTAAAGGTTCTGATCATTATGATTGGAAAAAACATTTTCTTAAATTCATTAAAGGTGGGATGGAAAGTTTAGCTTCTAGTGTTGATGGTAAAAAATATTTTATAGATAAATCTAGAGGTTGGCTTAACCATATGGATATATTGTCTGAAATCTATAAAAAACCAAAAGCTATTTGTATGGTTAGAGATATGAAAGGGATTATGTGTTCATTAGAAAAAAGATACAGAGCACATCCAGAAATACTTCATAATTTTGAGGCTAAAAGAGCTGGATTATGCACCTTTGATAGAGTCCAGGCATATTCACAAACATTACCTTTAGACCAAGCATGGAAGGGATTAAAAGATTGTTTTGATAGGGACTTAGCTAAGCATATTATCTTTTTAAGATTTGAAGATTTTTGTGAGGCACCAGAAGATATATTGAAAGATGTGTACCATCATTTGGATATTCCATATTTTAGTCATACATTCGATAATATAGAACAAGTTACTCATGAAAATGATACTTTAACTTTACCCTTTGGAGACCATAAAATAAGAAATAACCTAAAATTACCCAATGATGATACTTATGATATTCTAGGTCCTGAAATTTGTAAGGAAATAGATAAAGAATTTGAATGGTATCAATCATTTTTTAAATATATTTAATATGTACGCAAGTTATAATTTTGACAGACCCGAAAACGATTCTCAAAACTATTATTTTTATAAAAATGGTTTTAATGAGGACGAATTAGCATTAATTGAACAAAGTGTTGCAGAAGTTCCTTTTGAAACTGCTACAACAGTAGGTGGAGAAGTATCTGATGTAAGATCATCTTCCATTAAGTGGCTTCACCAAAATGGTCCTGGAGATTGGTGGTGGTTATATGAAAAATTAAGTAATTATATAATGGAAGCTAATAATAATTTATGGAGATTTGAGTTAGAATCTATGCCAGAAGCAATTCAATATACTGAATATTATGCGTCTAAAAAGGGAAAGTATGACTGGCACCAAGATATAGGTCCTGGAATGTTATCAAAAAGAAAAGTTTCTGTAACGGTACAATTATCAGATGCTGAAGCATATGAAGGAGGAGATTTAGAATATTGGCAGGGAGGAAAAGACCCTATTACTGCTCATAGGGGAGCAGGTTCTGTTTTTATTTTCCCTTCTTATATGATGCATAGAGTAACTACTGTAACTAAAGGTACTAGAAAATCTTTTGTACTTTGGGTTGGTGGAACACATTATAGATAATGCTAAATAATCTTACTAAATTATCTAAACAACATGGAGGAGATCTTATACCTCTAATCATTCCTAGTGAATTAACTAATGGGGATGGTTTATGTAATGTTTCTGTTTTTGTAGAAAAAAATGGAGACGTTATTTTAAATATAAGGCACGTACATTATACTTTATATCATAGCACAATAAATCAAAAATATTATTGTGGTTGGGGTTGTTTAGCTTACCTAAACCCGGAAGATGATATGACTTTAACTACTGGAAATTATTTATGTAAGTTAAATTCGGATTTACAAATAGAACATTTTAATAAAATTGATACATCTAATAATGATATTAAACCCATTTGGGAATTTGTTGGTTTAGAAGATGCTAGAGTGTTTAGATGGGATAATAAATTATATGTTTGTGGTGTCAGAAGAGATACTAAATCTGATGGAGAAGGAAGAATGGAATTATGTCAAATAGATTGGACTAAAGACAAATGTACAGAAGTAACCAGACATAGAATAAATCCACCAGAATTTACTCATTTAGAAAAAAATTGGATGCCAGTTTTAGATAAACCATATCATTTTGTTAATTGGCCTAATCCAACTAAAGTTTATAAAGCTGATCCCAATCATATAACTAAAGTAGAAGTACCTTCTGGTATTATTGATGTTATCCCAAGTGAAGTAATTATAAATAAAACGGAAAAAATTACAGTAGAAAATGATAATATTTCTCAAGGTGTAAAATTAAATGCTCCATTAAGTTTAAGGGGAGGATCTCAGGTTATTACTTTAGGTGATTATTATATTTGTTGTGTTCATGAAACACATTGGTGGAATAATGATTTAGGATGTAAGGATGCTAGTTACAATCATAGATTTATTTTTTGGGATAAAAATTGGAACTATGTTAAAATATCTGAACCTTTTAAATTTATGGATGGACAAATAGAATTTTGTTGTGGGTTAGCAGAAAAAAATGATGATTTATTAATATCATTTGGATTTGTAGATAATGCTGCTTATATTTTAAGAATGCCCAAAACTGTACTAAATAAATTAAATTATACAACATCGTTTGATAATGAATAAAGATTTAAAATATCATTTAGATAATTATATTGAAGATCCCAAAAATCCTGATAATAATTTTTGGTTAGGATGGGAGTATGAAAAAATAGGCCAATATGCAAGTGCTCATACTTATTATTTAAGGTGTGCAGAATTAACAACATGTATGGATTTAGCTTGTGAATGTATTATAAAAACATGGTCTACAATAGAAAAACAAACAAGACGACCCTATTATGAAAGCCAACAGTTATTACTAGCAGTAGCTGAATTTCCTACTAGACCTGAACCTTATTATTTTTTAAGTAAAGCTGCAAGTGATAAAGAAGATTGGAAAGAAGCTTATGCTTGGGCTAGTATAGCTTTAGCTAATTGTAATTTTAATAGTCCTACTTTTAGAACTAGTGTAGGATATCCTGGTAATTTTGCTATTAAATACCAAAAAGCCTATTGTAGTTGGTATACTGGAAAAATGGAAGATTCTAAACAACTATGGATAGAGCTTTATAATGATGAAACATTAACCCCTGAATATAGACAAATAGTTATTAATAATTTACTAAATTGGGGTATATTAAAATTTATACATGAACCAGCTATTCATATTGAAAGCTTAAATCATAATTTAAGGTTTCCTTTTATTAATAAAGAAGTTATTGAAAAAAGTTATTCCCAAGCAATGCAAGATATGTTTGTATTAACTGTATTAAATGGTAAAACTAATGGTACTTATTTAGAAATTGGCTCTGGTGATCCTTTCATAGGTAGTAACACAGCTTTACTTGAAACTAAATTTAATTGGAATGGATTATCTATGGATTGGAATGATAAATGTGTTAATGATTTTAATCAATTTAGAAATAATAGATGCATTAAAAAGAATACATTGCTAACTAATTTTATTAATGTTTTAGGGCAATTTAATATGCCTACACATATGGATTATTTATCTTTAGATTGTGATCCCCAATCTACTACATATGAAACATTATTAAGAATACCCCTAGATAAATACTCATTCTCAGTTATTACTTATGAACATGATTTTTATAATGATCCTACTAGAAATTATAAGTATAAAGCTAAGGAACATTTAGAATCATATGGTTACATTTTAGTAACAAACAATATAGCAGCTTCGCCCGGTCATCCTTTTGAAGATTGGTATATGCATAAAGATAGTTTTACTCAAGAAGAAATTGATAGGATTAAAAATTTAAGTATAAATAGATCCGAAATTTCTTGTAAAGAAATAATTTATAAATAATGATTTATTGGTTTACGGGTCAGCCCGGTTCTGGAAAAACAGTATTAGCAAACATGCTAAAAGAAGAATATTTGCCTCATGCTTATAGAATTGATGGAGATGAGATGAGAGAATTATTTAAAAATAAAGATTATTCTATGAAGGGTAGAATAGCAAATATAGATGCTGCCCAAAAAATTGCACATTATTTACATAATCAGGGCAAAGATGTAATAGTATCTTTAGTATCTCCATACTCAGATCAAAGAGAAGAATTTAAGGATATAATGGAGTGGCAAATACAAGAAATTTTTGTACATTACAATTTGGCTGAAGTTAGACGAGGAAGGGAACAATATCATGTTATGGATTTTCAAAAACCAATTTTTGATTTTTTAGATATAGATACGACTACTGATACGCCAGAAAAATCATTAAAAAAAATATTAAAATATGTCAAAAAAGTTTAGTTTATTTATTGGTAGATGGCAACCCTGGCACAGTGGACATCGATGGTTAATAGATCAGCGTTTAAATGAGGGTAAAAACGTGTGTATCGCTATAAGAGACGTGGAACCTAGTGAAGATCAACCATGGACTGCCCAAGAAGTTTTAGAAAATTTACAACATGAATTAATTGATCTAATACAAGAAGGCAAAATAAAAATAATAAAAATTCCTGATATTGAGTCAATTAATTATGGTAGAGGAGTAGGTTATGATATTATTGAACATGAACCTCCTAGTAATATTTACGATATTTCTGCTACTAAGATTAGGGCTAATTTAAGGAAGGAAGGCAAATTATAATTAATTTGCAATACGTATAACTAATTAAATATAATTATGAGTTGGACCTATAAATCACAAAAAATAGGCGATATCTCTCAATTTCCAGCAAATACATACGGCTTCGTATATATAGTTACTCACAAACCCTCTGGGAAAGCTTACATAGGAAAAAAAGTCTTATATTTTACTAAAAAGGTTAAGATAGGAAAAAAAGAGCTTGCTAAACTAGAAGGAGTAGTTGGTCGTCGCCCTGCCTATAAATTAGCTGTCAAAGAATCTGATTGGTTAAATTATTATGGCTCACATAAGGAAATTAAACAATTATTAACTGAAAATAAACAAAACGAATTTCAAAAAACCATTTTAAAATGTGTACCTAGTAAAAAATTACTTACTTATTTTGAAGTTAAATACCAAATGATTTATCAAGTATTAGAAAAACCAGATGAATTTTTCAACGATAATGTATTAGGTAAATTTTACAGCAAGGACTTCGGAGAAATTGAATTTGAAGATTTTTTGGAAAACGAAAAACAATAACGTATATTATCGTTTATGGTTAATCAATTATTGGTTACATTAGTTAATTCCGTTTTAGGAAAAAGCAAACCTACTGCACGTAATAATTACGCGTATCATTGTCCTTTTTGCAACCATCATAAACCTAAACTAGAAGTTAATCTTACAGAAAATCGTGAAGGTAAAAACCCTTGGCATTGTTGGGCTTGTGATGTTAGAGGTACTACTATTTATTCTTTATTTAAACAATTAAAAACATCAGTTGATAAATTTACTGAATTAAAAAGTTTAGTAAAAACTTCTAAATCAATAACCCAAACCCAAGTTCATACTAATGTAACATTACCTGACGATTTTATTAGTTTATCTAGTGATAATACAAATGATATTATGGCTAGACATGCCATAGCATATCTAAAAAAAAGACGCATTAGTAAGTACGATATTTTAAAATATAATATAGGATTTTGTAAAAAAGGTTTATATAAAAATATGATTATTATTCCTACTTATGATGCAGATGGGAGATTAAATTATTTTACAGCTCGTTCATTTGAAAAAGAACCTTATGTTAAATACAGAAACCCTTCAGCTAGCAGAAATATAATACCTAATGAACATTTAATTAATTGGAATGTTCCTGTAGTTTTATGTGAAGGTTTATTTGATGCTATTGCTATAAAAAGAAATGCTATTCCTTTATTAGGTAAAAATATCCAAAATAGCTTAATGAAAAAAATAGTTACCTCTGTGGTAGATAAAATTTATATTGCATTAGATAGGGATGCAATTAAACAAGCTTTAAAATTCTGTGAAAAATTAATGGCAGAAGGA
>MDTB01049618.1_pt1 | contig 19218 bp, 16 predicted proteins | sample 811161 | NCBI WGS metagenome assembly MDTB01 (sample SAMN05326650, study PRJNA326480) | marine metagenome | isolation source: seawater | place: Mediterranean Sea | collected 2009
AGGTAAGCAGAGTGGTTTACGATATTTCAAGCAAACCTCCAGCAACTATTGAGTGGGAATAATTTTTATGAAAAAAGTTAAAATAATATTATTTATAACGATTATTTTATTTATAGTTTCTGGTTACTACCTTAGTGATGATAAGTATTTCAACAAAATAATTTCTGATAATAATCTTAATAGTCCAATAGATGCTTTCAAATATATTAATCTGAATACCTCTGATACAGATGATTCTTATGCTTCAAAATATGAAACTGAGAACCTTATGCAGCAATATCAAACTCCAAAATATATTCTGACTAAGAGAAATTATCTTTCGTGTGATGAAGGAGCTATTGTATTAGCTACGATCGTCCATGAGCTTGGGTACAAGACAAGATTAGTAGACCTATTAAATGTTGAAAATGGAGTTAGTGAACACACTGTATTGGAAATTTATGATGGAGAAAGATGGGTACTTTATGATACTTTTAATGATATCCATGATATATCTTATAATGAGTCTGCAGGTTATTCGGCTATCCCAAGATATAGAAACTATCCGAGATTTTATAACTTTTTAATTCAAAATAATTTCTTTTTAAAACAAATTGCAATTAGAATAAGAGGGGTTGATGGGTAAATGAAAAAGAACTTACTAACCAACAGCACAATTCTTAGCAAAAGTTTTTACCATGTCTAGAGTCTTCAAATATATTTATCTAAGAGTAATTGACTTTATTTTGGATGCTTTGATACCAAGAATATCTGGTTCATATTCCTATAACAACAAGAAAGCCTACCATCAAATTTTCTTATATTTATCGAACGAAAATCAAACATACTTAAGTCCAAACCCTAGAGTTGACTCCAAGTCAAAGAATGCCCCAGTGGTAGAAATATATGAATTCGGTTGTGGTTCGGGCGCAACTGGGTCTGAATTACTTCGTGCTGCAAAAGCTAACGGAATACTTGTTTCTAGATACTCCGGATTTGACTCTTTTGAGGGCCTACAAAACCTTAATGACAGAGACAAAAAGAGGTGGGCGACTGGATCATTTAGATATGAGAAGGATCGCGCAGAAATAAATATTAAAAAAAATGCTTCTTCGGAAACAGAAGTAGAAATTATAGCTTCTCAATTTCATGAACTTGATATGATCTGCAATATTAGTACAAATGATTGGGTCATTCATATTGATTGTGACTTGTATTCTTCGACAAAGGAATCACTACGAATTTGTAGGAATCTTATTATGCGGGGAGGTGGGATAATAGCATTTGACGATTATTATTCCGGAATTATGAAAAATGTACCTGGAGAAAAGGACGCTTTTACAGAATTCTGTGAAGATGAATCATTAGATGTATGTTTTTGGTCCCCGTACTCACAAAACGGTGCTTTATTTATAGTCCCAACACAACCGAATATCAAGGCTTTGTAAAACTGCGATTATTGAGAGGGGATGAAATAAATAGTTAATATCAGTTGTTTACGAGCGACATGATTTGTGACTTCAATGCAGGAATGCAGGTTTCAAATATATTAAAATTCAAATCTGGAACACCCTCGCAACTATTGAAAGTTATAACTTCGTGGCATAATAGGAATGAGAAACGTAGTTTAATAAATCATGAAGCTTCCAGAAACTGAACTTCCGTCTAATAAAAAATTTGGCAACTTTTTTACGATCTTGTTCATTATCATAGCTAGCTACTTTTATTTTAATAAGTCTTTAAACTTAACATATATATTTGGAGTTGTTGCTACGGTTTTTATGTTGGTCACAATTTTTAAAGATGAATTACTACTTCCTCTCAACAGATTATGGATGAGATTTGGATTATTAATAGGAATGATAATTGGTCCTATTGTTCTAGGGCTGATTTTTTTTACTTTGTTTTCTCCAGTTGCAATTTTTATGAGACTATTTGGACGTGATGAATTACATCTAAAATATAAGAAAAAATCTAGTTACTGGATTTTACGCGATGATTCAATTTGTGCAGATTCTTTTAAACGTCAATTTTAAGGAATGAAAAGATAATGGAGCTTTTAAAAGAACTTTGGGAATTTCTTAGAATTAGAAAAAAACTTTGGCTTGCACCCATTATCACTGTAATGCTTATATTTGGAGGACTGCTCATACTTGCTCAAGGGTCAGTTATTGCACCTTTCATTTATACAATATTCTAGGAATTAATGTATATTTTAGGTATTTCTGCTTTCTACCATGACAGTGCAGCATGCATCCTTAAAGATGGAGAAATAGTTGCAGCAGCACAAGAAGAAAGATTTACTCGTAAAAAGCATGATCCAGGTTTTCCTCATTATGCTATTCAATACTGCTTAAAAGAGGCGAACATAGCTTCAACTCAAATTGATAACGTGGTTTTTTACGAAAAGCCTTTCGTGAAATTTGAACGATTGCTCGAAACATATTTGGCTTTTGCACCCAAGGGTTTTTCCAGTTTTGCGCAAGCAATGCCTTTATGGATTAAAGATAAACTCTTTCAAAAATCAACTCTTAATAAGGAGTTAAAAGCTGCATTAGATGAAAATATTGATTGGCGAGAACGCTTACTATTTTCTGAACACCACTTATCACATGCAGCTAGCGCTTTTTATCCTTCTCCTTTTGAAAGGGCTGCAGTATTAACTCTCGATGGTGTTGGTGAGTGGACTACCACATCCATAGCTGTTGGGAGTGGAAGTGAACTAAAAGTACTTAAAGAAATTCATTTTCCACATTCATTAGGATTATTATATTCAGCATTTACTTACTACACTGGATTTAAAGTTAATTCCGGGGAGTACAAAGTCATGGGTTTGGCGCCTTACGGTGAGCCTCGGTATTCAGATTTGATAAAGGAAAAATTAATTACAATTGCCAGTGATGGAAGTTTTCAATTAGATATGAGTTACTTTGATTATGCTACTGGCTTAACTATGACAAACAAGAAATTTAATGCGCTATTTGGAGGCCCACCACGCAAATCTGAGACAGAATTAACACAGCGCGAAATGGACTTAGCTGCTTCTGTGCAAAAAGTAACAGAAGATATAGTTATTAATATTGCTAAAGTCATTGCAAAAGAAACGGGTGAAAAAAATCTTTGTTTAGCTGGCGGGGTTGCTCTTAATTGCGTTGCAAACGGTATTCTTCTTCGTGAAAAAGTATTCGATAATATATGGATTCAGCCAGCTGCAGGTGATGCAGGAGGAGCTCTTGGTGCTGCACTTTCTATTTGGTACCTACATCATAAAAAAGAGAGAAACTCATCATCAAATCGAGACTCAATGAAAGGCGCCTTTCTTGGCCCAGGATTTGAGGATAATGAGATTGAATCAAAACTTAAATCACTAGGCGCAGTATATAAAAGGCTTTCTGAAGAAGATCTTATAGAAGAAGTTGCATCTGCACTAGCTACTGAAAAAGCTGTTGGATGGATGCAGGGGCGAATGGAATTTGGTCCAAGAGCCCTTGGAGCAAGAAGTATTATTGCTGATCCTCGTTCTCCCATGATGCAAAAGCAACTTAATCTAAAGGTTAAATACCGCGAAAGCTTTCGACCATTTGCACCTAGTGTGCTCCGTGATGATGTAAATGATTGGTTTGAGCATGACTCAGACAGTCCTTATATGCTTTTTGTAGCCGATGTTCAAAAAGATAAACATCGCACAATGACAAGTGATGAAGAAGAATTATTTGGTATAGACAAATTAAATGTACCAAGATCGTCTGTACCAGCAATCACACATATTGATTATTCTGCACGTATTCAAACTGTTCATGAAGATACTAATTCTAAATATCATGCAGTCATATCAAAGTTTAAAGAAAAAACAGGTTGCCCTCTTGTTGTTAATACATCTTTCAATGTTCGTGGCGAACCTATAATATGCTCGCCTGAAGATGCCTTTAAGTGTTTTATGGGCACAGATTTAGATATTTTAGCTGTAGGAAATTATTTACTTTTAAAAGAAGATCAAAATCAAGAACTTAAAGAAAATTATGAGGAGCGCTATGAATTGGATTAAAAACTTTAGTATTGTTTTTATAATAACAATTATCTCCGTTAAATGCGCTGATCTTATGTTAGGTCATTTAGCACCTGAGAGCGCATTTGGAATAAATGAAAGAGGTATTAATAGGTCACTCAATATGAGAGAAATTAATCCTCACTTTAATGCAGTTTTATGGCCATCCCAAGATTATATTGAAGGAACAGATTCCCTAGAAAAAGATGGTTATCTAATTAGGACAGATGAATATGGATTTATTGAAAATGGAAATGAAATTAACTTCTCAGATAATGTCTTAAAATCAATAATTTTCTTTGGTGGTAGCACAACAGAACAGTTATTTATCTCTGAGAGATCTAGATGGTCAAGTATTCTTGAAAGAAATTTGAACGAAATTGATCAAGAAAATTCTTACATTGTAAGAAATGGAGGTTTTTCTGGAAATAACTCAATGCACTCAACTTTAAATTTTATTGCTAAAGGTGCTCCGCTTTCTCCAGATTATGTTGTGCTAATGCATAATATGAATGACCTTGGTATATTACGATTGACAGGAAGTTATTGGAGTACACCAAGTAAATTTTCATTGGTACAAGTTCAAGAATCTTCTTTATTTATGATGTTACGTCAAATAAAAGACATCCTCATTCCAAACTCCTATGAACTTCTTAAAAGAAATACATCTAATAATGACGACTTTGAGGCATTTAGGAATCAAGATATAGTAGATATTAAAATTATTGAAGATCAATTTAGAAGATCTCTAAATACTTTTATTGATGTTTCTTTACAATGGGGTGCTGAGCCAATATTAATGACTCAATTTAATCGAATAAATCCAGACGATGAACTCTTTAAAAAGCAAAGTTCAAATATGGTTGATAGCGAAAAATATATTAAGAACTATGCACGTTTAAATGATGTAATCAGGGAAGTAAGTGCTAGTCGTAAAGTTGATGTTATTGATCTAGCAAATTTAATACCAAGTTCTAGTGAGTTTATGTATGATCCAGTTCATTTAAATGAAAATGGAAGTATATTGGCCGCAGAAATTTTAACCGAATACTGGACTAAGAAGCTTAGACTTTAATGAATTACAGGCGCGATATAGATGGCTTGAGAGCAATAGCTATATTGCCTGTTATTTTTTTTCATGCCGGGTTTAACAACTTTGATTACGGATATTTAGGGGTTGATATTTTTTTTGTTATAAGTGGTTTTTTAATAACCTCATTTATTGTTAATGATCTAAAACTTGAAAAGTTTAAAGTCTTAAATTTTTTTGATAGAAGAGCAAGAAGAATTTTGCCTGGCTTGGTTTTTATTATGATTGCTTCAATTCCTCCTGCATTAGTTTATATGCAACCAGATGATCTTGAGAATTTTGGTCAAAGCCTTTTTGCTACATCATTATTTAGTAATAACATCTTGTTATATTTAACTTCTGGATATTGGGATATTGCATCAGAATTTAAACCATTGCTTCATACATGGAGTTTGTCTGTGGAGGAGCAATACTATGTTGTTTTTCCTTTCTTGATGATTTTAATTTGGAAGCTTAAAAGTTTTTGGTTGATGTTCTTATTATTCCTCTTTTTGTCTATTATAAGTTTTTTTTATTACTATTTTGGTAGCTTTGGCAATGAATCAATTGAAAGCAGAGCGTCTTTTTTATTACTATTTGGAAGGGCATGGCAAATTCTGTTAGGAGCAATAGGCGCATTAATATCGCTTAAAGTAATAACTAAAATAGATACTGTTAAAAAATTTTATAAAGAATTTATTTGTCTTCTTGGAATATCGTTAATTTTATTAAGTATGTTTCATTCGTTGATATTCGAATTGAATCAGATATATCTTCCAGTGTTAGCATCTATAGGAACTTTATTGTTGCTAGTTTTTTCTAATCAAAATCTCATCGCTACAGCTCTATTGAGAAGTAAATTATTTGTATGGATTGGCCTAATAAGTTACAGCCTTTATTTGTGGCATCAACCTATTTTTGCATTTGCAAGAATTAGAAGTTTTGATGAACCTTCTTTTGTTTCAATGATCTTGTTAATATTATTTTTAATACCGTTAGCAACTTTGAGTTTCAAGCTTGAGAGATTTTTTAAAAATCCTAAAAATGTTAACAACAGAATTTTTTATTCTTCATTGACCGTTTCTTTAATAATAATTTGCTCTGCTGGCTTAACTTTTCATTTTTCCAATGGTTTTTATAAGAATTATAATGAGTTAACTGCGCCTTACCTTGTTGAGGACAAATTCTATGATAACGATGGTTACATTGTTGATGCTTTTAAATTTCAAGATTTAGAGTTTTCAGGAAATAAAAAGAATTTAATTATATATGGCGATTCATTTGCTAGAGATTTTATCAATATGGGAAGATCAAATGATTATTTTAAAAATTATGAATTTACAATCAGACCATATAACTGTTTCAATAAGCAGAACTATACAGATGAAGAAAAATTCAATCTGATTAAAGAAGGAGATTTGATTATTATTAGTTATCGAATATTACCCTCCGAAGCATCTAAAAGATGTTTCAAGAACAAAATCAGTTATCTTGAAAAGAACAAGATTGATTTCTTAGTCATTGGAACTAAAGATTTTGGATACAATATAAACAGACCATTAAAAGACAAAATTTATGATTTTAAAGCGAAGCCTAGTGAAGAAATTTTAGAGTTTAATGATTTTTTAAAAAATAATGTTCCCAATGAAAAATTTATTGATCTTTTGAACTTAATATCTACTGAAGACGGAGTTCCCTTATTTACTGATGATAATAAACTAATGAGCATAGATAGGGCACATTTAACTTATTTTGGAGCTAAAGAAGTTGGAAAAATTATTTTTTCAGATATTCGAATGAATGACCTAAATTAAATATTTCAACAATAAGGCAAATATTTGAACATTCTACTTTTTTTGTGTAATCTCGGATTCTAAAAATAAATTTATATGAATATCTTTAATAGAAAAAGGACTTTTTTCTTAACTTTTATAGCACTAATATTTATTGCCCTTTTATTCAGTTCAAATACCAGTAGGGTAACCCCAGCTTCTGCAGACGTAACGAGATTTATTTCTTTTGGAGATAATCCTCATGTCCCTGAAAATGATGTAGAAAATAACCTAAATATGCTTTTGAAATCGATCAATGAACATGATTCCGCTTTAATTATTCATGTTGGAGATACGCTTGGAGGCAGGGAGCCTTGTACCAACTCTATGATTGATCTTCAACGCAATATCATGAATCGCTTAGATGCTCCTGTGTTATATACTCCAGGAGATAACGAATGGCGTGATTGTTACCAAGAAAAAAAGGGTGATGTGTATGATAATCAAGAAAGGTTAGCATACATAAGAAAGACCTACTTTTCTGATAATAAAACACTTGGCAAGAATTCAATAAATGTTGAGAATCAATATCTAGATGGATATCCAGAAAATGCACGTTTAATGATTGATAATGTTGCTTTTATTACTGCTCATTTAGTAGGATCAAATAATAACTTTGATGAAACAAATGAACGAAATACTATTGAGTATTTAGCACGCGATACAGCTAATATTAATTGGATTACAGAAAGTTTTAAAAAATATGAAAAAGCTAATGCTATTGTAGTTGCAATACATGCAGATATGTACTCTGAAGGCTCATTGCTTTCTTTTGAATATAAGAAATTTGCAATGGCTCTCTACAACCTAAGTAATGAATTTGAAAAGCCAGTACTAATTTTGTATGGAGATAGTCATAAATTTAAGGAATTCCAGCCGATGCCAAAAAATTATCCATATATTTATGCTATTGAAAATTATGGAAACCCTGATCTAAAGGCATTATTGATTGAAATTGATACAAAAAAAGGGAAACCATTTACTATTATTAAAGTAATTAAAGGTGAAAGCTTTAAGACGTGGTTTTTAAGAAATTTCTACAGAACTGTTAATTATTTGATTAGGAATTTTAAAAAAATTGCTAGTTATTTAGAATAATTTAGAATTTATAAAAAAGCATCTATAATGATATATCTTAATTAAAAATAGATTTATGCGTAATAAAAAACAAAATGAAACCCTTGAGCATTCAATGCACCATGCTTATGAGTCTAATATTTTTAAAGATATCTTAAAGAAAATTCCATTCTTATTTGACTTTTCTAAAGCAACATACATTTTTATACTACATATAATTTCTAAAAAACGTTGGAAAAAAATACTTCTTAATACCGAGATTAAATTAAATCTAGGATCTGGTTCAACTAAAGGGAAGAACGGATGGGTGAACGTTGATTTATTTGGCGCAGACATCAATCATGATCTTACAAGAGGCGTACCTCTTGATGATAATACAGTTGATGCTGTATACAGCTCACATGTTTTTGAACATATTCCTTATAAAGATCTACTTCATGTCATAAAAGAAATTAGAAGAATTTTAAAACCAGGTGGAAAGTTATTGGTATGCGTTCCAAATGCGGGTTTATATCTCAGAGCATATTTTAATAATGAAATGTTTGTTAATTACGATGAAATGTATATTCCTGCAGCAGTAAATACTAATAGCAAGATAGACCAATTAAATTATATTGCATACTTAAATGGTGATCATACCTTTATGTTCGATGAAGAAAATATAATAAATATATTAAAAATGTGTGGTTTTAATAGTGTTGACTTTAGAGATTTTGATGATGAAATAGATCATCCAGAAAGAGATTTTGAGTCGATGTATGTTCAAGCTTTTAAGTAATTATCTTAAAAGTTCTTATCTTTAATTTAGTATGAAACTCTTTGAATTTGTGCCAATGTTGCAAGAAATTTAGATGATCTTACCTGCCTAAACGGAAAATCTTTCATCAATAAATTAACTTTTTTTCTTGATTTTGGATTGAATTTTAATTCAACTATTACGTAGTCTTTTGCAAGCATCACAAGGTCTGAAGGCGATTTACTGTCACAGTATGAAATATTTTTATCAATGGTCATTCTTATTTGACTATCACTTTTTAATTCAAAGTATTCCCTTTCATAATTTGTAAAGATTGTGCTTAATAAATTAAAGGCAGCGAGGGAAGGTTGATATTTAATGATAGATTCTAGTGAGCTCTGTATCGAATTTATACGGCATAAATAGTCTTCCTCTTTTTTATAAGTTACCTTACCAATATTTAATTTATCACTTACGCTATTCACTTTTCTTTTTACCTCAAATGTAAATTCTTGTGATTCTGATAAGAAGGTGTCTAAGAAATTTCTGTCTAATTCTCCATACCAACGAGTTCTTACTTTTATTCTCTTTGACTCTCCAGACATATTACTTGATGCAAAATCATAATTTGGAGTATCAAAATACAATGAGTTAACCATTCTGGGACTATAACTTTCTTGAAACATTGAATACCCATATAACCAATCATATAATTTTGGTATATCCATGAAGAAAACTTTATATTTTATTTCCTGGCGAATAGTTTCTTTTGAAAGGTTCATTATTTTTTCATTCTTCCTTCATATAGTTGATCAATATCTATTTCAGATATATCACAACTTTCATTATCAACAACTAAGTTAGTACCTTTTTCTCTAACACACAAATTGCTTTCAATTTCGTTATTAATAATATATTTATTTACTTCCAACCTAGTATCGCCTTTATAGAAAGGTTTTTTGACATAAGTCATAAATGAGTCAAACTCTACATTTTTAAGATTGATATTTGATGCCTTTACAATACTAGAGTCTTTGACTGCAATGCCAGTTGCAACTGTATCATATGAAGCATCGTCAATAACTGCAAATGACTTTTCTCCAACTGAAAAAGCCTTGTCTTTGATATATTTTGCATCCATTCTGATAATGCTGAGATTTGAACCTGAAATATCGAGTCCATCTCCACCCACATTTTCAAGGACAATATCCGAGATAGTACCTTCACAAAAATCACAGTCAAATGCATCCGATATAGCATCATTAATTTTTAATCCAGATATATTAACTTTGGCATCAATTATGTTTAATTGATCCTCTGCATTTCCATTTTTAATACTAACGTTTTTTAAATTAAATGTTCCACCGTAACCATTTATCGAACCGGTGTATCTTCTTAATAATGAATCCATTGTTGCTAAATTATAAAAATTTGAATTCTGTATAACAGAAATTTGTTCCTTATCGTTTTTGATATAAATACCTCCGGTATTGTTTCCTTCGATATTAATAGGCATTTCTTTGGAACCTTTCATAACAACTGATGAATTAAATATTAAATTACCACCTTGATTAATGATGATTTTAGTTCCTGGCTCTATTATTGTTTTTGATTCAAAAATTATGCTTTCATTAAAAGTTAATGTTCCTTTCAATCTACAATGACCATCATTTTTATTGTATTCACAGAAATTTTCTGCTGTTTTAGGTGAATTTAACTCATAATTTATATTAGTAAGAGAATACTTATTATTATTAATTTTTTCTACACCATTGATATTAAATTTAACCAAAATATCATCACTATAAGATCCTGTAAATTCGGTTTTTATATCAACAAAGCTTAAAGATTGAAGTTTGGAGGATGGTATGACCTTATTAACCTTAATCTCTTTATTATTCGCATTAATAGAATCAATTCTTATCTCATCACTCAACAAGTTAAATACTCTAATTGTGCCATCATCAAAATGAAATATTTCACTTACTTTATCAATTTTTTCAAGTTGCTGGGCTGTAATTTTATCTTGTTGGGCTTTAATGTTAACTTGTTGATTTGAGATTAAATTAATCTTTTGGACTACCTCTGAGATACTCTCGTTTAAAAAAGATAAGTTTGAAAAAATTGGAGTTGTTTCAAACCGTTGATCATTATAGAAATAATGCTCTTTTAAATTATTTACAGCTTCCACTGGATCATTATTATTAAAAAAATTATCAAGATATTTTAATTCTTCTCGAAGCTCATCTTGAGTTAAGGGACTTTGCCTAAACAAAATTTTATATACGTAGGGAAGATCACTAATTGTGCTAGTATATTTTTCAGCATATCGCCAATATCCTTGATCAGTTAAAATTGGCTCAAGATGTTTTTCATATGGATTCCAAGTAAGCCACATATTTCTGGGATAAAGTGAGTGCGTATCACCCCAAACAAGAGCTAGAGCAAGATTGCTAATTAATGCTTTCCTGTCAAAGATACTAGCATCTTGACTTGAAATAGAAAGGTGGACATGACTATATATTTCATTAAGTATAGGATCTTGTAAAATTTCACTTTCCTTACCTCGAATATTTATAGTAACACTAGGGTCAGAAATGAAATATCCCAGATATCTTCCATCATTCCACCTTCTAAAATAAGCTGATCGGTTTTCATCAGAAATACGAAAAATACCTAAACGTTTAACTGCTTGTAATTCTAAGAATTTTTCATCAATTACTGGTTCTGCATTCATGACGCCCCAGCTTTCACCGTTAAAAGTAATCTTATAGAACTCTTGCCTGATAGCAGACAATCCACCAAGCTCATTGTTGAAATTATGAAAAACAGTATCATAAGGAAATTGTCTGGATCCAGGTTTTTGAACTGCGAACTCTTTCATACCATGAATAAGACCATCTTTAACATTAATCCTTAAACTCATTCTTTTTACTGAAGTCCAATGATCTGAACGATTTCCTTTAAGTTTAACCTTACATTTGTAAACATTAACACCATCAGAAACTTTGCAAGTTACATTTTTAGAATCAACATTTATATTATCGATTAGAGCTCTTTCTCGATCTTTCAGAATTTTTTCAAATTGTTTAAATTTTATAAATATTTTGATTTCTTTAAGATTTGTATTGTCCTTTCCCAAGATTCCATCAAGCATAGATTTTGAAAGATTTGATGAAAGTGGCAAGATATCTTCTGCAGATAAATGTCCAAAAGAAGGCGAACTACCTTTATCAAAAAGCTGAGTGGGGGTAGAAAAACTTGTAGCAAAACTTTGAAGTTGTTGTTTTTCAGAATCAAAAATCTTACCTAAGTCTAAAGAATAGATAAATAATATTAGTATTAATGTTGATAAAGAAAGAAAATAATAAAACTTTTTCTTATTTGCCTTAAAGTTGCTTTTTTTTAGCATTAGAGAGAAAAATTACCAATTCACTCCAGACTCAACCATATTAAAGTCAATATCATTATCAGTACTTTTAAGAGCATCAATTAGTTCTTGAAAATTAAAGTCTTCATCCACGCTAATATTGAAATATGCGTTTATCTTATTGCCTGTATTCTCTGTTCTGATAATTTTATACGCTGTAACTTTTTGATCAATAACATTAGTAACTTCATTATATTTATTTTGTGAAAGTTTGACTAAAAGAGTATATTCTCCATCAACTTTTGATGACCCTCTCGATGTTCCCACCATGAATAGATATATTAGGATTGCAAAAGTAATTATAGTTGTAATCAAAGAAAAACCTGCTCCAAACCCTAGGCCAACTGCAATGGTTAGGAATAAGTACCCCAATTCTTCTGGTTCTTTTATTGGCGTTCTAAATCGAACTATTGATAAAGCTCCAACTAATCCAAGTGATAAAGCAAGAGAGCTTTTAACAACAGTTATAACCATAAAAACTGTTAATCCAATTAAAGGAAGAATTGCACCAACATGAGTCTTGCCACCTAAACTTCTGGAGTATTTCTTATAAAACCAACCCACTAAACTCACAAGCATCATGCATAAGAATAGGTTTACAAGAACAGCTGAAATGGATTGTTCTGCGAATTGTTGAACAGAAAGTAAATCGTTTAAATTATTCATCTGAGTATATTAACTTAAAATATTAATTAATAAAAAAGAAACTCTTATTATTTCAGTAACTCCCTCAAAACATCTAAATATTTTTTTATTGATTCATCTATGTGAAAATCATTAAGATGTTTAATTTTTCCTCTTTTGATCTTTTCGCTCATCGAAAAATTATGAATTGAACTTACTAATTGATCCTCATTATTAACATCTATTAGCTTAGAACCTGGAACACCTTGAAGCAACTCGCTTGGACCATGCATACAATTTGTAGATATGATTTTAGCATTAGTAGATACAGCTTCGACTAGAATACTAGGCATCCCCTCAAAGTATGAATTTAAAACAAATATATCTGAGTTATTTAAATAAGAATAATAATCATCTTTGAAGCCTATTATTTCAATATATTTAAATAGGGCATGATCTTTTATATATTGATTAATCTTTTTTTCTTCCTCTCCCTCACCAATAATTATTAATCTTAAGTTATTATTTAATTTTAGTGCTTTTTTGAAGGCGCACACTAATTCAAAAATACCTTTTTCAGGTGAAAGTCTTCCAATTGAGGATACAAGACAAATGCCCTCCATACTATACCAATGATGATTTGGTAATTTTGTATAATTATTGTTATGTTTTTTTGTAAGAATTCCGTTATAAATTACTTTTACTTTAGATTTTTCTAATTTTAAAGACTCTAGCAAACCTTTCTTAACTCCTTTTGAGACAGCAATAATTTGATCCGATTTTTTAAAAAGAATATTAGAAAGTTTTCTGAGCAAAAATTCATCAAAGAAATTTTTTGATGTTCTGCATACAGAATTAAAATCTGACCTAGCTCCAACAATTATTTTAGGTTTATGTGAAGAAAATAATCTTGCAAGCAATGCAATATTGCCTATCATGTACATTGATGTATGAACAACAGTAGGTTTTGACTTATTGTAGAAAACAACCAACCCAATTAGTAAAGATAATAAATTCGATACTTTTAATTTAGTAATAATTACTCCAGGCTCAATAAGCTTTCTAAGCCCTCCGTCTTCAAACCAATATACTAACTCACTTTGGAAGTCGCTATTATTAAAAGAATTTGCCATCCTAATAAAAGATGATTCTGTTCCACCTACATGAAAACTTGGTATTATGAATGATATTTTTTTCATAAATATATTACGTCAAGATATTTTTTATAAATTAGATTTAGCTCGAATTCGTTTTCTATAATTTTTCTTGAATACGCTCCCATATCAGAAATGCCTTTTTGGCTATTCATAATTTTATTTATTGCTTGTATTAAGCTTTTAGTTGAAAGTGCTTCACAGAAGTAACCGTTTAAACCTTCTTGAATACATTCGTTACAACCAGGAACTTTTGAGCATATTAAAGCTCTTCCTGAGGCCATAGCCTCTAAGACAGCTAATGGCATACCTTCCCCAAAGGAAGGAAATACAAATACATGATAGTCATTAATATTTTTTAAAAAAGTATTTTGATCCCAAGCGCCTAAATATTCTATAGCATCAGATTTTATTATTTTATTGTATAAAGATTCTTTTATTGAAAACGCATGATTCTTCTTATATTTTCCAGCCATATAAAAGTCCGCATTTATATTTGCATTTTTTAAAGCAACAGCAGCATCATAATACTCACCAACTCCCTTTGAATAGAAGAGGTCACTAGCAAATATAAACTTGATTCTCTTAAAACTTTTAATAGAATTAAAATTAATTGTGTTTAAGTTAATACCGTTACCTTTTATAACAAATGAAAAATGTTTTTTACCAAGAATTTCTTCAAAGAAATTTTTATCTTCATTATTTTGGAATATAAATTTACTTTTGGTAGATTGAAATAAAGAAAATATTCTAACAACAATAGATCTAAGATTTTTGCTTTGTCGTAGAACATAAGCACCGGAGATCACAAAATAGTTTTTATTATTTAAAAATTTAGATGCTACCGCCCCTAAGATTGAAGATTCAAGGGTTATATAAAATACATTATCAATTTTATTTAATTTTAATAAATAAATTAAATTAATTACATAGCGTATAGTGCTTAAAATATTAATAAGTTTATTCTTACTTCGCCTAGCTTTAATGTGCACATATTTTATCGAGCTGTTCTTCAGAAGCTTTGAATTGCTTATCTTTAAAGTATCGCTAAAAACATAAATTTCAAATTTCTCTGATAACTTCTCTGCAAGATTAATTCTATGCGAAAAGAAAAAATCAATATCGTTTACAACAAAAGCCAAGGATTGTTTTCCTCTAGTTGACATAGGTTTCGCACCAAACTAGAAATAAAGAAATTGCAAATAATGACTCACCTATATTATCTCCTTTTGCCTGTTGGCTTAGAAGTTTATTGCAATATACTTTGTCTAAAAAATAGTTATTTTCTGAATTTACTTTTTCAGAAAGGAAATCATGCCACTTACCTGATCTGAATAATTCATTAACAGGAAAACCAAATCCCTGCTTTCTCATGAAATCAAAATCTTTTGGAAGCATTTTTTTTGCAAGTAATTTTGGTAAGATTTTTCTTTGATTTTTATGAATTTTTAAATGGCTAGGCACTTCAAGAAATGCAAATTTAGTTATTTCACTATTTAGAAATGGTGATCTAACTTCTAGTGACGCAGCCATGCTTGCTCGGTCCACTTTTACCAGAATATCTTCTGAAAGATAATTACTGTAATCCTCATATGTAATTGATCTAATGAGATCTGTTGAAATGATACTTTTTTCTTTATTTACCTCCTTAAATTGAGAGATATTGTTAAATAGCTTTTTTCTCATTGAATTGTTAAATAAGTTTGCGCTACTAAACTTAAGATTTTTGATATCTTTACCAAATAATTCTAATGATTTTCTACCTTTGAAATTTTTTGGTAAAACAGACATAGCTAAATTAATTAATGACGAGCGAAGAGGGTATGGAAAAAATTTTTGAAGTTTATATAGATAATTATAACGATTATAGTGACTGTAGCCTCCAAATAATTCGTCAGCACCATCTCCACCAAGGGCAACTTTACAATGCTTTCTTATTTCTTTGGAAAGAAGAAAAGTAGGTATCATTGAAGAGTCCACCATGGGTTCGTCATAGTAATTTACAAGTGTATAAAATATTTCTGGTTCAATATCATCAGCATTTAGCTCCATATGATTTGTTTTAAAATGTTTTGCTATTAGTTGGGCATGTTTTGATTCATCATATTTTTTTATTTCTGGAAATATCACTGTGAATGTATTTAATTTATCAAAATATTTAGAGGCTGTTGCAACAATTAAGCTTGAATCTACTCCACCACTTAACATCATGCCTACTGGCACATCTGCAATTAATTGTTCTTTGACTGCATTACCCAGTAGTTTTTCTAATTTGTGAATATAATAATCATTCTCTTTATTATTAGAATTTTTTACAGGTCTTGATATTTGCTTATCAAGGTTCCAGTACCTATCAATATTTAATTCCAATGAGTTTAGATCTAGATTAGCTTTATGGCCTGGTTTTAATTTCTTAATACCACTAAGCATAGATTTATGCTTAGGTGTGTAACCATTTTCAAAATAATTATTTAAAGCATCCAAAGCAATATCTTTATTTTTAGAATCATGATGAATTGGTTTAACTTCTGAGCTTAAATAAAATCTTTTGTTGTTTTTATAAAAATAAAGCGGTTTTTCACCAGCTCTATCTCTTGCAAAAAAGATTTTATTTTCTTTTGGGTCATAAATAACAATACTAAACATACCTTCTAGATATTCAATCATATTATCTTTCCAGAAGTCATATGCCTTTATGATTACTTCTGTGTCTGAAGATGTTTTAAAAAAATAACCCTTTGCTTTTAAAAGATCCCTTATTTGAGAGTGGTTGTAAATTTCCCCATTAAAAACGATAATTCTTTCAGATTCTTTATCGAGCATTGGCTGATCAGCCTTATCGCTCAGATCTACAATGGAAAGTCTATTAAATCCCAAAAAGATTTTTTTTTCATTATTTATAAAATATTTTTGAGAATCTGGCCCTCGGTGTTTTATCAAATCTAATGACTCTATAGAAGAATCAAGATTAATTTGGTCAGATGAAATAATACAAAAAAATCCACACATTTTATTTTAGAATGTGGCATTTTTTGCCATAGCCATTATGATTAATTCTAAAATTAGTGACATATAGCTTTTTGAATGAGCATTTTATATCACTCCTATTAATATGCATTTTGGTATATTAACTTAAAAGTGTAATAAGCTATATGTTAAAGTTATAAAAATCTTGAAAAAAAATTAGGATGAAGCATTTTTTATATGGTGCGCAATATGGTTAAAGAAATTTCATTAATTATTCCGAGTCAAAATGCTGAAGAAAAATTACTAAATTTATTAAGATGTATTCCGAATTGGGAAATCTTTCCAAATGAAATTATTATTATTGATTCGTCTAAAGAAAGATTTTTAATTCCTGAAGATTTCCAATTATTTGCTAAAAAACTTAATATTAAATTATTGATAACTTATGGAAATAATCTATATCCTGGACACGCACGTAATATTGGCATAAGTAATTCTAAAAATTCTTTATTAGCCTTTCTTGATACTTCTACATACCCCTCTAATAAATGGCTATCTAGTGGTTTTAATATAATGACAGTTAAAAACACTGATGGAGTATGGGGTAATACTTATTATCAAGCCAAGACATTCCCATCAAAAATTTTTAGAGCATGCACTTTTGGAGCAAAACCAATTAAGACTTTCCCTGGGAGCATTATAAAAAAAGATATATTCAACACATGTGGATTGTTTATTGAGAGTGTTCGTGCTGGAGAGGATGGAGATTGGATGAGTAGAGCAGAGCTTCAAAAAATTGAGATGTCCTCACCAGAAGAATTTTTGAGCTATGATGAACTTAATCATTCAAGGTTTAATGAATTAATAAAAAAATGGTTTAGAAACCATGTCTTTGGGGCAAAGTTGCCATTCTTTAGAGCACATAAAGATTTTTACTATTATGCTATTTCTCTAATGGCAGTAGTAATAGCATTTAATTGGAACTGGATTCTGGCTTCATGGGATGAAGACAGCATCCTATTCATTCCAAATATTACAAAAATAAGCGTGTTAATAATTTTTGTTATTTATATTTTTATAAGAGGTATATTTTTACCTAGTAAAAAGGGTATAAATTATAGCTTTATACTTCCAATTAATTTTATATTTATTAGTTTTTTATCAGCCCTTCTTGATTTTACAAAAGCTTTAGCTTTTGGTTATTCTAAATTTATTAAAAATTGAACATCAATCTAAAAACACGAACTTTAACAAAAAGATTATAAAAAGAAACCAGGCCCCTAAACTAATATCTGATTTTTTCCCAGCTGCATATTTAAGAACAACATATGAAATAAATCCTATAGCAATGCCATTCGCAATAGAAAAAGTTAGAGGGATCATAATTATAATAATTAGAGCAGGTAATAACTCAGTATTGTCTGCCCAATCAAGTTTCTCCATTCCGCCTAGCATAAGAATAGCTACATAAATTAAAGCACCAGCTGTAGCATAACTTGGAACCATTGATGCAAGAGGAGAGAAGAAAATGGCCATTAAAAAAAAAGCTCCAACTACTATTGCAGTTAATCCAGTTCTACCGCCAGCCTCTATACCAGATGAACTTTCAACATAGCTTGTCACAGGAGAGCAGCCAAAAAATGATCCAACAATACTAGCAGTGCTATCTGATTTAAGAGCTCTATTAAGATTTTTAATTTTTCCTGATGAATCAATTAGATTTGCTCTAGATGCAACACCAAGAAGGGTGCCTGCAGTATCAAATAGATTAACAAAAAGAAAAGAAATGATAACACTTATCATGGCAACATCTATGGCACCCATAATATCTAACTTCATTAGAGTAGGCCTTACATCTGGAGGCGAAGAGACCACTCCATTAAATTCAATTAAACCAAGCAATAATCCTGAAATAGTTACGGTTAAGATTCCTATAATTATCGCACCGGTAATCTTTCTTATTGAAAGCATTAAGATTAAAAGAAAACCAATAGCTGAAAGAAAAGTTTCAATATTCTTTAAGTCACCCAAGCTTAAAAAAGTTGCTTCGTTTTGAATGATAATTCCGCCTGTTTTTAAACCAATAAAGCCAACAAATAAACCAACTCCAGCTCCCATAGCAATTTTTAGATTCATAGGAATACTATTGAGCATCCATTGCCTTAAAGGTGTGACACTGATTATTACAAATAAAACACCAGCAAGAAAAACTGCTCCTAGAGCCACTTCCCATGAATAACCCATTTCACCAACGACTGTATAAGTAAAGAAAGCATTAAGTCCCATACCAGGAGCTAATCCAACA
>MDTB01091098.1_pt1 | contig 19214 bp, 21 predicted proteins | sample 811161 | NCBI WGS metagenome assembly MDTB01 (sample SAMN05326650, study PRJNA326480) | marine metagenome | isolation source: seawater | place: Mediterranean Sea | collected 2009
AATTTAATAAATAAATCTCTTCTAGATTGTGAAATTGATACTAAATTTGTTTATGCAGAAGCATTTGACAATCTTTTAATTAATTTTGCTAAAATAAATTCTGTTAATATAATTATAAGAGGTTTAAGAGTTGTATCAGATTTTGATTATGAATTTCAAATGGCAGGTATGAATAAAAGGTTAAGTACTGATATAGAAACGATTTTTTTAATGGCTTCTGAAACTAATCAATTTATAGCTTCAAGATTTGTAAAAGAAGTAGCTTCATTGGGAGGCGATGTATCTTCATTTGTTCCTAAAAATGTAAATATCGAAATAATTAAAAAATTTAACTTGATAAAATAAATGATTTAAAATAACTTCAGCATATAAATGGGCCCGTAGCTCAGTTGGTAGAGCAACTGACTTTTAATCAGTGGGTCGCAGGTTCGAATCCTGCCGGGCTCACCACTTAATTTATATGTAAATAAAATGATTTTATTTTTTATTTTAATTCCAGTTTTTTTTAAATTTAAATCATAATTATTAATATTATTATTTCTTTAAATTTTTTTGTATGTAACATTTTATTATTTAAAATTTTATTATGAAACTTAAATTACCTGAAGATACAATAACAATGGATAATATAGAAAAGATATATAATCATATCTTTGCTCCATATGTTAAGCAATTAAAGTTAACTTTTATAAGTATTGAAGAAGGTAAAGTAATTGCAAGACTAGAAAATTCAAAAGACTATCAATTTGTTACAGGTGCTTTATCCGGTCAAATATTGATGTCTGTGATAGATACAGTGATGTCTATAGCAATGAATACATCAATAAAATCACAAAGAGGTACATTATCACAAAATAATAATTTTATTCGCCCAGCATTTGGCAATTATTTTATTTTTAAGAGTGAAGTCCAAAGATTTGGTAGTACTATTGCTATTGGAGAAACAAAAGTTTATTCTGAAAATAATAAAGAAATTTTATGTCATGCTACTTCAACTTATCCTTTGAAATAATTCATTTATTTATTTAAAATAAATTTGTTATTAATTTTATATTAATGGGCTATATAAATAGGAGTTATTTTATTTCAAATTTACCATTAATTTTAAATGGTTCAATTTTAAAAATTATATGGAAACTTGGATTTCCTAATGCAATAGCTTGGATTACTTGGACACTTTCAACATTTGCTGATGCAATTTTTTTGGGATATTTAGGCACTAAAGCATTAGCAATGATAGCTATAATTTTTCCATTTCAAATGCTTATGTTAATGATGGCTGCAGGAGCTATTGGTGGTGGTATAACTTCATCTGTAGGTAGAGCTATAGGTGGTAAAAATATTATTAAAGCTGAATTATCGTGTTTTCACTCAATTTTAATAGGCATTTTGATGTCATTTATTTATTTAATAATATTTTTTTTCTATTCTAAAAATATCTTTGAATTTATGGGTGCTTCAAATGTCGTTTTAAATAAAGCTATAATATATTCAAAAATTCTTTTCTCTTTTTGTATATTTTTTTGGTTAACTCATGTTTTATCTGCAATTCTTCGTGGAATAGGAGATACTTACACACCATCCAAAGTAATTATAATTGGAAGTTTAAGCCAAATTTTATTTTCTTACATTTTTACTTTTGGAATTAATAATTTATTTGAATTTGGATATTTAGGGCCTGTGATATCTATAACGATTTGTCATTTTGGCATGATGTTATATTTAATTTATTATTTAATATTTAATCAAGAAGTTTTAAAAATTAGGTTTCATAATATTTCATCTTTAATTTTAAAAGATATTATGAAAGTAGGTGGCCTTGGATTATTTAACAGTATGACTATTGCTCTTACTGTGGGTGTGGTTACTGGATATATTGGAAATTTTGGTCACAACGCTTTGGCTGGGTATGGAATAGGAGCAAGATTGGAATTAATATTAACTCCAGTAATTTTTGGAATAGGAGCGGCGTTAACGTCATCAGTTAGTATAAACTTTGGATCAAAACAGTATATAAGAGCGAAAAAAATAGCAATTGTCGGTGGGTTTTTATGCTTTTTAATAATAGGAATTATTGGTTTAATTGTTTACATTTACCCTAGTATTTGGGTAAAAAACTTCTCAATTGATCAAGAGGTGATTAATTTTTATCTCAAGTACATTTTTATTGTTACACCCTTTTACTGTTTTTTTGGACTTGGTCAAGCCATATATTTTTCAAGTCAAGGCACCGGTAAAATGTTAAAACCAATTATTGTTGGGATTGTAAGATTTCTTTGTGTGGTAATTGGGGGTTATTTAGCACTATTTTTTAAAATGCCAATTGACTATATTTTATATTTTGTAGCTTTAGGTTTAATTTTAACTGGTATTGGAATGTCTTTGTGCTTGTTTGGTAAAGAATGGGATGGTTATTAAATTAAAAATAATAGTAAAAATTTAAAAGCTTGATATAGTTTAATAGTTATTAATTCAAAAATATAACAAATTTCAGGGGGTACATATATATGAAATCGTTAATATTAAAATTTTTTGCAATTTCTGTGATCTTTTTTAGTTCTATTACTTTTGGATCAGCAGATACAACAATGAGAATTTCCTTACAATTACCACTTAAATCACATTTGGGTCAAAATTTATTGCTTTTTAAAAAGGAAGTTGAAAATAGATCAAGTGGAGATATTAAGGTTGAAATTTATGATTCTGCACAACTTTATAAAGATAAAGAAGTACCAGCTGCTGTCGGCTCTGGCTCTATAGAATCAGGCGTTGCTTCATTAACTAGATATGTTGGTGACATACCAGCTGTTGATCTATTTTATCAACCTTTTTTATTAAATACTGATCAAAAAGTTAGAAAAGCTGTATCTAAAGGATCTTCTGTAAGAGGTCCTATAGACAATGCAATTAAAGATACTGGTTCAACTGTTTTGTGGTGGCAAGCTTATGGTAATGCTATAATGCTTTCAAATGGTCAAGCAATCAAAAACCCTTCAGATATGAAGGGAAAAAAAGTTAGAGTTTTTGGTAAAACATTAGGAACTTTTGTGAAAGCATCAGGTGGAGCACCAACATTAATTTCTGGTTCTGAGCAATATCTCGCTTACCAAAGGGGTACTGTAGATGTTGGTATGACTGGAGTGTCAGGTGTAAAATCTAGAAAACTTTTTGAAGTTATGGATACATTAACTAAGACAAATCATGGCGTAATAGAATTTATAGTTGTAGCTAATACAAAATGGTTTAATAGTCTTTCTGCTAAACAAAAAGATATTATTGTAAAGTCTGCAGAAATTGCAGAGAAAGATGTCCGTGATAATGTTGCTAAAATTGAAGAAGAAGCTTACAATTTAGCTAAATCTAAAGGCATGAAAATTGTAACACCTAGTAAATCTGATATAGATGCTTTTAAAGCAGCATCCCAACCAGTATATGATGACTACAAGAAAAATGCTGGTTCACTTGGAGCTCAGCTTTTAGAAGCTGCTTCAAAACTATAACTGTTTATAAATAAGAGAGAGTTAAAGCTCTCTCTTTTTAATTTATGATTTATTTTGAAAAATTTATAGATAATATTGCTTGGGTTTCAGCATGGCTTTTTTGCATATCTGGGTTTATGCTTTCATATGAAGTTATAGCTAGATATTTTTTTCTATCACCAACAATTTGGGCTGCTGAGTTAAGTCAAATATCATTGATTTATGGTACATTGTTAGCAATGCCCTGGGCTTTGAAGTCTAGAAAACACATTCAAATAAATTTAGTAATTGATAAGTTATCAAAAAATTATAAAAAATTTATTAATATTTTGATAATGATAGTTTTACTAATTTTTTCGTCCTATGTTATGGTTTATGGGTTCGATATTTTTTATGATTCTTTAATAAGAGGTAGAACTACTGGAAGCTTACTCAACTTGCCTTCTTGGATTGCAGAATTATCTGTTCCTTTTTGTTTTTTATTATTATTAATACAGTCCTTAATTGAAATTATAAAATTATTAAAAAACATAGAGCCTCCAGAAAGCGACCACTAGAATGACCATTTTAATTGTTTTATCATTAATGTTTATCTTATTGTTATCTGGGTTACCAGTGTCTTTTTCATTAGGTTTTCTTGGTCTTTCAATGTTGATATTTGGTGGGTTTTCACCATTAATGGCCCCTCAGGCTATACTATCTACCCTTGATGGGTTTATTTTACTCGCTGTACCACTTTTCTTATTAATGAGTAATGTTCTTTTAAAAGGTGGTTGTGGTAAAGATTTATTTAATGCTGTTCAAGCTTGGGTAGGGCATTGGCCTGGTGGTTTAGCCGTTGCCACAATAATATCATGTGGAATATTTGCAGCTATTTCGGGTGTTTCAGTAGCAACAGCTGCAACTATAGGAGTTGTAGCAATTCCTGAAATGATAAAAAGAGGATACAATAAAAATTTTGTTTATGGTCTTTTAGCTGCTGGAGGTACTTTAGGAATATTGATCCCACCAAGTCTTCCAATGATTGTCTACGGTTTTATTACTGAAGAATCAGTTATAGCTTTATTTTTAGCCGGAATTGGTCCAGGGATTTTTTTAATTTCATTATTCATTATATATTCCATTATTTATTCTAAATTTTTCGGAGGATTCAAAAAATTAGAACCGAGCACTTGGGAAATTAAAAAGAGTACCTCCAAGAAAGTTGTTCCTACAATAATTCTTGCTTTTTTAATACTTGGTGGCATATATACAGGAGTTTTTACTCCAACTGAAGCTGCAGCTGTAGGTTTTTTTCTATCGTTAATTATAACTGTTTTTATTTTAAAAACCTTAACATGGAGTGATTTTAAGGAAGCTGTATTTGAGTCAATGGTTACAACAGCTGCAATTTTAATAATTGTTGCATGTGCAAAAACTTTTGGAAAGGCTATTGCGTTATATAGAATACCTCAAGATATTTCTTTTTTTATTAGTTCGAACATCGATACCAAAGCTCTATTTATGGTAGTCGTATGTTTTATTTTAGTAGCGATGGGCTTAGTCTTTGAAACATTATCAATGGTAATAATAATGGTTCCAGTATTACTGCCTGCTGCAATGGCAATGGGCGTTGATCCAATTTGGTTTGGTATCTTTATGGTAATTATGGTTGAATGCGCCCTGATAACTCCCCCAGTCGGCTTGAACCTTTATGTAATACAATCTGTGGCAAAAACTCAATTGGGAGAAGTTGCAAAAGGAGTTTTTCCTTTTATCATTATGATGATATTTACTGTTTTTATAATGTATATCTGGTCAGATCTAGCTTTGTATATTCCATTTAAACTTTAACCAAGGTAGTATAATGAAAGAAAAAAAATCAAAAATTTTAAGAGATTTATTAAAAAATAATAATTTTTTACCAGTACCGTCCTGTTTTGACGCACTTTCTGCAAAGTTAATAGAACAAGTTGGATTTAAATTAATGTTTATGTCAGGTTTTGCAGCATCCGCATCACGTATTGGTCAGCCTGATTTAGGCGTTATGACTCTTACAGAGGTTTTAGATCAATTAAATAATATTACAGACGCTTCTACCATTCCTCTAATTGGTGACGGTGATACTGGATATGGTAATGCTATGAATGTTATCAGAACAGTAAAAAGCTTTGCAAAAATTGATTGTGCTGGCGTTTTAATTGAGGATCAATTATCACCAAAAAGATGTGGACACACTCCTGGAAAAGATGTTGTTTTAAGAGAAGAGGCTTTTGACAGAATTAAAGCATCGGTTGATGCTAGAGAAGATAATGATATTTTGATTATGGCTAGAACTGATGCTAATTATACACACGGAATAAAAGAGGCAATTGAAAGAGCTCAAAGATTTTATGAATTAGGTGCTGACATTTTATTCGTTGAGGCTCCAAAATCTGAAGATGAAATGAGACTTGTATGCAAAGAAGTTCCAGGATATAAAATTGCAAATATAGTTGAGGGTGGGTTAACTCCTAATTTAAGTATGAAAGAATTAGAAGAAATAGGTTATAATTTAGCCGTTTATCCTTTAACTGCATTGAGTTCAGCTATGAAAGCTATGGTAGATAGCTTGACTAAACTTAAATCTGATGCAGATAGGTCTAGTAATTTAATGAGTTTTGAAGAATTGAGAAAAAGAGTTGGTTTTGAAGATTACTACGAAACTTCTTCTAAATATGAAACTTCAAAAAGATAAGTTTATTTCATATGTTATCTCCCTGTAAAAAAATTTGTAAAATTGAAAAAAATATTTGTATTGGTTGCGGTCGTTCTAGAGAACAAATAAGTAATTGGTTAAAATATTCTAATTATAAAAGAAAAAAAATTATGAATGAAATAAAAAATCATCAATAAGATAATTTATATCCAGTTCCAGATTTTTCTATGTAACAAAATTTTGGTTCAAGCATATGGCCACTAGAGCATAAAATTTTGTCATTTGAAACCATATCAAGCATTTTCTTTCTAGTTTTTAATCCTTGATCCATATCCACATCAAAAACTAGTGACACATCAGGGTTTTCTAATTGTAATCTTGGTGTATGTAAAATATCTCCCAAATGTATAAAGCTATCACCAGAACTATCAATTCTAAAGCCAGAATGTCCTGGGGTGTGTCCTGGTAAATTCACCATATGTACATCTGGAATTATCATATCTTTTTCGTTAACTGTTTCAACTTTGTTATATGCATTTAATACTGTTTTAGCTAAATTTGACCAATCTTCTCCATTTACATCAATTTTTTCAAATTTACCATTTTTCCAAAAATCAATCTCTAACCCGGATAGTTTTACAGTTGCATTTTTAAAAACTGCTTCACCGTTTCCTGTAATAGATCCTCCTACATGATCAGGATGAAGATGAGTAAAAAAAAGGTCGGTAATATCGTTAGGACTTATTCCGTTATCGCTTAACTTGTTTATTAGAAAACCACAAGTAGGACCGAATAAATCTCTACAACCTGCATCAATAAGTAGATTTCTATTACCATTTTTAATTAAAAAAGCATTTATATTTGATAGGGTTAATGGATTTTCTTCAGGCTGCGAATTTAAATTTTTATTTTGACTTTCGTTAAGATTATTTAAAACTTCCACAGGAAGATTTAGTTCTCCATCTTGTAGAGCTATTATTTCTAGACTTCCAATTTGTGTTTTATTACTTACATCCATTTAAATTCTCCGTAAATTTTTTTACATATATTTTTAATCCTTGGATTCTATCAAAAAGAATAAACCATTCAATATTAATCATAATTAAATTTTTTTTAATAAATGTTTGTTATATTTGTTATTCATTTTTATGGTTAGTAATTATAAAACTATATGTTTATTTTTTAGTTCGGAAATTTTTAATGGAGAAAATAATGAAACTTAGAACAAAGCCAGGTGAAAAAGCTCCTGATTTGTCATTTACAACTATTAACAATGGCAATTGGTCATTACATGATAATTTAGTAAATGAGATGAATGCGTTAATATTTTATAGAGGTTTTCACTGTCCAGTTTGTAAGGATTATCTGCAATTAATTCAAAGCCAATTAGATGATTATAAAGATGCTAATACTTCTGTTATAGTTGTTTCCATGGATAATGAAGCAAAAGCAAAAAAAACTAAGATTGATTGGGGTTTGGATAAATTAAATATTGGTTTTAATTTATCACTAGAACAAGCCAAGAATTGGGGATTGTTTATATCTAAATCAATAAAGGACGCAGAAACAGATATTTTTTGTGAGCCTGGATTATTTGTAATTAAAAAAGATGGATCTCTTCACATGATAAATGTTAGCAATATGCCTTGGGCAAGACCTGACGTTTTAAGTTTTCCTTCAAAATTAAAATTTGCACTAGATAATAATTATCCAGTAAGAGGTAATCACATATAATGGGTGATTTTTTTTTAACAAAACTATCTGCTAGTTTATTAACATTATTTTACTTATTTCTTTCATTTAGAATCGGTTATCTAAGAGGAAGCCCAGTAATGAAATTATTTTTTAAAATGGACAAAGAAATATCTAAAATAAAACTTGAGAGAAATGTTAGGGCACATGGAAATTTTTCTGAATACGTACCTTTATTTTTAGTTCTTCTTTTTTTTGCTGAATATTTTGAAACTTTTAATGATGGATTTTTAGTAATTTCATGTTTGATATTTATTTATGGTAGAGTTTCCCATGCAATTTGTTTTGCCTTTTACAACTACAATCCTTTTTTGAGAATATCAGGAATGATATGTACTTATTTAATCTTACTTATTTTATCTATAACATTGCTGTTAAACTCAATTAATATATAATTAGATTTTAATAAGTTTTTTATTTTTAAAATGATATGAAATTACTTGCTACAATTTTTTTAATTTTTTTGTCTAAATTATCACTTGCAGATTGGACATATATAACAAAAAATAAATCAGGCATAGAATTTTATATAAATTATTCAAATATAAAAAAAATAAATGAAAATTTGATTTTTTGGCATCTTCAAAATAGAAAAAATCCTGACAAATGGGGTTCGTTATCTACTGCTATAAAAAGAGAAGTCAATTGCTCTTCTAAAAAGTATAAAAATGTTAAGTTTGCTTATTTTTTTGGAAAAATGGGAACTATTTTAGAAAAAGAAGTTAAATCATTATCAAATGATAAATTTATTCCAAAAGATGGTTCTGTAAATCAAGTAATGATTGATTCTGTGTGTAAAACACAATTGTCTCAATCTAAGGGAAATAATTTTATTACAAGTAAAAATAAAATTGCACTTAATGATTTGTGTAAAAATAATTTATCTAAAATATCTATTAAGTGTATTGCATCAAAAAAAATAAGAAATGATCTTTATGTTGGTCAATTAAGAAATAATAAACGACATGGTTTGGGGTATTACAAATTTTTTAATTCAAAAAACAAGTTTTTTGGAACTTGGAATCAAGGAAAAACACATGGTCAGGGAGTTTGGTTATTTGGAAATAAAGATTTGTATATGGGAGGAAATCTTAATAGTAAAAATAATGGCATAGGTTACTATAGATGGGCTAATGGAGATGTATTTTTAGGTACATGGAAAAACGACTTAAAAAATGGACCTGGTGTATTTATTAGCCAAAATGGCGCCATCAAGCCAGGTGTATGGAAGGATAATGAATATATATCAAGTCTTTCTAACAGTTCATTAAAACAAAAACTAATAAAGTTAGTTTGTAATCAGAATATAAATTATAGTAACTGGAATAAATGTATCGGTTATAAGACTTATAAGAATGGTAGATATATTGGATATTTTAAAAATGGTAAAAGAAATGGTAGAGGGATATACAGGTGGAATTCAAATATTACATTTGTTGGATTTTGGAAAAATGGACTGGAAGATGGAAGCGGATTTTATGAATGGCCAAATGAGGAAATATTTATTGGCAATGTAAAAAGTGGAAATAGAACAGGTGTTGGTTTCTACAAATGGACTGATGGTGATGTATATCTTGGTGATTGGAGAAATAATAAAAGAACTGGTAAGGGTACATATATATATACAAATGGAACAAAAAAAACTGGTATATGGCAAAATAATAAATTTATCTCTGAATCAAAAAATAATAACCGAAGCAATAATTTAAAAAGTATTGATAAAAAACTTTATCACGTAGGTTCAGGCACTGGATTTAGTGTTTCATTAGATGGGCATGTTGTTACAAATAACCATGTTATTAAAGGATGTCAAAAAATTGATATACATACTCAAGAAAATTCATATGTATCTAAATTAATTGCTAATGATGAAAAGAATGACTTGGCATTATTAAAAATTGATTTTAAACCAGATTTTGTTTTTCCTATAGCAAACGAATCTCCTCAGTTAATGGATGAAATTTATGTAGCAGGATTTCCATTTGGTCAAAAAATTAGTTCTAGTATCAAGATAACAAAAGGGATAATTAGTTCTCTAACGGGTTTTGGAAACGATTATACCCGAATGCAAATAGATGCTGCAATGCAACCAGGCAATAGTGGTGGACCAGTCTATAATAAATATGGAAACGTGTATGGTGTTGCAGTTGCTAAATTAGATTATAAATATTCAATTAAGAGGCTTAATACAATCCCAGAGTTAACAAATTTTGCCATAAAAGCTAGTATGCTAAAATCATTTCTTGAAGCTTCAAATATAAAAATACGTTCTCAAGTCAGGTCACCTTTAGAAAAATTAGGTAAAAACATACAAAGTGGAACATTTTATATTTCTTGTATGATGACTAAAAGTAAATATTACCAAATGAGATCCAAAAAAGTCTTATTTGATGAAGATAAATTTAAGTAGTTATTAATATCTAGCTTTATCTAAAATTTTTATTATTTGATCTAAGCCATCTGTCAATGCAGCTGGTCCAGGTTGTAATATAATAGAAGATTTTATTTCAAAAATATTATTATATTTTATTGCATTTATATCTTGCCAATTAGGTCGAGATTTTATTTTTTCATAATTAATTTTTTTACCACACCATGAACCAATGATAACATCTGGATTGGCTTTGATAACATCTTCGCTTTTAATAATTCTATTTTTTGCAGATTCATTTTGAGATAACTTTTTAAAAACATCTATACCTCCAGCAATTTCAATTAATTCTGATACCCATTTAATACTCGTAATAAGTGGATGATCCCATTCTTCAAAATAAACCTTTAGTTTATTGTTTTTATTAATTAAACTTGATAAGTTATTTAGTTTAAATTCATATTTTTTTATCAATGCATCGGATCTTTTTTGAACACCTAAAATACTTCCAATAAATCTTATCATATTAAAAATACCGTTTAGATCTCTTTGATTAAAACAAGTTACTGTAAGATTATTTTTAATTAATTTTGATACTGTATCAGCCTGAATATCAGAAAAAGCTAAAACCAAGTCTGGTTTTAAGCTAATAATTTTATCAATGTTTGCTGAAATAAAGCTTGAAATTCTTGTTTTTTCTAATCTTACTTGTTTAGGTCTTGTTGCAAATCCTGTTACACCAACAATTCTTTTTTCTTCACCTAATAAATAAATCGTTTCAATTGTTTCTTCCGTTAAGCAAACAATTCTTTCGGGAGGATATCTATTCATTATGACCAGCTATTTCATTTTCTTTTAAAATTCTAGCTATCTCTTTCCCCATTTGAGGGTTCCCAAAAAAAGGTGCTTTTAGACATGCCTCAATCAAAAACTTTACATCTTTGGTTTTTTGATAATTATCCCAGAGCTTTTTCATATAAATTTCTTTTTTCATATTCAAACTTTCTAATATTAAACTGATAAATTAATACTTTTATCTAAAAATTTAAAAAAAAATCAATATAATAATATTTATGGGAAATTTTGAATATGATGAATTAATGAAAGGGAATCCCATTTTTCCAAGTTATCAGGTTACTTTAGATAACTGGAGAAAGTATCCTTATACTAAATGGTCATTTGTAAATGTAAGAAACTTAATACCAACTGCTGAGATAAAAACAAAATTTGTTAATTTTTTAAATTTTGAAAAAACATTAACTAATCTTTCAGACTTAATTGTTAATCATGAAGGTAATAGTTCAAAATTATCTCAAATATTAGATCAATGTGATACAGATGCTTTTTTGGTAATGCACAGAGGTAAGTTAATTTTTGAGTACTTTAATAACTTCACAAATTATTATACTCCTCATATTGTATTTTCTATCTCTAAATCAATAACATCTCTAGTTTTTGGGATTATAGTAAAGGAAATAGATTTAGATTTAAATACGTCCATATCTAAAATTATTCCTGAAACTAAAGGATCAGCTTATGAAACTGCAAGTATAAGAAATGTCTTGGATATGAATGTCGCTTCTAGTTTTGAAGAAGACTATACTGGGCAAGCTGAAATTTTTAAAAAATATAGATCTTGTACAGGCTGGGATATTGAAGATCCTTCTATTAATGATGCACCTAAAGGTTTATACGAATTTTTATCAAATTTACCTTCATCAGTTGCTTCTCACGGAATAAAATATCATTATTCATCACCAAATAGTGATTTATTGGGGTGGTTAATTGAGAGATTGACAAATGATAAGTATTACAATGTCTTATCTAAATTATTATTTATTCCATCAGAATTGCAACATGCATCAAACATTACATTAGATAAATGGGGAGCCTCAAGATCTGCAGGAGGCATTAGCATTTCTCCTTATGATTTATTATCTTTGTCGGAATTAGTAAGATGTTTGGGTAATTATAAACAAGGAAATATAATACCTGAATCATGGATAAATGATTTTACTAATTTACGAAATAATTCATGTTATTTATCTCAGGATAATTTGGAGAGATTTCCAAATGGAAATTATCGATCTAAGTGGTATCAAACTGGATTTGATGATAAAGAGTTTTGTGGTATTGGTATCCATGGGCAAAACATATGGATCAACCCAAATAAAGAATTAACTATAGTAAGGATGTCATCTGCATCAGATCCAATTAATATAAAAATTGAAGAATTAATGTTTTCTGTTTTTAAAGATATTGGAAATTCAATTTAATTTTTAAAAATCATTGAATTTGCTTCTTTCCAAGCTGACTTAAGTTTATCAAAGTCAAAGTTTTTTTCTTTTGTTGCCTTGATAACAATTTCTTCTTTATCTTTCATAAATTGTATTGCTTTAGGTAATATTTTTAGCGCATCTCTTGGTATTATAACAGCGCCATGGTGGTCAGCATGAATAATATCATTTGGCTTTATTTTTAAACCAAGTAAATTGACTTCTGTATTAAATTCTACAACGTGAACATAAGCATGACTTGGCCCTACAGCGCTAGCTAATACCATATAATCTTTATCTATATCACCAAGATCACGAAGTAGTCCATTTGTTAGAGTACCATTCAATTTTAAACCTTTATGAATAGATACATTGACTTCTCCCCAAAAAGCACCAACAGGATTTGGCCAGTCTAAGTCTTCAATGACACATATATTCCCAAAATGTGTATCTATTCTTGTAGACATGTATTCATAATAATTTATTCGTATATTATTCAATTCTGTAGGAGTTAATGAAGATTTTATTGAAGCTTTGATTTTAGCTGTTTTTGCAACACCAATAATAGGCGTAAGATTGTTATTCGAACAAACCACTGGAAATTTTGTAAATCCTTCAGCTGATCTATCACCTCTATAAAGATCAAGTGCATTAGAAATAGTAGGAGTGTCAACTGTAGTTAAAATGTTTATATTCATTTAAATATTTAAAGAAATGAAGCTTAACTAACTATAGAAATAGTTAGTTAAGCAATTTTATAATAGGTTTATAATAAACCAATTTTTTTCATATATGCCAAATTTGAATCTAAAGCTTCTTTAGCAAGTGGGCTTTTTGCTGCCGAAGCATTCCAAGCCTCAACAGCTATTTTTCTAAATTTAGCTCTTTCAGATACTGGCCAATCTATGATTGTTAAGTCGCCAGCTGCTTTGTCTTTAGCTACTTGTGCTCTTCCATCTAATCCAGCATCTCTTAACTTACTAGTCCACACCCAATAAGTCCAAGTTTTAAGCGCAACTTGATTTTGTTTACTCAATTTATTGAAAACCTTCTTGTTGATTATTGTTTGAAGGTTAGCCATAGAGTGTATACCAGGATATAGCGGATACTTAGCAATTTTATGAAAACCACTAGCGTGATTATTTATGTATACAGAAGCGTCAGCTGCATCAACAATACCTTTTTCTAGAGAAGTGTAGACCTCTGAAAATGGAATTGATGATGGTGATGCACCAGCTCTTCTGAAAACATCAGCTGCAAGTCCTTCAGGTGATCTGATTTTAACACCTTTTAAATCTGCAACGCCATTAATTGGCACTTTTGAAACTAATGCTTCTTTACCGTATGGGCCACAACCTAAGACTAATATTTTACCAGGTAAAACTTTGTCATAAATTTTTTGAAGCATTTCTTTCCCGCCACCGTGCATACAATACTCTTGATATTGTTTTGGTGTGTCATAACCTGCGATTAGATCGCCCATAATTGCAAAAGCAGGATCTCTTCCTGCAAAATAAGCTATAGCATTCATGTCACCATCTAAAATACCATTTGCTACAGCATCAATTGTTTCTCTATGAGGGACAACAGATTTTGTTGGAAGTGGATCAATTTTTAACTCACCATTTGTTAGTTCTTCAAGAACTTTATTTTTTGTATTCAAATAAGTATGAGCCCAATCTCCAGCTTTAGAACTTATTTGAAATTTTAATGTTTTAGCACTAAGGCTGCCAGAAATTAATAAAGCAGAAGATAGTACCGCACTAATTAATAATTTTTTCACTAATTACCTCCTTGTGTGATAAAATTAACTGAATCCATCAGCTAAATGAAACATTAACCAAACAATAATTGCTGCAAATGCAAATCCAATAACCCATGCCCAAACACCATAAGTATTAACATGATCATCTCTTACTGGTTTAGCCATAATTCATTTACCTTTCTTTCTTGACATAAAAATTTTTATGTAACAAATATTAAGAATGAGCAATTGTCTTTAAAAATCAAGCTATATTTTATATTTGGAGAATAAATGTCAGAAATTACAGTTAACAAAAAAGGAACAATTTTGGATGAAGACGAAAATTTTAAACCAATTCACGATAATTTCAGGTTCTATGATCACTTTAGTAAATTTTCTGGACTAGCTGTTGCTCAACTATATTTAATTTGTGCTGCAGTTACTGGATATGAAGTAATATCAAGATATGTTTTTGATGCTCCAACTCAATGGGTGTTTGAAGTTGTGATGGTATTAGCTGCTACTGCATGGATGTTATCTGCTGCCTATGTGACATTGCATAAACGTCATATAGGTATAACGGTCTTTTACATTATGGCATCTGATAGAGGGAAGTGGTGGCTTGATTTGTTTGCCTACGTTATTGGTGTCATAGCATTATGGTTATTAATTGATGATTCTGTGATTAGGGCTTTGGAATCAGTAATGATGACTGAAAGAGCTGGTAGCGCGTGGAATTCACCACAACCACTTATCTTAAAATCAATGTTAACACTTGGAGCTTTTTTCTACATACTTCAGTTGATGATAAATTTATATAGACATTTTTCATCAAAGTTTGCAAAAAATATTGTTTTAGTAGTTTGTGGTTTAATTTTATTACGTATAACTTGCGTTATAATAGTTCATTTTGTTGGTGAAGAAAGTTTTTTTGGTCACATTAATTCAATCTATGCTTACATTGGTGGTTTTATAAACCCTCAAGAAATTATTAATATGAGAGATATGGATATTGGAACAGCAAGTCTTCTCATTGTTGCGTTAATGCTGATATTAATGATGACAGGTATGCCTTTAGGAGTAGTTACACTTTTTGTTTCAATATTAAGTGCTTTATTTTATTTTGGTTATGGAGGCTTATACTTAGTTTCAACAAACGCTTTTGGATTATTAGAAAAATATCCCTTAATCGCAGTTCCTTTATTTGTTTTAATGGCATCAATTTTAGAAAGAGCTGGTGTTGCTGAGGATTTATTTGACGCAATGTCTATTTTTGCTGGGAAACTTAGAGGTGGAGTAGCCATTCAAACAATTGCAGTAGCGGTTGTCTTGGCTGCCATGTCAGGTGTGATGGGTGGTGAAATTGTAATGTTAGGCTTAGTAGCTTTGCCACAACTATTAAGGCTTGGCTACGATAGAAAAATGTCAATAGGATTAATTTGTGCATCTGGTGCATTAGCTACTTTAATACCACCTAGTATTATTATGATTATTTATGGACTTTCAGCTCAAGTAGCTATTGGTGATCTATTTATGGCAGGAGCTGTTCCAGGACTTCTTCTTGCTGGATTATATGCTATATATGTATTAGTTAGATGTAATCTTAATCCATCGATGGCTCCTACTGCAGAAGAAGTAGCTTCTGCTAGAAAAAAAGAAATGAAAATGTCTAAGGACAAACTTTATGCTGTTTTCTTAAGTATATTTTTAATATTCTGTGTAATGGGATCAATATATGGTGGAATAGCTTCTGTTACCGAGGCAGCGGCTGTTGGAGTATTAGGCGCTATTTTTGTAGCTGCTTTTAGAAACTCTTTTGATTGGAATTTGTTACAGGTGGCTTTAGCTGGAACTATGTCGACTGTTGGAACAATTATTTGGTTAATATTAGGTGCTGTAGCATTTGTAGGAATATACAATTTGATTGGTGGTGCAGATTTTATGAGATCTTTATTTTCTGGTCTTGGGTTACCCGCGCTTGGTATCGTTTTTGTAATGATGGGTATTTTAGTTGTTCTTGGAACTTTTATGGAATGGATTGCAATTGCATTTATTACTGTTCCTGTATTTGCGCCTGTTGTGGTAAGTATGGCGCCTGAACTTGGTTTAGAACCTGAATGGGCTGCAGTATGGTTTGGTGTGCTTTTTGTGATGAATATTCAAATATACTTTTTATCACCTCCTTTTGGTCCTGCTTGTTTTTGGTTAAAATCCGTAGCACCTGCTGATATCGAGTTACAGGAAATATTTTACTCTGTGCTACCATTTATTGCATTACAAATCATAGGAATGTTATTGGTAATGTTTTACCCTGAAATCGCACTATGGTTTCCTAAGTTTTTGTCTTGATAATTGTTTTTAACAATACGGTTGCAATTAATTTTTAATTAATGACATTTTGAACAAGTGCCAGATATTTCTATAGTGTGATTTTTATATTTGCTTCCATATTTTTCGCAAGTTTTATTTAACTGTTTATTGATTTTTTGATCTTCAAGTTCAATGATATTTTCGCAAAGATCACATATTAAAAAAAATGTAGAATTTTGATTCGAACAATTAATTTTACTGCAGGCAACGAATGCATTTTTACTTTCAATTTTATGAACTTTACCTAATTCAATTAATTTGTCTAAAGCTCTATAAACTTGAGTAGGGGATTTAATTCCTAACTTTTGAGTTTCAAATAGAATGTTATATGCTTTTAGTGGTTTATCAGATGCTTCTAAAAGTTTGTGAACAGTTTCCTGATTATATGATAATTCAAACATTTTTTAAAATATCAAATTTTTGATTTTTGTACAATAGTCATTCCTTTTTTAAAAAATAAGGAGATTATAAAAAGCATCAATGAAGCAACTATAATACTGGGGCCAGAAGGAGTATTTAATTCTAAAGAACAAAATAAACCTATTACCACTGATAATATGCCACCAATGATTGAAAAAAACATCATTTGAAGGGGACTTGTACTAAAGTTTCTAGACATGGCAGGAGGTATTAATAGCAAACCTGTAATTAATAAAACACCAATCATTTTGATAGATATGGCAATAATACCTGCTAAAATTACAGTAAAGATATAATTTGAAATATCTGGGTTCATTCCCTCAGCTTTTGCTAAGTCATAACTTACAGTTGCTGCGAACAAGGATTTCCAGATATAAAATAAGACTAAAAGGATTAAACTTCCTCCAAGCCAAATAATTATAATGTCATTCGGTGTCACAGAAAGAATGTCACCCAGTAATAGACCCATTAAGTCAAAACGTATTGTTGTAAGTATTGCGATGAAAACGAGGCCAATTGCAAGTGAAGAATGAGCAAGCAAACCTAGCAAAGCGTCACCAGCTAATTTAGTTTTCTTTTGTAAAACTATAAGAAGTAAAGCAATAATTCCAGATATTACAAAAACAGATAAAGATAAATCAATATTTAATATAAAGCCTATTGTGACCCCAAGCAAACCCGAATGAGCAAGAGTATCCCCAAAGTAAGCTAATCTTCTCCAAATAACAAAACATCCTAATGGACCAGCAACAATTGCCATCCCTATACCAGCTAAAAGAGCTCTTGTAAAAAAATCATCTAGGATCATTTTGAAATACTTCCATCTTGACTATGAGTATGGTTATGGTCATGTCTATATAATGAAATAGCAGATGCTGCAGTTTCTCCAAATAATTCTCTATAAGCTGGGTTTTTTGCAACATCGTCAGGTGTTCCAGAGCAACAAACATGACCATTTAAGCAAATAACATGGTCCGTTGATGACATAACAAAATGAAGATCATGAGATATTAGTAAAATACCACATTTAAGTTTATCTGATATTTCTTTAATTAAATTATACAATTTTATTTCTCCGTTAAAATCGACACCTTGGACTGGTTCATCTAAAATTAAAAGTTCAGGTTTTTTTGCTATTGCCCTCGCAATCATGACTCTTTGAAATTCTCCTCCTGACAAATTTAATAGATTTTTATAAATGAGATCATCTACACCTGTTAATTCTAAACTTTGTATAATTTTTGATTTATCGAGTTTGGAGGTAATATTCATGAAATCTATTACCCTTAGAGGTATTGCCCAATCTATATTAATTTTCTGAGGAACATATGAAATTTTTTTTGTACTTAAATTTACATTTCCTTCGTCTGGTTGAAATATATCTAAAATTAATTTACCTGTAGTTGTTTTTCCGGATCCGTTTGGACCAATTAATGTCACAATTTCTTTTTTATTTATTTCTAATGAAATATCTTTAACTAACCATTTTTCATCTCTATAAACACCCGCATTGTTTAATTTTACTAAAGGTTTATTATTTTTCATTTTAATGTTGCTATAATAATTTTATTGATGTAACAATATAACATTACATGTTTTTAAGTAAACAATATTTTAATTAATTCAAAATACTATAAGAGGGTAAATAATGTTTAAGTCAAACAAAATTAAAATTTTTTTTAAATATTTATTTTTATCAATAATTCCAATTAGTTTTATTACTGGAGTTAATGCTGAAATTAAAGTTGTAACAACGATACAGCCGCTTCACTCTCTTATTTCAAATGTAATGGGAAACAAAGGTAAGTTAGATCTCATTTTGGAGGGAACAGCATCACCACATAGTTTTACTTTGAAACCTTCACATGCAAAAATGCTTGAAAATGCAGATGCAATTTTTTGGATTGATAAAGATTTAGAAAGTTTTTTAGAAAAACCACTTAAATCAATACCAAAAAAAGCTAAGGTCATTCATTTAATGGATTTAAGTAGTTTAGAAATACATAAATTTCGTGAAAAAAATATTTATGGCGGTCATGATGATCATGATAAGCATGATGATCATGACAAGCATGGTCATAAGAAAGATAAGCATGATAAGCATGATGATCATGACAAGCATGGT
>MDTB01159922.1_pt1 | contig 19212 bp, 22 predicted proteins | sample 811161 | NCBI WGS metagenome assembly MDTB01 (sample SAMN05326650, study PRJNA326480) | marine metagenome | isolation source: seawater | place: Mediterranean Sea | collected 2009
GGACCATCCGTTGCACGACCATAGAGTTCTTGACCAATAAAGTTGCCCATGCGACCAAAAAATAAACCCGTTGGAACCATAGGTGCAACGAAGTCGCCAACTGCCAAAAATGGTATTTGATGTTTACGCGCAAACAAATAGATCGCTATGATTACACCGATAAGACCGCCATGAAATGACATCCCTCCTTCCCATAATCTTATAAGCATGGACGGATCTTCTATCCAACGATCAAAGCTGTAGAAAAAAACATAGCCCAAACGACCACCCAATATAACCCCCCAGGCACCATAAACTATCAAATCCTCCACCTGAGGACGCTTTATAGGCGACCAGGGTCTCTGACATGCGCGCATCGCAATCACCCAAGCACAGCCAAAGGCGATCAGGTACATTAGGCTATACCAGTAAATCGATAGCGGCCCAAGACTTATAGCTACAGGGTTAATATCTGGATGCATTATCATATTGATAGCCTTAGTAAAATTTCAGACCAGATCATAGCGGTTTATGCCAGCCTGTTCTATGCAAGATAATTGAAATATTTAAAAACCCTAAGGTTAATTAGACAATGGTTTATTTTTTGCATATTTAAATGGCTCCAATATCTCAGAGATGTGGGCTACAACCTCTGCACCATCTGATAAACCCAGTGACTGAGTAGCTAAATCATCTGCCATTTCTCGACTGACTTTTAGCAAAAGGGACTTCACTCGCAATAATGAACTAGCACTCATTGAAAGATTCTCATATCCCAGCCCCAAAAGCACCACCGCACTTAATGGATCACCGGCCATCTCTCCACAAACACTTAGCTGGCAGTTTACTGTTGCCGCTTGATCATAAATGCTTTTTAAAGCCCTAAGAATACTTGGATGGAGCGAATCATACAGCTCAGCTACTCTGGGGTTGTTGCGATCAACTGCTAGCAAATACTGCGTTAAATCATTAGTACCCACCGACATAAAATCTACTCGACGACCAATTTCTTTAACCTGATAAACCGCAGCTGGAACCTCAATCATTGCCCCAAGTGCCGGCATTTTTAACACATAACCCTCTTCTTCTGTTAGCTCTTTAAAGGCTCGACGAACTAATGCCAGACCGCTATCAAGCTCGGCCAAATTACTAATCATAGGCAGCATAATGCGCAAATTTTCTAGGCCCTCACTGGCTCTAAGTAGGGCTCTAATCTGCACCAAAAATATTTCTGGATGATCTAGAGAAATTCTAATCCCGCGCCACCCCAAAAACGGATTTTCTTCTTCAATTGGAAAATAAGGGAGATCCTTATCACCACCTATATCAAGTGTTCTCATAGTCACAGGGCGAGGCGCAAAGGTTTCCAAGTGCTCACGATAAACCGCCACCTGCTCATCCTCAGTAGGGAAACTAGAGCGCAATAAGAACGGAATCTCAGTGCGAAATAAGCCCACTGCATCTGCGCCACTTCGCAGCGACTGAATATTGTCATGCCTTAACCCAGTATTAACCCATAAAGAAAAGCTACAACCGTCTGTAGTTTGGCAGGGGACATCACGCAATTTTTGCAAATCTTTGACTAAAGTCTGCTCTTCTCGCTGCCTTTGGACATAGGCTCGCTTGAGGGTTCTAGTAGCATGGCTAACAACGTCTCCAGAAAACCCATCAACAATTAGCTCTTCACCCTCAAGTTCTGCGCAGGGCATATCCAACGCGCCCATAACGGTTGGGATGCCCAGAGCTCTGCCAACGATTGCCATATGTGAATTGCTTGCACCTCTGAGCGAAACTATACCCACTAATCGATTCACCGGAATATCGGCTAGCTCGGTAGCCGATAGATTTTCTCCCACCAACACAATACGTCTTGGTAGTGTCTTTTTCTTACCACCAGTCTTTTGCAAATAGCCAAGTACTCGTTTACCCAGCCCCTCAACATCTGAGGCTCGTTCCCTAAGATAGGGATCCTCCATATGCCGGAATGTACGCACATGCTTTAAGATCACTGAGCTCCAAGCACTCTGTGCTGTTTGTCCCGCTTTGATAGCTTCAATAACTTCACCGCCTAGGGAGTCATCGTCAAGCATACTGATGTAGACATTAAAGAGCGCTAACTCTTCCGAGCTTAGCTTGCCCTCAAGGCCAACACCAAGGTTTCGCATATCATGCTTTACAGACTTTAATGCTTGGCGAAAGGTTTTTACTTCAGAGTCAGGATCTGAAGTATGACGCTCAGGCACAGAGGCCAGATCCATTGTTTGCTGAGCCAATACCACTCGGCCTATACCCACACCTGGAGAACTAGCAATACCATGGAATATCGCTTCTTTACTTTTACCGCGGCCTGCGAAAGCTAGCTTGCTTAACGCACCTGTCGCTTCAGCATGGGCGATAGCGCCAGAAAGCTGAGCGCAGACCGTAACCATAAAGGCTTCTTCTTCAGTCGCAAAACGCCTTTCAGCTTGTTGCTGAAGCACCAAAACACCGAGTACTTTTCTGTGATGAATAATCGGCACGCCCAAAAAGGAGTGGTAAATTTCTTCTCCAATCTCTTCAAAGTAAACGAAATTAGGGTGCTTATCTGCATCTTGCAAATTAAGTGGTTCTTCTTTTGCCGCGACCAATCCGACCAAACCCTGGCCCATAGCCAAGCGCACCTTACCAATGGATTGCTGGCGTAAACCCTTGGTAGCCATCAGTACATAATGTTGGTCAGTTTCATCAAAAAGATAGACCGAACAGACCTCTGAGCCCATAGCTGCATGAACTTCCCTAACAATAATAGTCAGCACTTCGGGCAAACTTCGGGCAGTATTGACCTCTTGAAAGATTGTTCTTAGGGCGTCTAGGATATTCATTTATCCACGCTTTCTCCGCTTTTGAAATCGCGCATTAATCTGAGAAAACTCAGACAATGCCTGACGATAAACACCTTGTTTAAATGAAACCACCTGATTAATAGGGTGCCAATAACTAACCCATTCCCATGCATCAAATTCGGGATTACCTGTTGCATCAAAGCTAATCTTTTTCGGGTCACCCACTAACTGCAAAAAGAACCAGCGTTGCTTTTGACCAATACAGCGCGGCTTAGAATGTTTGCGCTGCATTTTTTCAGGAATGTTGTAACGAAGCCAGCGCTTAGTCTGCTGGATGATTTTTACATCTCCAGCCTCTAAACCAACCTCTTCGTATAATTCCCGATACAATGCTTGCTCCGCTGTTTCACCCTGATCAATTCCTCCCTGAGGAAATTGCCAAGCCCTTTGGCCCACTCGTTTAGCCCAAAAAACCTGCCCACGACCATTGCTAATAACCATAGCTACGTTAGAACGATATCCATCCTTATCAACCAATTTAAAGATCCCACTCAAATTTATAGATTAAAAAAGACCATTGTTCCATAGTCGAGGTGGCTCGGCAATTTTCTCTTGAGCCATTTTCACTTCACCGCTATCCTTAACAGCCCAAACACTAGCAAACTAATAAATTGGATCTCCCTATGGCACTAGCCATCTTTGACCTAGATAACACACTGATTGCCGGAGACAGCGACCACAGCTGGGGTGAGTTTTTAGTCGCTCAAAGTATCGTCGACGCTCAAACATATAAGGAAATGAATGATAAATTTTATGCCGACTATGAATCCGGCTGTTTGGATATTTTTGCCTACCTCGAGTTTTCAGTAGAACCACTTACCCGGCTTTCAATGGAAAAACTTCAGTCATTACATAAAAAGTTTATGCGCGATGTCATCAATCCAATCAAGCTCAAAGGGGCTGAAGATTTAATTAATCAGCATCGGCAGGCGGGCGATCGGCTTTTAATTATTACATCAACCAATCGGTTTATTGTTGAACCTATCTGCAAATCTATCGGTATTGACGAAATTATTGCCACAGATTTAGAAATTATTGATGGCAAATATTCAGGTGAAGTAATGGGAATACCCACTTTTCAAGAGGGAAAGGTACAGCGCTTTAATCAATGGCTTGAGGAACAAAAAGAAAGCAGCGATGGAAGCTATTTTTACTCTGACTCAATCAATGATATGCCAATGCTTCTAGAGGTTGCTCATCCCATTGCCGTAGATCCTGATTCAGCCCTTCGCAAAGAAGCTGAATCAAGACATTGGAAAATAATTTCCTTAAGGGATTAAAGCAAAGGCAGTTATTCGTCTTCAACTAACGCCTGGTAGCCCTCGGCATCAAGCAAATTACTAAAATCATCACTTGAATTAACCCTGACTGTAAATAGCCACCCATCTTCGTAGGGACTGCCATTAACCAATTCTGGCTCATCCTCAAGCGCTGAATTAACCTCAACAACCTCTCCAGATACTGGAGAATATATATCTGAAGCCGCTTTAACCGACTCGACTACAGCTATTTCAGCGCCTGCATCAACATCAGCTCCCGACTCTGGAAGCTCAATAAAAACTATATCACCTAGGGCATCTTGAGCATGATCGGTTATCCCAACAACAACGATCCCATCACTCTCTAATCTTGCCCATTCATGGCTATTTGCATATTTTAACTCTGCGGGGAATTCACTCACACTTCACCTCTATATTAAGACTTGAAAATTTATTGCCAGTAATCGTCTATTTTACTGTTCAATTTTAATAAAGTTAACGTTATTTTGATTCAGCATTAAATGTCTTCACTTATGTATAGAAAACTAGACAATTTACGGCATAATTTCCAGTGGAGGTTCATCAAGCGCCGAAAATTGTTCTCGCAACGTCAGTATCTGATCACTCCAATAACGCGCCGAATCAAACCAGGGAAAGGCTCTCGGGAAAGCAGGATCACTCCATCTGCGCGCAATCCAAGCACTGTGATGAATAATACGCAATGTACGTAAGACCTCAATTAATACCAGCTCTTTAGGATCAAAATGATAAAACTCGTTATAACCCTCAACCAACTCAGCTATTTGAGCTTTTTGCTCATTCCGATCGCCGGACAAGAGCATCCATAAATCTTGCACTGCCGGGGCCATTCGCGCGTCATCAAAATCAACAAAATGGGGATTATCATCACGCCAAAGTATATTACCCGAATGGCAGTCGCCATGAACTCTTATGTAATTAATATCTCCAAAATCATCTAAAATAGTTTGACACTTATTTAAAATATCCGGTAACAAGCTATCGTATGCAGGACTCAATTCAGATGGAATAAAGTGCTCACTGACATAATCGTATGCTTCCCAGCCAAATGTTTGAATATCTAATTTTGGCCGCGATTTAAAATCAACCACCGCACCCACTGCATGAAAGCGTCCTAAAAGACGACCAAGAATAAAAAGGTTATCCAGATTATCCAGCTCAGGCGCATAACCGCCGCGTCGAGGATAAAGCGAAAACTTGAATTCACAATGGTGATGAAGAGAATTGCCAGTATTGTTTATCAAGGGGCAAACAACCGGCAGCTCCTGCTCTTTTAGCTCAAAACAAAGTTGATGCTCCTCATGTATCTGTTCAACAGTCCAGCGGTTAGGCCTATAAAATTTGGCAATCAGTGGCTGCGCATCCTCTATCCCTACCTGATAAACACGATTCTCATAGCTATTTAGTGCCAATAATCGACCATCACTTATATAACCACAGCTCTCTACCGCATCCATAATCATATCCGGCGCTAATAGCTCAAATGCATGGGTTTTAGAATCTGTCATTTAATTATTGACACCTTTTAATCGAATATGCGCTTAGAGCGCATCGCTTTTTTTTGACCGTGCTGAGCTTTTTTATCTAAGCGCTTTCTTTGTGAGCTTCTGGTTGGCCTAGTCGCCTTTCTAGCCTTTGGCATTGTTGCCACAGACTGCAATAACAACTTTAATCGCTGAATGGCTTCAGCGCGATTTTTCTCCCAACTACGATACTGCTGAGCTTTAAGAATAATAACCCCCTCTTTCGTAATCCGCTGATCACGTAAGGCCATTAATCGTTGCTGAAAAAACTCAGGCAATGAAGATTGGTAAATATTAAAGCGCAAATGAACCGCAGATGAGACCTTATTCACATTTTGCCCACCAGGACCACTAGCTCTAATAGCAGTTAATTCAATCTCTTCTAAAGGGATTGAAATAGAATGTGTAATAAAAATCATTCATTACCCTGCTCTAAAAGTTCAAAACGAGGTCGCTTTTGCCCATTGACCTCAACCGTTTCCAGAAACATATCCAGAGGCCGTACCCATAGTTGGCGATCGCCGTAAAGTGGGCGGTAAACAACCATATCCGGCTCGCCCTCACTGTGCTTAGCTACACCATAAACTTGATAATTGTTGCCCTTATAATGTTTATATATGCCTTGAATTATGCTCACCATTTCACCTAATGTCCTCCAAGATGTACGTATCAAATCCTTTTTAAAGATTTAATGTATGACTAAATCTTGTATCTTTTAATGTTAACATAGCCTTATATGAGAAATTTTTGCTAATTTTAAAATCCAATTTTTAGGTTAAATAATCAGTATCTACAGACTATAAACTCATAAAACACATAAAAATCTAATTAATTTCAACTAAAATTCGCTGAAAATTAGCCAAATCAATAAAAAAATAATACACTGCGTAATCCTGAAATATTATATTTTGCCTTTAAGGCTTATTTTTTCAGTGGGGATCTTTAGTCTTAAATGTTTTTTTGGTTAAAGTGTTAATTCAGCCTAATTAGAGGCTGGTGTTTAAGTGCCCATTTTGGGCGTTGTTGTATTTAAGTGAGGTTGTTATGTCAGGCGAAAGAGTTGCTGGCACTGTAAAGTGGTTTAATGATAGTAAAGGTTTTGGTTTTATTGAGCAGGAAGGCGGTAGCGATGTATTTGTTCATCACAGTGCCATTCAAGCTGAAGGCTTTAAGTCTTTAAAAGAGGGTCAAGCTGTAACTATGGAAGTTGCTGAAAGCCAAAAGGGCCTTCAAGCTGAGAATGTAGTAGCCGACTAGGGTTATTTGACTGCCCTAGGCAGTGACAAAAGTTCTTGTAAGGCCCTGGCATTTATGTCAGGGCCTTTATTTTATAGGAAATAATTAAGTATCGAGCAAGAAATCTCGATGTTAGATTATTGCTACTTAATTTTAGCTTCTTTGTAGATAACGTGCTTGCGGATGGTAGGATCGTATTTTTTGATTTCCATCTTATCAGGCGTGTTGCGCTTGTTTTTGTCTGTTGTATAGAAGTGCCCTGTTCCGGCGCTAGAAACTAATCGAATTTTCTCTCGAGCTGACTTAGCCATTTTTTAATCCTCTAAATTTTCTCGCCGTTTGCACGAAGGCTAGCGAGAACGTTTTCAATACCATTTTTATCAATAATTCGCATTCCTTTGGTAGAAACGCGTAATTTAACAAAGCGTTTTTCAGACTCAATCCAAAAACGGTGTGTATGGAGATTAGGCTCAAAGCGACGACGAGTTCTATTCTTCGCATGAGATACATTGTTTCCAGCCATTGGGCGCTTACCCGTGACCTGACATACTCTAGACATTATTGCTGCCTCTTATTTACAATTTGTGCTCTGGGCATTGACCCATCGGCTACTGAATTTTGTTTCCCAGACAACCTTTGTACAAAGTCGTCTTTCAAGGAGGCGCGTTTTATACCAGAAACCCTACCCTGAAGCAAACAAAAACCGATAATTACCCACTAATCTGATGGTTTTTTTTCTATTGTTGGCAATTTGACAAAATTTAGCCTGACCTAAACCTTTAGCCGCGCAAAATACTTTTTTGGTCAGCTTTTAATAGGGGTCCTAAGCCGCCAAAGTAATCAATTAACTCTTGAGCCATTTGTTTAGCATTGACACTTTTGCGCCCAACACGAAGAAAAATGGCTAGTAATTCAGCATCGGTTAACGCTTTAGGCCCCTTTTGCTAATAATTTCTCTCTGGGTCGGTCATCCAATGGCCATTGTCTTATCGACATAACTAGTCCTTATTTATCACTACAGAATTCCCTTCTGAAGTGTTATCTTAGCCCCTTATTAAAGTGTTATCGGAAAATTAATGAGTAGTCTGTCACAAAAACGCATCATTCTTGGCATTACAGGTGGTATTGCCGCTTATAAAAGTGCTGAAATTGCTCGTCGCTTACAAGATGCAGGTGCTGAAGTGCGAGTCATAATGACTGATTCTGCTCAAGAATTTATCCGCCCACTCACACTTCAAGCCCTGACCGGAAAGCCTGTTCACACCGATCTGCTCGACCCAAAAGCGGAGGCGGCGATGGGTCATATTGAGCTCGCACGCTGGGCGGATATTGTATTAATTGCTCCGGCCACAGCTAATTTTATCGCTGTATTAAGCCAAGGGGTTGCCAATGACCTTTTAACGACTGTTTGCTTAGCGTCCTCAGGCAGTATTGTTGTTGCTCCCGCCATGAATCAAGCGATGTGGTCACAGCCGGTCTCTTTGGACAATATTGAGCGCTTAAAGCAGAGAAATATCACCATCTTTGAACCTGATGATGGCATCCAAGCCTGCGGCGATACAGGTCCGGGTAGACTGCAACAGCCAGAAGCCATTGTCGACCAACTTTGTGGTATTTTTGACTCTGGTATTTTGTCTGGAAAACGGGTTGTGATTACCGCTGGCCCCACCAGGGAGGCTATTGACCCCGTTCGCTATATCAGTAATCATAGCTCAGGTAAAATGGGCTTCGCACTGGCAAGTGGCATGATTGATGCCGGCGCTGCCGTCACTCTTATCTCAGGACCTGTTTCACTTGATAGCCCAGATCGCTGCCAACTAATACCTGTAGTTTCTGCCAGCGAAATGCTAGAGGCTGCGACTGAAGCAGTCAAAGAAGCGGATATTTTTATCTCATCTGCGGCCGTCGCCGACTATCAAGTGACTGAAGCATCCAGTCAAAAAATAAAGAAAAAATCTGATAAAATGTCTCTAAATTTGTCGAAAACACCCGATATTGTAGCTATATTGTCAGAAAATAACCCAAAAATGTTTGTTTTAGGGTTTGCCGCAGAAACCGAAAACATAGAAAGTCACGCTCGCGACAAGTTAAACAGAAAAAATTTAGATGCGATTATAGCCAATGATGTATCTCGCGACGATATTGGCTTTAATTCGGATAATAATGAAGCCCTGTGGATTGATGCTAACAGCTGTCAATCCCTTAGCAAAAAAAGCAAGACGCAACTTGCTCGAGAAATAATTGTCTTAATAGCTGACAAAATCGATAACTAATTTACAAGAGCATCGAGAGCAAAGTATTGTGAATGATGTCACCACATTAAATTCTAGCACTTCACTTACAGCCAATGAGCTGCCTAACGAAGTGTTTCGCAACTATGATATTCGCGGCTTTGCCCATTCCCAGATCACCCCCGACTTTGCCTTTAAACTGGGCGCAGCACTAGCTATTACGCTTTTGAAGCAACGTCATTCGACCATTTATCTTGGCCGAGATGGCAGACTGAGTTCGCCAGCTTTGGCGAAAGCGCTTGGCAATGGCCTCACTCAATATGGGATGAATGTAATCGACATTGGCACTGTAAGTACCCCCACACTTAATTTTGCCGTTCACTGTGATAACAAGGCAGAGTGCGGAATTATGGTGACGGCAAGTCATAATACTAAGGAATACAATGGCTTTAAAATCATTGTGCGCAATCAAGTAGTGGCCGGTGAGATGCTGCAAAAAATCAAGCATCTAATGCTTTCCGATAGGCCTAATCATTGCCAATCTGGGCACATTCGCACCCAAGATATAAGCTCTCAATACCTTCAAGCAATAATTGATAACTGTAGCCCTAAAAAAGATTTCAAAATTGTTATTGACTGCGCCAATAGTATTGTTGGGCCCATCGCTAAAACCCTGTTTAATCGGTTAGGTTACAATTTAATACCTTTATTTTGCGATCCTGATGGAAACTTTCCCAATCATGACCCTAACCCATCCGATGAGAGTAATTTACAACAGCTCAAAGCATCCGTTTTATCTCATCAGGCAGATTTAGGCCTAGCATTTGATGGTGATGGCGATCGCCTTGTGGTTATTTCCGGAAGTGGCGCAACAGTTTGGCCAGATCAATTACTGATGATTTTTGCCCGTGATATTTTAAAGCGATATCCAAATACGGATATCGTATTTGACGTTAAAAGTAGCTTTCGCCTGCAACAGCTAGTGAGGGAACTATCGGGTAATCCAGTGATGTGCAAAACAGGCCACTCACATGTTAGAAGCAGGGTACAAAAAACAGGCGCCCTTGTTGGAGGGGAATTTAGTGGCCATATTTTTTTCAATGATCGTTGGCATGGTTTTGATGACGGTCTGTATGCCAGCGTTCGACTACTTGAAATATTAGCCAACCTTGATATAGCACCAAAACAAGCGCTAGAAAACATGATCGGCCAGTTTAAACCCAGTGCCTACACTCCTGAAATACTTATTCCAGTGGCTGAAACAGAAAAATTTGCTGTAATGGAAAAATTAACCTCTCATTGCAGCTTTAAGGATGGAATAATTAACAATATTGACGGACTCAGGGTAGAATACCCCCTTGGCTGGGGTCTAATAAGAGCGTCAAACACCTCAGCAAACCTAACTATGCGCTTTGAAGCTGATAATAAAGAAGAATTAGAGCGGATAAAAAAGCTGTTTAGCTTTGAGCTAGCACCTTTTATTAACCAAGTGGATCAATATTTGTAACTATGTCATTAAATCGAGAAGAAGCAGAAAATACAGCCAAGGTTATCTCAAGAGCCTTGCCCTACATACAGCGCTTTGCAGGCAAAACTGTGGTCATAAAATATGGCGGTAATGCCATGGTAGACGATCGCCTAAAGCAAAGCTTTGCTAGAGATATCGTGTTGATGAAAGCGGTGGGCATTAATCCTGTTGTGGTGCATGGCGGAGGTCCACAAATTGGTCAACTGCTAGATCAACTCTCTATAGAGTCTAAGTTCGTCAATGGCATGAGAGTCACCGATACCAAAACTATGGACGCTGTAGAAATGGTACTGGGCGCTACGATTAATAAAGAAATTGTCAATCTTATTAGCAGTGCTGGCGGCAGAGCCTTTGGCGTTACCGGCAAAGACGGTCGTTTAATAAAAGCTAGGAAGCTTGTGGTGTCCCATAAAACAGCGGAGATGTTGGTTCCTGAAATTATTGATATTGGTCAAGTGGGCGAAGTTGAATCTATCGATAAAAGCGTTATCGACATGCTACTTAAAAGTAACTATATTCCGGTTATTGCGCCAATTGGCGTAGGATCTGATGGCGCCTCATACAATATTAATGCTGATTTAGTGGCGGGCAAGGTAGCCTCAGTTTTAAATGCTGAAAAGTTAATGTTGCTCACCAATGTTGCGGGCTTACAAGATAAGCAGGGTGAAATTCTTACCGGTCTAACTGTAAACCTAGTCGATGAATTGATTGAAGATGGCACCATTTACGGTGGTATGCTACCGAAAATTCAATGTGCACTTGATGCGGTTAATTCTGGCGTGGCTGCCTCTCACATTATTGATGGGCGAGTTGATCATGCCGTGATGCTCGAGCTATTTACTGATGAAGGCGTAGGCACTTTAATTACTAACCAGAAGTAAGCGGAGACTGCTGATGGTCGCTAAACGAAGCTCCAAGGCTCAGGATATTCTTCAAGCTCTAGCACTAATGCTGGAGTCAACTCGCGGCGGACGCATCACTACTGCGGCTCTAGCCTCTGAGTTAGGCTGTTCAGAGGCAGCCCTGTATCGACACTTTCCCAGTAAAACTAAAATGTATGAAGGGCTGATTGATTTTATTGAAGAGACTATATTTGCTCGGGTTACGACTATTATTAACGATGAACCAGATGCGATTAATCAGTGCTATAGAATCCTCAGTCTATGCTTAACCTTTGCCGAAAAGAATGCTGGTATTAGCCGAATACTACATGGCGATGCCTTAGCGGGAGAAAACCAACGATTACAGCAGCGTGTCGCCCAGCTATTTAGTCGACTGGAATCTCAGCTTAAGCAAATAATAAGACAAGCTGAACTCAATCAAGGAATTACCATCAATCCAAGCCCTGCAATAGCAGTTGATTTAATGATTAGTCTAGTTGAAGGGAAAATTAGTCAGTTTGTTCGCAGCGACTTTAAACAACCACCCACTCAATACTGGTCCGAACAATGGGCGCTAGTCTCAGATCAAATTTTTAACTGATCTTAATTAGCAAGCAGTATCTATACGCCATACTCTTGTCGGTATTTATCAATATGCTCAACTAAATTATTGTGATCTGGCTTAGCTTTAAGATAGTGCAAAATATCATCTATATCAATAATGCTTGCCACAGGAATTCCAAACTGTTCCTCCACCTCTTGAATAGCAGACTGATCTGTTTTGCCGCGCTCTTTGCGATCTAGGCCAATCAATACGCCGGCGGCCACAGCGCCTGCTTGCTCTAATATCGACATCACTTCTCTAATAGCGGTACCTGCGGTAATCACGTCATCGATAATTAAAACCTTGCCTTCAAGGGGCGCCCCCACCAAAGTCCCACCTTCACCATGAGCCTTTGCCTCTTTGCGGTTAAAGCAGTAGGGCACATCTATACCATGATGCTCTGACAGAGCAATGGAGGTTGCTGCAGCCAAGGTTATACCTTTGTATGCAGGGCCAAAAAGCACATCAAATTCAATGCCTGACTCAACAATAGCGGTGGCGTAACACTTACCCAGTGCAGCCAATGCAGACCCTTTATAAAACTCTCCCGCATTAAAAAAATGGGGTGATGTGCGACCCGACTTAAGCTCAAATTGACCAAACTTAAGGGCACCATTAGCAATGGCATTTTCTATAAATTCTACTTTGTATGTTTTCATCAGTTAGTAATCTTTTGATTCCATTTATTTAAGAATAGATCAGTTTTAGGACTATTGGGCCAATGCCATCTTTTGAACCCTTACAAGGTCGGCAATCCCTTGATTGGCCAGTTGCAACATTTCCGTCAAAGCTTCGCCTGAAAATGGTGCTTCCTCAGCAGTTCCCTGAATTTCAATATAGCCGCCATTGGCGTCCATGACCACATTCATATCGGTCTCTGCATTAGAGTCTTCAGGATAATCTAGGTCGAGAACAGGTGAGCCCTTATAAACACCAACGGAAACTGCAGCGATCATATGCAATAAGGGATCGTCTTGTATAAGTTTTTCTCTCTGCAAATGGCGTATTGCATCTACTAGAGCAACACAGCCACCCGTGATAGCTGCGGTTCTTGTCCCACCGTCAGCTTGAATTACGTCACAATCAACATAGATAGTATTCTCACCCAGTTGCTTAAGGTCTACTGCGGCGCGCAATGATCGCCCTATCAACCTTTGGATTTCTTGGGTACGACCGGATTGCTTTCCCCTTGCCGCTTCACGACCCATACGTCTATTTGTTGACCGAGGAAGCATGCCATATTCCGCAGTCACCCAACCCTGATCTTTACCGCGCAAAAATCGCGGTACGCTATTTTCAACACTGGCATTACAGATAACTTTAGTATTGCCGAACTCGACTAATACAGAACCTTCAGCATGTTGTGTGTATTCTCTGGTAATTTTTACTTGGCGCAATTGTTCTGGACGACGTCCACTTGGTCTTGTCATGATTAAGGCCTTATTACAAAATCTTAAATTTGAAGTAACAATTGTAACAAATCTTCCCCCTCTTTAACCGCCTTTGTTAGAATACCTTCAAATTAAAAATTTATGGAGTTTCTATGCCACGCAGTATGACCGCATATGCCAGAATTACTGAAGAACATAACTGGGGGTCAATAAGCTTTGAGCTTAAATCGGTCAACCATCGATTTTTAGAGGTTGGCTTTAGAATGCCTGAATCTCTGCGCGAGATAGAAACCACACTTCGAGATATGGCGCGTAAAAAACTGGGGCGCGGCAAAATTGATTGCTCTGTACAGATTGCTTTTAACCTCCTAGATGCCTCCTCAGAGCTAGATTTAGAAGTAGCCCGTGAGCATATAAATATCGTTGAATCTATTTCAGCCGAAATAACTCAGCCTGGCCCAATTTCAGCTGTAGATATAATGAAATTACCCGGCGTACTAAAAGATTCTGTCTTAGATGCCAAACAACTGACCAAGGCAGGAATTAAATCCTTTGATTTAGCCTTAGATCAAATGCTTGAAGGCCGTGAACGCGAGGGCGAAAAGCTAGCAGATATGATTGAGCAAAGGCTATTAGGCATTGAGACTCAAATAGCCTTAGTACGCAAAAATTTGCCTGAAATTCTAGAATTTCAACGCAATCGTCTGCATGAAAAGCTATCAGAGTTAAAAGACCAACTCGATGAACAGCGACTCGAGCAGGAAATGGTCATTATTGCCAATCGAGCTGATGTCGATGAGGAAATTGATCGACTAGAAGCCCATGTGATTGAAATTCGCCGAGTACTGAACAACAAAGAATCCGTGGGACGCAGGCTAGACTTTTTAATGCAAGAGCTAAATCGTGAAGCCAATACATTGGGCTCAAAATCTATTTCAACGATTACCACTCAAGCCTCAGTTGAACTGAAAGTTTTGATTGAACAGATGCGCGAGCAAATTCAAAATATTGAATAAGCTTAAGCAAAACCCATGCATAATAGATCATAGATTTATTTTTCTACTAATGTACACTTTCGTAAGTTGTTATTCTTAACAGGAAATTATTAGTTTTAATATGACACTTGGTACTCTATTTATTATCTCAGCTCCCTCTGGGGCGGGCAAAACCACCCTAGTTGCTGAGCTACTTAGTCGGCTCAACAACATAAAGGTTTCCGTTTCTCACACCACCAGACCAAGTCGCTCTGGCGAAACTAGCGGAGTGGATTATCATTTTGTTTCTCATCAGCAATTTGAAACTATGGTAGAACAACAACAGTTTGTTGAGCATGCTAAGGTCCATAACAATTACTATGGCACATCGGAGCAATGGGTCAAAAGTACGCTCAATAAGGGCATTGATGTTATTCTCGAAATAGATTGGCAGGGTGCTGAACAGGTGCGAGAAAAATTTCCAGGCAGTAAAAGTATTTTTATTCTGCCCCCTACTAAGCAAACATTATTTGAGCGCTTAAAAGGCCGCGGTCAGGATTCAGATACGGTGATACAGCAGCGTATCGCCGCCGCTAAAGAAGAAATGAGTCACTGCAACGAGGCTGATTATTTAGTCATAAATGATCAGTTTGAGCTAGCCTGTAGTCAGCTTCAAAGCATCGTTGAAGCAAAACGACTTGAAATCAATAGCCAAAGACAGGAAAAACTATTAATTGATTTATTGTCGTAGGCACTCAAATTAGGTAAAATCGCAGGTTCCCGGTGGCAAAAAGCTGCCAAATCTAATTATTTTTGTTCAGCGGATTAAATATGGCTCGCATTACAGTAGAAGATTGTTTGAATTTTGTTGATAACCGTTTTGAATTAGTTATGGTCGGCTCTAAGCGAGCTCGTCAAATAGCTGTTGATGGTCGTCCACCCCTTGTCGACTCAGAAAACGACAAGCCAACCGTTATCGCTCTTCGTGAAATTGAGCAGGGGTTGATTACACCTGAATTTCTTGAAGAAGTCGAACGCGACTATGAAATTGTCGATGCTGAAGAGAACTCTGAAGACGCACCGCAAGACGCTGTCTAGAGAAAGACTCTAAGCAAAATGGGGAGGCGAATCACAGGTGCTTTCAGTACTAACCGAAAAGCTTTCCAACTACCTCGAACAAAAAGAGGTTAAAAAAATCGAGCGTGCCTACAGGTACGCCGATCAATGTCATTCTGGCCAGTTGCGTCAGAGTGGTGACCCCTACATCACCCATCCTCTAGCCGTTGCCAATATCTTGGCTGATATGCGACTCGACCATGAAAGTCTTATGGCGGCCTTACTTCATGATGTGATTGAAGATACTGGGGTTACGAAAGGTCAAATTAGTCGACGTTTTGGGCGCACAGTTGCCGACTTGGTTGATGGCGTTAGTAAACTTAGCGAAATCGAATTCGAAACTAAAGCTCAATTACAAGCCGAAAGCTTCCAAAAGATGACCCTTGCGATGTCGAAAGATATTCGCGTGGTGCTGGTTAAGCTCGCCGATCGACTCCATAATATGCGTACACTGGGTGTTTTGCCGCCGGAAAAACGTCGTCGTATTGCAAGAGAAACCCTTGATATCTATGCTCCTATTGCTCAGCGCCTAGGGATTAATGATGTGCGTATTGAGTTTGAGGATTTAGGTTTTGCTACCATGTATCCCCTGCGACATAGACGCTTGCGAGAAGCGCTAAAAGCAGCCAGTAAAAATCGTAAAGAAATTATCTCTGAAATCCATCAAGCCATTGAAGTTCGCCTAGAGAAGGAATCGTTTCCAGCTATTGTTAAAGGGCGAGAAAAGCATTTATGGAGCATTTACAAGAAAATGCGCAATAAACATAAGTCTTTCCGCGATATTATGGATGTATTTGCTTTTCGTTTAATTGTCGATTCGGTGGACGATTGTTATCGAACACTTGGAATCATGCATAATATTTTTAAACCTGTACCCGGTGAGTTTAAAGACTATATAGCAATCCCAAAATCTAATGGCTATCAATCCTTACACAGTGTACTTGTCGGCATGCATGGTGTTCTTATTGAGGTACAGATCCGCACTCAAGAAATGGAAACCATGGCCAGTTATGGTATTGCCGCTCACTGGGAATATAAATCAAATGACAGCAACATAGATGCTAGCCAACGACGAGCTACTCGTTGGGTTCAAGGTTTACTTGAGATGCAACAACAGGCTGGGGATTCATTGGAATTTTTAGAGCATGTTAAAACCGATTTATTCCCTGATGAAATCTATGTATTTACCCCCAAAGGTAGAATCATTGAACTTCCCTCTGGCGCAACTCCAATTGACTTTGCCTACTCTGTGCACACAGATTTGGGCAATAGTTGTATTGCCTGTCGAGTGGATAGTGAATTAACACCTTTATCAGAACAACTGCAAAGTGGGCAGAAAATTGAAATCATCAGCACCCAAGGTGCACAGCCTAATCCGAATTGGCTTAATTTTGTAGTGACTGCAAAGGCGCGTAGTGCTATTCGTCACTTTCTAAAAAATCAGCAGCATGACGAATCGGTTAATCTAGGTAAGCGATTATTGGACAAGGCGCTAGCAAATTATGGTACTGCCTATAATAAGTTGCGAAAATCCCAGATTAAGCGATTGCTTAAAGAAACCTCTGCACCAACCTTTGAATATGTACTGCAACAAATTGGCTTGGGTAATCAAGTACCTTTTGCCGTTGCCAATATTTTAGTGCCGCCATCAAAACGAACCATTGCTGAAGATAAACGCAAGCCATCGCTTCCTGTTGTTGTAGACACCTCAGAAAGTTTAATTCTTCATTATGCTCGCTGTTGTCATCCTATTCCTGGCGACCCTATCCTTGGCCATGTCTCACCAGGTAAGGGGTTAGTAATTCATTTAGAGTCTTGCCATAATCTAAAAGAAATACGCAATCATCCTGAAAAATGTATGCCGCTAAGTTGGTCACAGGTGGTTGAGGGTGAATTCCCCGTTGAGATTAAGGTTGAAATAACCCCTGAACGTGGCTTTATAGCTGCCCTTGCCTCGAGAATAACCGATCAAGATGCTACTATTGAAAATATTAGTACCACGGAAAAAGATGCCTTCACTAGTATTGTCGACGTGGTTATGACGGTACGCAATCGGGTTCACTTAGCGGACATAATTCGCCGGATAAGAAGCCTAGCGCCTGTTCGGCGAGTTTATCGAGTAAAAAATAAATAGTTACATAAGGACTCACACTATGTCTAATAAAGCGCACATTTTTACAGAAAAAGCACCTGCTGCCATCGGACCATACAGCCAAGCGGTCAAAGTAAACAACACGGTTTATCTTTCAGGTCAGATTCCCCTAGACCCTGAAAATATGGAATTGATAACGGGTGATATTCAGGCTCAGGCGCGGCAGGTATTCGCTAATTTAAATGCGGTGTGTGAAGCTTCAGGCTCGGATTTAAGCGGCATTGTAAAGCTTAATATTTTTCTTACTGATTTGAGCAACTTCGCTGCTGTCAATGAAGTAATGGCAGAATTGTTTGAGCAACCCTATCCAGCTCGAGCGGCCATTGGCGTTAAAGAATTGCCAAAAGGTGCCGAAATAGAAATGGATGCTATTGTAGTTACCTAGTTGATTAACTAATTTTTTGATTGTCTATCAGCGCAGCGTACCCTTCTTTAAAAGAAGGGTATCTAAATTTGAATCCAGCCTCTAAAAGAAGCCGATTATTGCATCGCCTTACTGGCCTAATAGGGACAGGCTCCTCCTCTAAACTGACTGACAGTTGCTGGGCGAGCCACTCTCTAATATCGTGCTGAGTTATCGGTTTGCTATCCGATGCGAGATAAAGCGGTTCAATAGACTGGCCAGATTGAAACAACTCTATTAGATGGGCCAAAACTCCTCCACAATCTTCTGAATGAATACGATTACTCCATTGTTCCGGAGTTTTTGGCCTTCCTTTCCCTGCTCGTACTTGATCGAGTAGTCGCGTTCGACCAGGACCATAGATGCCAGAAAACCTTATCACCGAAGTAGTACAGGGTAAATTTTGAATAATCCGCTCTGATTTAAGTAGTATTTCACCAGAAAATGTGGCCGGATTAGCCGTCGTGGTCTCATCAACCCAGTCGCCATCAGAATCCCCATAAACACTGGTACTGGAGACCCAAATAATTAATTTAGGTGGTTGAGATGAACTAGCCACAGCTTGGGCTATTGTCTGTGCTACAGCCAGGTACGATTCTTGGTATGCGTCTCTCGTAAAATCAGAAGGTGTAAGGGTTGCAACCCAAACATCATATCCATCAGAGACAGCTGAAATTAGCTGCTGAGGTTTTGCCGCATCAGCCAAAATAGGCACAACGCCCGCTGTCAATTTCTCTGGATTTCGCCTCAAGCCAAAACAGCGATAACCGGCTGGCATAAGTTTCGCGGCTCGTTGAGCAACATCTCCACAACCAATAAATAGTACTTTTGTGCTTTGTGTCATAGATTTGTTACCCGAAATTTATGTAATAGTGAATTTAATGATAATAATTAATATCAATACTTAGGGAGACGATATGACATTAACCGAACTTCGATATGCAATCGCCTTGGCCGAAACCAAACACTTTGGCCATGCCTCTGCAATGTGCAATGTGCAATGTCAGCCAACCA
>MDTB01176861.1_pt1 | contig 19209 bp, 14 predicted proteins | sample 811161 | NCBI WGS metagenome assembly MDTB01 (sample SAMN05326650, study PRJNA326480) | marine metagenome | isolation source: seawater | place: Mediterranean Sea | collected 2009
CGGCGGGCTATCAGCTCCAGCCGCCTGTCACTATTCCTCAGGATGCGCTGAGCATTACGGTCGCGCCAGACGGCACCGTGTCGGTTCAGCAGCCGGGATCACCACAGGCGACGCAGGTCGGTCTGATTCAGTTAACAGACTTTGTCAACGCGGCGGGCCTCCAGGCACGCGGTGAAAACCTCTATCTCGAGACGGGTGCCAGTGGCGCACCCCTACCCGGCAACCCTGGCCTAAATGGTCTTGGCACCTTGCAGCAAGGGTTCGTTGAGGGCTCTAACGTCAATGTGGTCGAAGAGATGGTCAACATGATTGAGACGCAGCGTGCTTATGAGATGAACTCAAAAGCCATTTCGACGGCAGATCAGATGCTGCAGTACGTCTCACAGAACCTTTAATGCGTGAATAGTGAGGGACTACCCATGAGCATTCACCAGCAAATCGGTTTTCTTAGCTGCGCAATACTCGCACTGAACGGTTGCGCGGGCATCGAGAGCAGAACGCATCCTGCGTACGCGCCCATGGAGCCGATTGTTTATACCAATCCGCAACAAGGCATTACCCCTGGCAGTCTGTACAGCGAGAATCGTGGTATCAGCTTATTTGCCGACACACGGGCACGCTCGGTAGGCGACATTATTAATGTAGTGTTGGTTGAGTCGACTCAAGCATCGAAAAATGCGGGCACGGCCGTCGAGCGCGGCAGCAGTCTTGAAGTGGCAAAGCCTACCTTGTTTGGCCGCACGGATCCGACGTTTGGAGTGGGTGATTATACCAACTTGACGTTCGAGCAATCGGTGGCGGCTGACTCTGAGTTTGAGGGAAGCGGCTCCAGCAATCAGTCCAATTCCCTAACCGGCGCCATCGCTGTGCAGGTATCGCGTGTTTTGCCAAACGGCAATCTGATGATACAGGGCGAAAAGTGGCTAGCGCTTAACAAAGGCGAGGAATTTATTCAGCTCCGAGGGATCGTGCGTCCTGAGGACGTCAGCTCGCAGAATACCATTCCGTCGACCATGGTGGCCGATGCGCGTATTTCCTATGGTGGGACCGGCATGATTGATCAGGCCAACTCCCCCGGCTGGATTTCACGATTTTTCAACAGCCCATTGAACCCTTTTTAGGAACTAATGATGTTTAAGCTAACGTTATTCGCCGCTCGGAAATCAATACTAAGTAGCCTCTTAAGCTGCGGGCTGATGGCTGCAATGTTGAGTGCGGCATTTCCAAATGACGCACAGGCGGAGCGGATTAAAGACATTGCCATGGTTGAGGGTGCACGAAGTAACCAGCTGATTGGTTTTGGCTTGGTTGTGGGCCTTGATGGCACGGGTGACCAGGTGACGCAGACACCATTCACCATTCAGGCTGCGCGCAGCATGTTGCAGCAGTTTGGGGTTAATCTGCCTCCGGGTGTGAACCCGCAGACAAAAAACATGGCCTCGGTCATGGTTACGGCAGAGCTGCCGCCCTTCACCAAGCCCGGCCAGAAAATGGACGTGACTGTATCGTCGGTCGGTAATGCAAAGAGCCTGCGCGGTGGCGAGCTCTTATTAACCCAGCTAAAAGGCGGTAATGGCGAAGTCTATGCTGTTGCACAAGGGGGGCTGGTGGTCTCTGGTTTTGGTGCCGAGGGTTCAGACGGTTCAAGAGTCAGTGTGAATACCAAGGCCTCAGGACGCATTCCCAACGGTGCCCTCATCGAGCGCGAGGTGGGTAATGCACTGGACGATGGTAGCGACCGAATCACCTTTCACTTGCACACTGCTGACTTCTCAACGGCGCGTAACATGGCCTTCGCGATTAACCGCATGATGGGGCCCGATACGGCAGAAGCGCTAGACGCTGTCTCCATCTCTGTTCGTGCACCGACGGATACGGCACAGAAAGTCTCATACCTTGCGGAGCTTGAGAACCTTGAAGTCAGCAAAGCGGCGAGCGCGGCCAAGATTATCGTGAACGCGCGAAGCGGCACAATTGTCATTGGCTCCGAAGTCATCGTGAAACCTGCGGCAGTTGCCACCGGTGCACTCACTGTGACTATTGATGAGGCAATTGCTGTGTCTCAGCCTGGACCTTTTGCGGCCGGTGGTGAGACTGCAGTCGTTCCTGATGCGAACGTGGCGGTTGAAGAGGAGGAAGTGAACTTCTTCGTGATGGAAGGCGGCGTCAATCTTCAGGACATCGTCACAGCCATTAATAAAGTGGGTGCTTCACCAGGTGACCTCATTTCGGTACTCGAAGCGCTGCAGCAAGCGGGCGCGTTGAGTGCTCAGATAGTGGTCATCTAACAGGATCTCCTGAGGAATTACTGATGAGCGGCGCTATCTACAACGACTTCAGTCAGTTCACGACGCTTCGTGCGGAAGCGACGAAGAACCCTAACGCGGCGCTCGAGGACGTGGCTGCACAGTTCGAGTCGATCTTTCTGCAACAAATGCTCAAGTCCATGCGCGATGCCACTGTAAAAAGTGGCTTATTTGAATCATCGCAAATGGAGACCTACCAGAGCATGGCGGATCAGCAGCTCGCGGTTCAGCTCTCAGAGCAGGGCGGCATTGGTTTGGCTCGCATGATGGTCGAACAAATGCAGACGCGCGGCTTGGTACCTGAGTCGGGTGATGACGCAAACGACAGAACGACAGCGTCAAAGCCGACTGTGCATAGCGACGTGACTCAGGTTTTTGGTTCAGCGGCCGCTAATGCTTACGACGTGAGGAGCGACGATTAATGTCTAATATTTTCGATGTCGGTTCGTCAGCGCTCAACGCATTGCAGCGCGCGATTTCTACCACCGGCAATAACATAGCTAATGTGAATACTGAGGGCTACAGTCGCCAGGAGGTTGAGTTTAGGACGCGCACGCCAGATTCCATCGGCGGGCACCAAATCGGCACAGGCGTTGAAATCAGCTCTATTCGACGTGCTTACGATCAGTTTTTGACGGCGGACGTTCAGGCCCGGGTTAGCTCATCGTCTTATTACGGCTTGTACGCAACGACGGCAGAGCAAATAGATAATGTAATGGCAGACCCCACCACGAGCATATCATCGGCGATGGATCAATTCTTCGCTTCGATGGAAGCGGTGGCAAACAGTCCGACCTCACAACCAGAGCGGCAAGTCATGCTGTCGGAAGCTCAGACACTGTCTACCCGATTTCAGTATGTCGACGGCAGACTGAGAGAGCTCGCAGAAAATTTAAATGAGCAGATGAGCGTGTTTGTGCTCGATATTAATCAGTACACAAGCGACATAAACCAGCTAAACCAGCAAATAGCCCGTTTAGAGCGGACACCTGGCGGTTCACCTAATGACCTTTTAGATCAGCGAGATCGTGCTCTCGAGGGATTGTCAAAGCTCATTAGGATCGACGCGCGGCAACAAGAGGATGGCTCCATTAATGTCTACACGGCCTCGGGACATCGTTTGGTCAGCCAGGCAGGCCCAGAAACCATTCGATTGGTGCCCGGCGCTGAGCCAGATGCAGCCATGGGTGTGTTTATCTCGGCTGCAGGCGGCATTGACACAGAGCTAACAAGCTTTGCACTGGGGGGCGAGATTGGTGCGGCGATGGATGTATCTGCCAACGTTATTGATAATACCCGGAGAGAGCTTGGCCTTTTGGCTGTGGCATTTAGCACTACCTTCAACCGCCAGCATATATCAGGAGACACGCTCAATCAGGAGATTGGAGGCAACTTCTTCTCGACGATTAGCCCCACAGTAACGGCCTCAGAAACTAATTCTGATACGGTATCGGTAAGAGCGTTGGTGACTGATGGTGCGGAGCTTACTGGCGCCAAATACGAGATTTATTACACCGATAGTGTGGTCAATATACGAAATCTCGAAACCAACGCGATGCAAGAAATTTCGGAGTTCAACGAGAACGACGAAGCGTTTCTCACTCTTGATGGAGTTTTTTTCATTGTCGATAAGTTCTCTGATGAGACCGACGGGGACAGTTTTGTCATTGACGCGACTGGTCACGGGGCGTCGACTATTTCCGTTGCGGTTTCTAACACCTCTGATATTGCGGCGGCGAGTAGAGACGGGAATGTCGGCGACAACCGCAATATGCTGAGCCTTATTGGCCTGAAAGACGCGAATAATCTCAAAGCGGGCACTCAAAGTGCATTTGATATTTATAACAATGCCGTAGCGAAAGTCGCGGTCGATACACGCGGTGCGCGTGCCAATGCCGACACCGAGCAGTCGTTGTTGCTGTCGGTTACTGATCGGCGTCAAAGCATCATCGGTGTAAACCTTGAGGAAGAGGCAGCCAACCTGATTCGTTACCAGCAGGCATACCAGGCTGCTGCTCAGATCATTACGACAGCGAATGATGTCTTTGACACGTTATTGAGAGCGGCTTCAAGATGATTGGAAGAATGTCTACGGCACAAATTCAGAGCAGTGCTTTGGCCTCTATCACGGAGGCCCAGGCTGCGGTGACCCGACTTCAGACTCAACTGGGGACAGGGAAGCGTTTGCTAACGCCTGCTGATGACCCGGGCGCTTCTGCGGAGCTGTTGAGACTAAAGAGCGCGCTGTCAGAGACAGAGACCTTACAAAAAAACTTGGACTTTGCAGAAACCAGTATTGCGACACAAGAGACAGCACTCTCTTCCTCTATGAGTGTCCTGCAACGGGTTCGAGAGCTTTTTATTCTCGGTAGTACAGATACCTTCGGTGGTGACGAGCGTAATGCTATTGCGGCTGAGCTGACGCAACTCAGAGAGCAGTTACTCTCGATCGCGAACACACAAAACGCTGATGGTAATTATGTGTTTGCGGGGAGCAGGGTTACCCAGCCAGCATTTGATTCTGAAGGTGTCTTTCGAGGTGATGAAAATAAGCTGAACGTTAATATTAGCAAGGGAATCACTCTGCCTGTGCGGTCCATAGGCTCTGACATTTTTGGCGACGCGGCGAGTGAGTCGGACGTTTTCCGGGTAATAACCGAGTTTAGCGACACATTTTTGGGCTCAGCCCAACACAGTGTGACCTCGAACTTTGGGATTCAAACGGAGCCGCTTTCGCTATCAGCTGCGGATTTGACTGTCAAACTGGGAGGCGGGAACGTGCTTTCAGTGCCTGAGGTGAACGACCCTGGTTACGAAGGAGGTGGCTCATACTCGCGCGCGTTGCTAAATGAGATAAAGCAAGTTCATCCTGATATCGATGGGTCGGTCGCGGCCACTTCTATGGAGCTTGGATCGTTCTCCGACATCAGGAGTACGAGTGAGTTAGATAGTTATGGATTAACCATTAATGGTGTTGCGATCATAAGTTCGGCAAACCTTAAAGATGATGGTATTTCTGCTGAGGAGGTTCAGCTAGCGCTCTCGGAGAAGGCAGACGAACTTGCGGTCGCTGGCATTGTGGTCTCTGGAAATACCGATGATGGGATTATTTTAACGGCCGCGGACGGGCGCAATATTCAGGTTGACGAGGATCATATTTCGTCAAACGGATTTATTTTTGGGAATGCCTTTGAAAACACAACACTCACAAATGACGATTCAACACGAAGTAGCATTCAATACGCTGAAATGACGTTAACGGCCGATGTAACCTTGAACCTTGGTGGCGCAAAAGAGACTAATGCTGGATTTGCAGACAATCAGAGTTCATTTACTGCACTCGATGAGATTGACGATTTTATGGAAAGTGTGTCTGTGGCTCGATCTGAGGCTGGAACAAAATTGAATCGTATAAATGCCCAGCGTGGAATTCATGAATCTACCAGCCTTCACGTCACTGAGATCATATCTAAGATAGAGGATGTTGATTTTGCTAAGGCGGTGAGCGAGCTTAATCTGCAGATGACAGCGCTGCAGGCCGCACAACAGACCTTCGTCAAAACGCAGAACTTGTCCATCTTTAATTACTTGTAATTTTGAGTGCGTAGCTACTTATAAAAATAAGCTCATTAGATATTTTTGAGTAACCCTGAATCATCAAAGCCATCTAATTTGTCTTTTCTCTAAAGCTTTTAAATTTCGTGTCGCTACTAGGTTTGTCATGGAACCTTTTGGGTTCTCAGACATTAACTTTTAACAAGCGCGCAGAGCGTGCGAAAGGAGAGACACAATGGCTTTGGTCATCAACAGCAACATGGCCTCTTTGGCAACCCAGCGCAATCTCGCAACTGCGCAAGCGGATTCTGCAACTACGCTGCAGCGCTTGTCATCGGGACTGCGAATCAACTCTGCAAAGGACGACGCTGCTGGCTTGTCAATCGCAGAATCTTTTACTAAGCAAGTTAACGGCTTCAACCAAGCGGCTCGAAACGCGAACGATGCAGTTTCACTCGTTCAAACTGCGGAAGGTGCTTTGCAGCAGGTTACTGATAACCTTCAGCGAATTCGTGAGCTTTCCGTACAAGCGGCGTCGGATACTTACACCGATACCGAACGGGCTTTACTCCAGAAGGAGGTCACTGCGCTTGTTGATGAAATCGATCGTATTGCAGAGGCAACAACATTCAACGGTACAAAGTTGATCGACGGAAACTTTACATCCAAGACTTTCCAAGTTGGTGCTAACAACGCGACGACTGATAGGATCGATTCTGGAACATTTGTTGACGTCAATAAGGCAGCTTTAGGCGTTTCGGCTCAGCATTCGGTTACGTCGTCCTTTGCACTTCAGACATCTGCGTTGGGGATTGCCTCGGGCGAGTTAACAGTGAAGGTTGGTACAGGTAGTGCGTTCACGGTTCCTGCGGTAACGGATCCTGGTTTCGCCGACGGCGGTAGTTATTCAAAGCTGGTACTTGATTCAATCAAGCAAGCCAATACAAGCGTAGATGGTTCCGTTGCAGCGACATCGGCGGCCTTGGGCATCTTCACTGCTGTCGCCGGCACAAATGCTGCTGATACTTACGCCTTGACCATTAATGGCCAAGCTATCATCTCGTCCACTAATCTTAGTACGGATGGCATCACGCAGGGTGAGTTGGACACAGCGCTTGCCAACAATGCTACTAACCTAGCGAACCTTGGAATTGTGGTCTCGGGCACTGCCGCCACGGGTATTACCTTGACTGCAGCCGATGGTCGTAACATTAACGTGCAGCAAGTTGTTGCTGAGACTGGTACGGTGTCTGGTACGTTTGCAAATGCTCAAAACAACGCTACTGGAACTACTAACCACATCCAGTATGCCAACATCACGTTGACTGCAGGCGAGCAGATAACAATAGGCGGCTCGCAAGAGACGGACGCTGGTTTTACCAACAGTCAGACCTCTTCAGCAACTGGCACAGCGATTGGATCTGGGTCTATTGCCACTCTGTCTGGCGCACAGACCATGATCACGTCGATTGATAGTGCCTTGACGACTGTTAACGGTGGTCGAGCTGATCTAGGTGCGCTCCAGGCTCGTTTCGAGTCAGTGGCAAACACCCTGTCAGTTGCAGCTGAAACTGCCGCTGCTGCTCGTAGCCGAGTACAGGACGCTGATTTTGCGGCGGAATCTGCGAACTTAGCACGAAACCAGGTATTGCAGCAGGCAGGTATCTCAATGCTTGCCCAGGCAAACGCAATGCCACAGCAAGTGCTAGCTCTTCTCCAGTAATGGCGAAGCGCTGAGTTGATAAAAGGCCGGGCAACGTAAGTAGTTGCCCGGCCCTTTCATCGTCTACTATTTAATTTCAATGTTTTTATACGGAGGTGTGGCATGGTAGAGCATATTACCGATAAAGCTTCGATGGCCGCGCCGTCAGTAAAGGCGGGTACAGTAACGTCAGGGGCCGAGCCCGTCTCGCGTCCACCCGCCCCAACAACACAAGATGCCGCCGCATCAGCAGCGAACGCGATAAACCTGTCTATGCAAGAAGTACGTGCAGCCACCGAGTCATTGAGACAAAGCATATCGAGTGTGACGCCGGCTTTGAAAGTTGATCTTGATGACGCGTTGGATGCACCGATCGTGACAGTAACTGATCGAGATACTAACGAGTTAATCCGCCGAATTCCGAGCGAAGAATTGATTAGTCTGGCCCGTTTTGTTGAGCGTCAAACAGCTGATTCAGAAATCACAGCAGAAAAAATTAAAGGCGTGCTTCTAAACGCGTCAATTTAGCGAAAAAAACTGGCACAATTCATGCTAGTTAAGTCGATGAAAGCACAGGAAATTGACGCGAGCACAATATGCCTACAGCAACAGGATTGGGTTCAGGTTTAGACATTGAGGCCTTGGTTTCAGGCTTGGTCGCAGCTGAGCGCGTTCCTCAAGAAAGCGCCATCACTAAGCGAACAACTACGACCAATAATTTGCTCAGTGGTCTGGGGTCTCTTAATTCTACGTTGACTGACGTGAAAACAACGCTTACCACGCTAAAAGATGCCAATACTTTTGGCTCGGTCACGACTTCAAGCTCATCGGCCTCCGCGGCGACTATGGTTGCGGCAGCCGGTACCCCGGTGGGTAACTATGATCTGACGGTCAGTTCTCTAGCCTCTGCCCAGTCAATTGTGTCCGCGGGTTACGCCTCAACCTCGACGGTGGTCGGGACCGGCACGTTGACGATCTCATTTGGTACCCCGACGTATCAGACGTCACCCAACGATACGAAATATGCATCTTTTGCGGCTGATGGCTCTCGCAGTAGCGTTTCAGTTGCAATTACAAGTGCTAACGACGAATTGTCACAGGTGCGTGATGCGATTAATGCTGCTACCGATGAGGTAACGGCATCGCTTGTAAAAGATGGGACACAATACAAGCTCATGCTCACGAGCAATTCCGCAGGTGCGGCTAACAGCCTATCCGTGACAGTAAGCTCCGACGGTGATGCAAATGACACTGATACAGGTGGCCTTTCAGCGCTAAGTTTTGATGCAACGACATCGAACTTAACTCAAACAAAAGCGGGGGCTGATGCGGCATTTGTACTCAACGGTATGTCCTTGACGGCTAGCTCGAACAGTATTGCAGATGTAATTTCAGGTGTGACGCTAAATTTATTCGCGACAACTAGCTCAAGCGTGACGCTTTCTGTTGTTCAAGATGACACCGCTATCACCACGGCCATCAAAGATTACGTAGCAAAGTTCAATATTTACGTAGAGGCACTAGCTCCGCTCACTTCATACGATGCTGCGACAGGTACCAAAGGCGCCCTGTTTGGCGACTTTACAACACGTAGCATTATGGACGCAGTCCGCGGACAGCTATCGTCAACGGTTACAAGTGCCTCAGGATCATATTCGGCGCTGACACAGATAGGCCTTACGACACAGGCTGATGGAACCATTAAATTTGATGAGACAGTGTTTAATTCGGCGTTGGCATCCGATCGCAACTCGGTTGAGAACCTATTTCTGGATCGAGTTTCGGGGCTCGCGACACTTGGCGGGTTTGCCTCAACGCTTGAAACTACAATAGATGGCTTTGTATCCACGACCGGGCGAATTGCGGACCGTGAATCTGGTCTCAATGAAACCTTGAAAGATATTACCGACGACCAAACGAAGTTGGACAACAGTATGGCGGCGTTAGAGGCTCGCTACAGGCAGCAATTTACCGCCATGGATATTTTGATTGCCGAGATGACGTCGACCCAGGATTACCTGACAGCCCAACTTGACGCGTTACCAGGCTTTGTTCAGAAGAAAGACTAGTTACCACACTATTTTTAGAAGGATGCATCCATATGAATAACCCACTTCAGGCGTATGGCGCCACTAAGGTTGATACCAGCCTTCATGAGGCGTCACCACATAAACTAATTGCTTTGCTATTTGAGCGGATGAGTTCCGCTATCGCACTCGCTCGCGGCCATCACGCTAGGGGAGACTTTGAGGCAAAAGCTGGTGAGATTAATAAAGTAGTAGATATCGTCAGTTACCTGGCGCAGATAATTGATGAGGACCAAGCTAGTGAAGTGACGGAGAGTTTAAAGGCAGCCTATTCAGCCGTAGTAGTTCGCGCGCTGGAGGCAGGGGCAAGCGGCCTTGATGAGCACTATGATGATGTTCAAAGAGCGATAGTGAACCTCTCCAGTGGTTGGGAAGCGGTGAATGGAGCGGTGGATTAATTATGAGTTCGTCCGCATCAAACCAAGTCCCAAAAGAGGCTGATGTTGGCGGAGCTAGAGGGTTAGCTGGTTGCATAAAGGCAACGGAACTAATGTTGGATGCAGCTCGGAAGGGTGAGTGGGGTAGGGTCACTGTACTGGAGTCTGCTCGCAGTCATCAGCTAAGTATATGTTTTTCGGAGCCGATCAAGCCCGAACATGCTCAGGTCTCTGCTGAGGCAATTGCAGTGATGTTGCACATGAACGAGGAATTGGTCGCATTGTTAGAGAGTGCGAAGGCTGAGGTTGCGGCTGCTACCAAGGGGCAGACCGCGACAGGAAAAAACCTACAGCATTATCTTGCCGTGGAGTCATCAAATTCTTGACAATGTTATTTCGCGCCTCCGGTCATGAAATACTCGATTTGCGCTGGTTAAAACATATCCTGGGCGCGTCGGGAATTGCTATGGGGTTGGGGGCCTGCGGTAGCAGCGATGGGTTACCGAATGTGGCCGTGTCGATTTCCAGCGACACAACTCGAGCTGCTGTTCGAGACAGCATTTCCCTTACTTGGTCGAGTACTAATGCAACTGCTTGCAGTGCATCGGGTGGCTGGTCTGGAGCCAAAGCAGCCTCTGGCACTGAAGAGGTGGTCCTTGACAGCGAGGGGGATGTTTCATTTGCCATCAGTTGTAGTGGCGAGGGCGAGTCAAATTCTGCCTCCGTCGTTGTTGAGGTTTTACCATCGTTAGAGATCCTATCAGTCGGCAACATTAACGTTGTTACCAATGAAGACACTGAGCTTAGTGTGGCCATTGAGGAGTTTTCGACGAACCGAGACCCGTTGACAGAGCTCGTCTATGTGGTGTCGGAGGCACCCCAACTTGGGACTGCTACCCTGGCGGATTCAACACTCACCTACACGCCGTTGGCCGATCTGAGTGGTGACGATCAACTCATCATTTCCGCAAGTGCTGAGGGCCTGGAGGCGCAGCTGACTGTTGATATTGTGATTGCTGCTGTCGACGACCCACCCGTCATTAACTTATCAAGCGATGGATTAGCCCTGACAGATGACATGGACCTCCTCTTCGCAGACGCGGGTTTTGATGTGCTGATCGACGTGTCCGACATTGACACCAACACTGAGACACTGACCTACACCGCCACAATCAACGGCGCCGCTACTGCAGTCAGAAAGGCTGTCAGCAGGCTAAAGGTCGATCTTCCCGTAGGCTATCTCGCTGGGAAAACGTCTTTAGAGGTGACGGTTTCAGATGGGACTTCCGATGTGGTTTCAAGCCTCGAGTTTTGGGGCGCCGAGGTTCTAACTCAGAACCCAGATCGCGCCAGAGTTATTCAACTATTTGGTGACGTTCGATCTACGTCGCGACAAATTGATCACTATGTGGTGCTGGATAACCTGACCGATCAAGACATTAAAACCGCTGTGTGGGAAGCACTAACGTTTTTCTACGATGAGTTTTTTGTGCAGGGAGATGAACGGAGGGAGGCCCTAGTCGATTCGCTGTTCAATTTACTTGTTGTTGACTTTCCCGAGGGGCTTGATGATCCATTCGTAGTTGAGACAGGCTGCAATCCGAGTGCCCCCAATGCCTACTGTATGTCTGAGATTGTGCCGCAAGCGCTTTCGTTCCTCGATGATCTGGCGCTTTATGATGATCTAACCGATGTGCGCGTGGCGGCAGATATCTTTTCGCTTGTAACCTCCGTACCCGGCGATGGCGTTGCGGTCGGTCGGTATACGGCTCAGTCAATGACCTCCGCCATCGATACAGAGGGGCAAATCGGTCCAAACCGATTGCTCTGGTCGTTGAAGCACGAAATGGGTCATGCCTTTGGCTGGTTGGGTGATCACTCAACAGAGTTGTTTGTCGCCACCGATGCGTCAGGGGAACCATTGAACGACTTCTCATCACAGTTACCGACGGTTGATTTTTTGTATGCAGACATCACCCTTTCCGATTCCGTCTCTGCGGTAAAGTGGCAGCACCAGTATCGCGACTCAAACTCGATTCCAGGGTGGAATACGGTCGATGACAAGACAAACGAAGCGTTGGGTTATTGGCAAGGTTGTTACTTTAACGATGCTCATTGCTTTCGATCATCATACAACAGCGTGATGAACGGAGAGTTTACATCCGATGTTGAGTCAATTGCGTGGCTGGAGGATCGCTACGTATCAGATGCAATGAATTATGATGCAGTTGGCAACGAAGCCCAGTTTTTGAGAGCTCTTCAGCTTCAAGGTTCTCAAGACGTTCAGTTGTACCTCCCCGCATCTAATGACGATCTGTTGGTGATAGATCATCGGGTTCGGCTTCCCACCGAATTGTTCGCCATCGATTGGTATGTCGATGGACAATTGGTCACTGACTTCGCAACCAGAGGTATTGGCTATGAGCCCGGTGGGAGCACCGATAGCTTCGTTGGCCGCCTAACCATTCCAAGAAAAGCGCCGGGATCCCAAACTACTATCGCTTATCGTATTCGAGAGTTAGGTGGCAACCCCGTTATCACTGCTACGGATGAATTAGACACATTCGCCGATGTATATCTTGGTCGGTTTTCGCCTGAGGGTGGTTTTTATTTGTGTCCAGAGTCAAATACGACGTGGTCGGGGGTTGCTGAGACTTACTGCCACACCACGGTGGAGGCTTTTTTGAGTGATGGTAGCCTCGTTTCAGAGGTTAGCAGCGTCGAGACGCTTTTACGTGATTATGGAAACGTACGGTATTTCATTGAGCGCTCCGGTCTCGGCGTTCATGTCATGATTGATTGGACTTATTTTTAGTTTTGGTAGCGTCGAAGGTAAGCGCATCTATGAAAGGTCTTTTGCCATCACTGGTGTATTTGAGTTTTGCTATTGTGCTGCCGCTTAAGGCGAGTGGTCTTGAGCTGATGCTCACGTCAGATTTGAGTGAGCCGCGGTTGTTAGTGAGCGACGCCTCGATGATTGATGGGGCTTCTTTAAAAGAGGCTGAAAGATACCGCGTGCCGAACCCGGCTCAAAAAGAACAAATTGCTCAACGCTTAATAAACTACCCAAACGGCACAGTGGTCTATGTCTTTCGTGATGGTAATGATGAAATAAAAGGCATGTTTCCTGTACTCGCGCAGCCTGAACGTCTCGTGTCGAGTTCAAGACCAAAGGCCTCCACTCAATTCCAACCTTCGATCATGCTTATTGACGTACCCGAGACCTTGATTTTGCGGTTCGAGGCTACCGAGGTGTGGAGTAAGTCAGAATCAGCGCATGTTGAATACTTGGGAGATATCTTGATCGCGCCTGAGCGACGCTAACGTACTCAAATCACGGATTATTTTCGCTTGGGAAAAGCGCGAATGTCGTAAGAGCGCTATTGAGGCGAGTCGTCAAATGTCTGGAGGTTCAACTGTACCGCCCTGACGCGCCTGTCTGTTTTCAGTCGCTCTACTATCACTTGTGCTTCAGTCACTGTGGCGAGTTGCGCGACACCCCCAGAAACTGCTGAAAACTCGTGCACCATAGTCAGTCCATAATCCAGAAAAATCTGTGTGAGTGTTGTCCTGTCGTGAGTCATGACAACCACCGACGCATCTGAAATCGCGAAGCTCTCAGGTCCCGCTTCCATTAGTGTCAATGCGGAATTTTGCATTTTCTCGCTAAGTTGGGCTGGACTCAGATCGGCTTTACTCACTATGTAAAATGAACCCAGTTGTCCCTCGGGTTTAACCGTTCCCAATTGGTTCGGTGATAACAAGATTCGGGTCTTCGAGACGACATAGTTGCGACTGGACTCTAGTATTTCCTCGGCCGCTGTATAAGGCGCGGCCACAATAAGGACACTAACTATGAGGGATTTGAGGTTGATTTGTGAGCAACGAGACATAGAGCGGCCCTCAGTAATAGAAAAATTTAATAGCCCAAGCATTAAGGGTGATATCCAGCCCGTCCTCTTCGTGGTCGAAGAGTCTCAGAGTCCACGTGCCTTGTGTTGTTTCACCATAGAGAGCTGAAGTTGCCAAATAAATTACGCCTTCGGGATCGATGTCTATCGGGGTTTTAGGTTGAAATAATGTCACGGTTGTTCCAGCCGGTGAGGTCAATCTAACGCCCATTTGCTGAATACCAGGCGCAGCCAAGTCGAGCCTTACCCGGACGAACTCGATAGTGCCGTCCACTGTACTTTCAACGGAAGCAGTTGCCTCACCCCTCGCTGGAACACTAACGACTATTTCCGATGCGTGGTCCTCCCATGGCGATATTGTTTGGTCGCCAAGTGTTGCTAAATTGTAGTCGGCGAGCATCTCGATGGCGGCATCTACGTCTAATGCACCAAAGCCATACCAGCTGTGATGCGAGTATCCTGCGGCATTTTCAACCCAGTCGTAATAAGTGATACCGTCCAGCACGACTGGTTCAAAATCCGTATCAACCTTCCGTGCTGTGGCTGCAATGATTCCCTTGACATCGCGGAACGTGAGCTCAGGCTCCTGCTCGAGTATTAGAGCTATACCACCGGACACCGAGGGTGCTGCAGACGATGTACCGTTAAAACTGGAGGTATAGTTGCAATCTGGATTCTCTGGGTGCGGGTTGTCACCATCATTGAATTCATTTGAAGCAATCCAGCTCGATCGAACGTAGCCTCTCTCGCACCCAGATTGATCGGTCGTCATTATGGCGGGCTCTCCAGAGCCGTATTCTCCCCCGAAGCCTGATATCCAAGTCGTTGCACCAACCGAGGAGTAGCTTGATTTTTTTCCATCTGCTGCGAGTGCGGCGGTGACGATGACCTGTTGGAAAATATGTTGCGTATCGGTGACTGAGTCAATACAGCCAAAACGCAGATCGTCCGGGTATGTGCATCCCGAGTAGAGCTTCTCGAACTTATTTCCTGCAGATTTGACGAAAATTGCGCCCTTGCCGTTTCTCATTGAGGGTAGCGTATCTGTGATTACTGATTGTTGGATGCTGGGCAGTACAGTAAAGGCTCTCTCGGGCCTCATCCCCGCACTGTAATTAAAAATATCGACATCGCTAGAGTAATCTTCTCCACCGAAGGCAGAGATGTAGTTGGCAAAGTTCTGCGCCTCAATGTAGTTAAAGCCCTTGAGAGAGGCCATTGGGGCGCCGCCCCGACCACCTATATCGTTCCAGCCGCGCGCCGCTATGATCCCGGCTACGGACGTGCCATGCCCCCCATTCCCCTCTTCGCGTGTGGGATCGGTGTCGTCATTCTTCAGATCATAGGATCCTCCCTCGACGATATTTGGAGAAAGGTCCTCGTGTGCGAGCTCTAAGCCGTCATCAACAACTGCGACCATGATGCCATCACCAGTGAGCCCAGATTTAATTGCTGCCTCCAGACTCAGGTCATTACCTAGCGCACCTATGTTCTGCGCAAAGTTGCTTTGCTCGATATTATCGAGGTGCCACTGATGCTTAAAAAGAGGATCGCCAGTCATATTGATATCCACGATCGCAGGCAGGGACTCACTAAAACCGTCGCTCGCTTTATAACTAAAGCTATCGGTCATTTTCGATTTTTCTAACGTCGTGTAGGTGAGCGTATTGTTGCTCGGTGAGAAGGCCACTGTTCCATAACTTGGCTCTGACACCAGGCTGTAGGCCACCGTCCTATTATCTTGCGCCGTCGCATTTGTTGCGACAGTAGCAGCAGTACTTCCTGGCATCGATTTAAGGCTGAGCGATGCACCATCGACGGTAGGCAGTGCCTTAATGTTGGGGTCGAGTGGGAAGGGGTCAATCACATCATCGACGCCATCACCGTCATCATCTGAATCACAAACGTCGCCCTCGCCATCACTATCCGTATCGAGTTGATCTTCATTGGGAATGGTGGGGCAGTTATCCGCAGCATTGGGGATAGTGTCATCGTCGTCATCAAGACCACCACACGCGTCGCCCCATCCATTACCATCTGAGTCCAGCTGGTCAGGGTTGGGAGTTAGCGGACAGTTGTCGTTTCCGTCTTCGATCGTGTCATTGTCATCATCTACATCGCATGAGTTGCCATCACCATCGCCGTCAGTATCAAGTTGCGAGGTGTTGGATATGAGAGGGCAGTTGTCTTCCGTATCTGGGACCGTGTCAGCATCATCATCGGTGTCAGCGTTGTCTCCGATGCCATCGCCATCCGTGTCTCGTGACTCATTGGGATCAAGCGGATACGCGTCCTCATCGTCATTTACACCGTCGCCGTCATCGTCCTCATCTGCATTATTCCCCACACCGTCACCGTCAGTATCCACGGTTTCTGTCGGATCGAGCGGGAAGGCGTCCTCAATGTCGGCGACGCCATCGCCATCGTCGTCTGCATCGGCGTTGTTACCGATGCCGTCGCCATCAGTGTCGGTTGTCTCAGTGGGATTGAGCGGGAAGGCGTCCTCGATGTCGGCGACGCCATCGCCATCGTCGTCTGTATCGGCGTTGTTACCGATGCCGTCGCCATCAGTATCAATAGTCTCGGTTGGATCGAGTGGGAAAGCGTCGTCTTCGTCAGAAATGCCATCGCCATCGTCGTCTGGGTCCGCATTGTTGCCAATCCCGTCCCCGTCGGTATCTAGGGTTTCGGTTGGGTCGAGCGGGAAAACATCATCAACGTCAGGAACGCCATCGCCGTCATCGTCAGCGTCACCATTGTTACCAACGCCGTCGCCATCAGTATCGATAGTCTCCGTCGGGTCTAGGGGGAAGGCGTCCTCGCTATCTGCTACGCCATCACCATCGTCATCACCATCCGCATTGTTTCCCGTGCCATCACCATCAGTGTCGATACTTTCTGTCGGGTCGAGAGGAAATGCGTCCGCTCCATCATCTACACCATCATTGTCATCATCGGGGTCCGTATTGTTCCCGATGCCGTCGTTATCCGTATCTGTGGCTTCTGCAGGATCCAATGGAAAGGCATCGGCCGAATCATTGACACCGTCATTATCGTCGTCTGTATCCGCATTATTCCCGATGCCATCCCCATCGCTGTCTTCAGTCTCCGTTGGGTCTAGTGGTAATGCGTCGCTAGCGTCGTCGACACCGTCATTATCATCGTCGAGGTCTGCGTTGTTGCCTACACCGTCGTTGTCGGTGTCCGTATCTTCGTTAGGGTCGAATGGGAAGGCATCGCTCGTGTCAGGAGTGCCATCGTTGTCGTCGTCGCTATCCCCGTTATCACCGATACCATCGCCGTCATTGTCGAAGGCCTCACTTGGATCCAGTGGAAACACGTCTGCGATATCGTCTACACCGTCGCCGTCATCGTCTTCATCCGAGTTATTGCCAATGCCATCAAGGTCGGTGTCGAGATGCTCAAGTGGATCCAGTGGAAACGCATCGATGTCATCGATGTATCCGTCGTTGTCATCGTCAATATCGCTGTTATTGCCGATCCCATCTTGATCGGTGTCTATCTGCTCGCTTGAATCGAGCGGAAATGCGTCGTCCTCATCGGGAACATCGTCACCATCATCGTCTCCGTCCGCATTATTGCCTATACCATCGTTGTCTGTATCAAGTGTTTCCCAGGGATCTAGTGGGAACGCATCGACGATGTCATCAACACCATCGTTGTCATCATCCTCATCGGCATTGTTTCCGGTTCCGTCTCCGTCCGTATCAATTGACTCTGAGTCGTCTAGTGGAAATGCATCACTTTCATCAGCAACGCCATCATTGTCATCGTCCCAATCGGCATTATTGCCTGTGCCATCGCCATCGGTGTCAGTCCATTCCTGCCCGTCCTTTGGAAAGGCATCAGTGCTGTCATTAACGTTGTCGTTATCATCATCAGGGTCCAATAAGTCGATAAGCGAATCGCCATCTGTGTTTTCACTCTCGACATTTGAGCTTAGTGGTCCCAAAAGCGTCTCAATAGCAACACTCGTCTCGAATGTTTCGTATGAACCTGTCTCGATGAAGCTTGAAATTGCTTCTTTGAGTGCCAGTTGGCTTATCGCCATGACATCGCTCAAGATGGGATCAGGAAGTCTGATATCAGAATTTGAAGTCACCTCGCTGATGTTTGCCAATGACGTTGCAATTGTATTTATCGCCAAACTTCCAAAGTCGAGCTCGGTATTTTCGTCGACTAAGGGACTGATTAGATGCGATAGGGCCTCGGAGTCGCGCAGCGCCTGATCCGCCAATTGATCTGAGCTTGTTAAGAGACCATGAGCCAACACACCCGCAACGTCTGTGGCGTCTGTTGCTAGTGCCTCAGCGGTCAGCACTAAGAGCCCCAACTGAAGATTTAATCGAGCAGCACGGCTAGCATCCTCGCTTTCATCAATGGAAGCCCGCCAAATATCGAGATGCGAGACAACCTCTAATTCGATGTTGTCGCCCAGGAGTTCATCGAAAGCTTCGCGCTCAACGGAATTTAGTGGTGCGGCCATCGTAGTGAACAAATTTATGCTGATGTGTTCTGTTGATGCGTTTTTCAGCACTGTTCGGAGTTCGAGGCTAGCCAGTTCATTGCCTGTGAGCTTGTCTGTCCCCCCGTGAGCGAGAAGGGGAAGATCTGTCGGATCATCCGGATAAGGAAGGAAAAATAGCCCGTTAGTTCGTGTATAGGTGGAAATCTCCCCACTATCTAAAATTGTGTTGTTGTTTTCATCGATGAAAACCAGTGAGTTGCTCATGGGACCATCGACTACGCTGCCTTCTAGTGCATCAATAACAGTAACTTCGAGCAGACTTGAGGAGGATAGATTGCCATCAGAGACAGACGCTGTTACCTCAAATACGTTGTTGCCATCTGCATCTTCGCTCGCTTCCCAATCAGGTATTTGTGTGAATTGAATGCCTGAGTCAGCGCTGTACTCGAAAAAGGCGACGTCCGATCCATTCAGTGAGACATCGAGTGTGTCTCCGTCTGCATCATCGGCCACGACAGCGACCGAAATTTGAGATCCTTCGAGAACATCGATGGGGGAAAACTGCTGAAGAGTTGGAGCGCGATTGACAGCCGGCAAGTTGATGCTAGGGCTTGTTTCTCCGCCGCCACCACCCCCACAAGCGACCGCGAGCCCTAAAAGTAGGGTCCCGCTTGTTGCTCTTGCTGCACTGAAAAACTGGGGTGTGTAATAAGGCAAATGCATGCTACGTATTATTACGATTTGGTCTCTGAGATAGCGACTTATTTAGCTAAAAAATTAGA
>MDTB01204151.1_pt1 | contig 19209 bp, 15 predicted proteins | sample 811161 | NCBI WGS metagenome assembly MDTB01 (sample SAMN05326650, study PRJNA326480) | marine metagenome | isolation source: seawater | place: Mediterranean Sea | collected 2009
AATGAAAACCTTTATAAATCAAACATATTATTTAATTAACTAAAAGTTAATTTTTTAGAAAATTTTATTTATAAAGTGTTTTAATTTGTAAATTTTCAATTGATTTTTAAATTTTTGTCAATTATTTAAAATATATAATAAAGTATCGATGAAACTTATTTAAAAAATTATATTCCGACCTATTTATTGATTTTTTTAAATTTTGGATACATGTCAACTAAGAAAAATAATAAAATTAATAACAATAGAGCATATGAAATTACATTCTTAATTAGTCACTACTATAGAGAAAACTTTCTCTATTCATTACTAGATGACATCCTAAAATTATCTATTAAAAATTATCAAATTTTAGTTCTTGATAATAGTAAAACTTTAATTAATCATAATCAATATAAAAATTTCTTTAATAATGAAAACATAAATATTATTTTATTAGAAGAAAATTTAGGATGTATTGAGTCAAGGATTTTTCTATCTACTTTGCCTCAGGTTAGAGATAGTTGGTGCTTTTTCTTGGATGATGATATAAATTTTCGAAACATAAAAATTTCATCTTTACTTTTAAATGAGATTCTAAAAATCAAATTCAAATTTGATCACATTAGAACTTTTAAAGTTATTAAACCGAATGGTAAACAAAGAAAAGAGGAAGTGATATCTAAATCTAAAAAAGTAAAAATTACATCAAATTTTCTTGGAGGCGCAAGTCTTTTTTCTCCCAATTTAGCTGCAAAACTTTATTCAAAGCTGAATATGAGAGGATATGGATTTGAAGAGTATCTACTTTCATATTTTGCTTATGAATCAAATACAAAAATTATTTATGATCCAAGATTATCTCTAATACATCATAAAGCACCTTATATAGACAAAAAAAATAAGGTATCGAAAATAAGAAGAGCTACTGGTTGGGAAATGGCTTTAAGAAAATCTGATATTTGTTTGAAAATATTACCGATACCTTTTAATTTGATAGGATTTTTCTTATGGAAGATCATACAATTTAGAAGGTGGATTAAAGAACCAGCTTCTTCGGGGTTAATTGAAAATGTATATTTACATAAGCAAGGAAGTAAATATAAAAGATTAGGCTTCTTTATTTATTTAAAGTATCTTAAAAATGGTGGTAGAATTTTTTAATGGTAGATTTGATATCAATAGCAATTCCGACTTTTGATAGAGTGGATTTCTTAATCCCTCTAATAATATCAATACGTTCTAAGTGCGAATTAATACCAATTATAGTAGTTGATGATTGCTCAAATGACTCTACAATTCCAGAGATAAAAAAATTACAAAAAAATTTTAAAAACATTCATTTAATTCAAAATTCAATTAATAGAGGCAGATCAAACTCCAGAAATATTGCCTTGAAAAGCTGTAATACTAAGTATATTTTTTTCCTAGACTCTGATGACAAATTGATTGAGACCTGGCCATCAGTTTTCGCTGAAGCAATAAATTTATTTGATCAATTGTCAGAAAGTATTTCTACAATTACCTTTAATTTGAATTTCTCAGGTTTTCATTATATTAATAAATATTTTGAATATAATTATGCTGAACAAGCTCTTTACAATGGAAAATTTCTTTGTAGTTGCAGCAGTGGACTTCATAAGTTATCTGTTTTAAAAAATTATAGTTTTGATCCTGAGATGGATATTTGTGAAGATATAAAATTATGGATAGAATTATGTACTAATTATAATTTTTTTCATATACCAAGAACTATATCTCTTTATAAACCATCTAAAGGAAATATATCTTTTAAGAAAAAAATAAAAGCATTATTAAATATAGATACTAATTCTGTAATTCAAGATCAATTAATTTACAATTTGATCTTTTCATCAATAATAAATAATGAGAAGAAATTTAGTATTAAAAGTTCTAAATTATTTTCTTTCATTTGGTATGTTCTGAAATTTTTTAAATAGAAAGATGGCTTTAAGAAAACTTTTTAGAAGAATTTCTATACCTTTTATTAATAAATTTATTAATATAAATTACTCTGAACTTATTTTAAAAAAATATGATTCAAAACATTTAAAAAAATATGGTTTGACCATAGTAAAAGAATTTATTAAAAAAGATATAATTCCTAAAAATATAGAATATGAAATTGATTCTTTATTAAAAGAATTTGATACATATGAGAAGGTAAGATCTATTAAAAAATTAGATGCTTTTTCTTCTGGTGATTATAAAACTAAGTCTTTTAAAATTTTAAGAAAAATGCCTTTTCTAAAAGACCTCGAAGATAAGGAATACTCAGGATTAGATGAAGGATTAATTGATATTTTTAATCCTGAATTAAAATTAAGAAACAATCACTGGCTTCATTTTTTGATTAAAATTGCTAAGAAAGAATTTGAGGTAAATAATATTCCTCAAGATTTTAATTTACAATATACTCACAGTAATTTATACATATATAGGAATGTTACTTTTCCTAGATGTCTTCATTTTGATAGTTATAAAAAACAATTTAAATTATTTGTAGCTTTAAATCCAAGTTTTTCAAAAGATAAAGGTTGCTATTGTTATATTCCTTTCTCACATAAATTACCTTTAATAATGATTCAAATTTTTGGAAGATTAATCAATACAATAAAAGGTAATTCTGATTTAGGTTTTTATCCCCGTACTGATTCAACACTATTTAATATTAAAAATTCATTGCCTTTAATTTTATCTACTGGAGATTCTTTTATTACTTGCCAAGCTGGTGTGCATGGAGATTCTCCCTCTGAAAATCCCAGTAATAGATATGTTTTGGTTTTAAACTATAGTGAATTTTGAATTTCCTTTAAATGAATATTTTAAAAAGAAATTTATTTTTTGAAACTGTTTTTACACTTTCTGTAATCTTATCAATTTCTGATATAGATAATATTTTATTTGGTCAAGACATCGGGATTTATTTACTTATAGCTTCATTAGGATTTTTTTATTTAAATAAGAAAAGGTCTGAACCAAAACTAGAAAATTTTTTATATATTAAAAAATTTGTCTTTATTAATATTAGTATTTATTGTTTGTTCGCATTTTTACAATTTTTACATGTTTCTTTTGGAGGTAGATTAATTCATGATCTTTTGGAACTTGATGTTACGGGTAATCCTCTTTCATTTTTAAAATCAGCTTCAATAATTTTTTTTACTTATATTTGTTTAAATAAAAGCTTCTTAAAAATAATTAAAAAAACTTTTTTTAATATTACTTTTTTTTCATATCCTCAGCTTTTTCTTTCTTTAAAATTTCCAATATTTTTTAAACTTTTTGAACATGATACTATTTATGGAGGCTCATCTTTAAGATTCGTTCCTTACATAGCGGATCCTAATTTCTTTGCAATTTTTTTAATAAGTTCGTTATTAATTCATCTTTATAGCAATCCAAAATCAGATAATAATTATTTCTTTCATTTACAAACTGCATCTTTAACTCTATTACCCATATTCTTGGGTTCTAAAACAGCTTTTAGTGTTTTAGTGCTTATATTGTTAATTCGTTATGTTTCTCTACCGAAACTAATATATGAATACAAGTTTTCAAAAACTCTTTTTTATATACTTTTTGTATTAGTTTTTTCTACTTTTGTGTATATAGTATTTGGGCCAGAAAATAATGAATTTAGTAAAATAATACCTTCAATTATTGATGGAGAAATTTTTAGTCAAAGACTATATATGTGGCAAAGTGATATTGTAAATCAAATCTTTAATTCTAAATATTTATTTTTTGGAAAAGGTTTTGGATATAGTAGATCAATCTTAGGGGTTTATATGCATAATGATTATTTAGAGTATTTTATTTCTTTTGGTATTTTTGGTTTTATTTTATTATTAATATCAAAACAAACACTAAATAATATTCTTAAATATTCAGATTTAAAGATAACCCTATCTATTTTCTTTTTAATATACTTTATTCCAATATTTTTTAGTGTGAATTCAAATTCTTTTTATGTTACTTCCATTTTTTGGACAACAATAATTTTGTCTCAAAGTTCTTTTAATAAAATTAAAAGAATAGAATATAAAAAATAAACGTTTTATCATAATGGATAATCAAATTAAATTTTATTTTCATATTTATTCATTTAGTAAATGGGAAGCAATAAATATATACACGGAAATTATAAAAGAAAAAATTATTGGAATTAAAAATGAGAAAAATAAAGTAAGGATTTTTAGTAAATTAAATTTTAATCAATTATTAATTATTTTCTTTAATTTATTAAAATTAATCTTATTAAGTTTTTTTAAAAACAACTTAAATAGAAACTTTTTTATATTTGGATCTTTTTCCATATTAAATATTTTAATATGTATTTTGCTTTCAAAATTAGGATATATAACAGTTTTTCTCATTCATGATGTTAACGCTCATTCAGGTGCAGGATTGAAAACTTTTTTTACTAATCTCTTTACCAAAATTATCTGTAATAGTAAAACAAAAATCGTCGTTTTTTCAAATTATTCACTAAAAATCTTAAATAAAAAATTTCCATTGGCAAGAATAGATAATCATGTAATTCCACTTTATTCATTTTTAGAAGAATCTAGATTTTATAAAGAAATAAGAAATAATTTATTATCAAGTTCTTCTATATATAATTCTAGAATTATTTTATTTGGAAGAAATGAAGAATATAAGGGTTTTGATTATATTTACAATAAAGCTTATAAAGAGAACATTTTTAGGGGTAAATGGATGTTCTTAGGCTCAGGGATGTTAAGTTTATCTAAAAAGCATCAAAAAGAAACTGGGAAAATTTTCATTAAGGATTGTTTCTATTCTAGGGAAGAATTGATTAGATACTTAAAAGATTCCTCCTTAACTTTAATTGCTTACAAAGAGATGACTCAAAGTGCAGTTATCTATGACTCAATGGCTTTGGGCTTAGATGTTTTTACACTTCATTATCCCTTCGTTGATGAAGTTTTGGGATATCCTGGGCTGAAAATCTTTAAATCTAAAAAATTGATGTTTCAATGTCTACGAGATTATATTCCTTTGACCCCTCAGAAAAGATTAAAATCTATTGATTATTATCAAAAAAACTTCTCTAAAAAGAGATCTAAATTAGCCGCAACATTACTAATAGATTCTTTAATAAAAAAAGACTTTTAAGTTAAAATGTCAACATGTCTTTAAATTTATGGCAAGGATAATAATCACAGGCACTAATGGTTTTATTGGAAAAGCTTTAGCAAAAGAACTTCATAAATCGAATGAAATTTTAGCCCTAACAACTAATATAAAAAAATGCTTATTTAATTCAATTACTTATGAAGAGTTTTTAAATGGTAATTCTAAAAAATTGAATGAATTTTCACCTACTCATTTTATACATTGTGCTGCCATTGCTCATAAAATATCACCATTTAGAAAAAAAAAGAAATCATTTATAAATGAGATAAATAAATTTTTGCCATCAAAACTTGCTATTAAATGCAAGGAATTAAAAATAAAAAGATTTATATTTATAAGTTCAATTGGCGTATTTGGAAATCAAAAAATAATTAATAAGAATTCTAAGTATAAACCTAATAATTTTTACTCCTTAACAAAAAGTGAGGCAGAAAAATTATTAAAAAAAATTCTTAATAAATCCAATTGTGAGCTGACTATCATAAGACCTACTGTGGTTTATGGATTTGAATGCCCTGGCAACTTTCAAATATTGAGATTAGCTATTGATTTAAATTTACCTATTCCTTTCGCGAGCAGCAGTAATAAGAGAAGTATTATTTATTTAGGGAATTTAGTAAGCGCAATTTCTCATGCAACTTTCCATCCTAATGCCGCAAACAAAAGCTTTAATATTGCAGATTCTGAATTAATTACGACTCAAGAGATTATTAAATTAATTGCTTTTGCAAGGGGTAAAAAATATAAATTTTTAAACCTTCCTATTTTTTTAAATCACATAATTAGAAGTCTGCCTTTTGTATCAAAGATTTTTGCAAAATTGTCTGGAGATTTAATAGTTGATTCAACATTGTTTAATTCTAAGATAAACTGGAATCAACCATTTAAACAGAAACAATCACTGATTGATTCTTTCTCGAAAAAAAATTAAGTACAGAATTTTGGAATTTTGGTATTTTGCTTCTTCATTTTTGATAAACTGGCTTCTTCTAAAGTTATGCCTACCTTATACTCCTAAGTTTTTATTAGATATACCTAATGTCCGCAGTTCTCACATTAATCCAAAACCTAAGGTAGGGGGATTGTTTTTTGTGATAACAGCTGTAATTTTTGCTATTTTTCAAAAATATCAATTAATTCTTTATTGCTTGCCAATTGCGATAGTCGGCTTTTTTGATGATATTTATTCTTTACCTAAAACCTTTAGGTATGGAGCGCAGCTTTTCACAGCATCATTAATCTTATTTAACTCCTCAAATTTGCGAAATTTTCTTACTAAGAATGATTTGTTAAATTCATCAATACTTATATTATTTTTATTAATTTTAATAACGGCGGTAATAAACTTTACAAATTTTATGGATGGCTTAGATGGTATATTAGCTGCAAATCTATCAATAAGTTTTCTCATAGCAGCCTTTATTTTTAATGGCTCTTTATATCCTATAGTAGGTTCTTTACTTGCTTTTCTTGTTTGGAATTGGTCTCCATCAAAAGTTTTTATGGGGGATATGGGTAGTACATTCTTAGGCGCGGTTTATATAGCTTCAGTGATAGAAGCTCCTTCAATACAAAAATCTTTGAGTCTTCTCTTTATTTCTACACCTATTTTTGCAGATGCACTCCTTTGTGTAATTAGAAGGTATTTTGCAGGACATAAGATTTTTGATTCACATAAATTACATCTATATCAAAGATTATATCAAGGTGGCCTTAGTCACTCTAAAGTGACAATTTTGTACTTGTTTAGTACTATTTTTCTAAGTATAGTATATATTCTTTTAGGTTTTGTACCTCTTTTGATTAGCTCAACGTTAGTTATTTTATTTGGAGTTTGGTTAGATAAAAATGTTGCTAAAGTTTTTCATTGATTTATAACTTTTATAAATTAAATCCCATACTATAAAATTAAAAAATGAATAAGTATTATCTTATCTAGCTATGCACACTAGCTACTTATTACGAATAGTAAGTTATATTTCAAACTTACAATCAAAATATAGAAAATTGATACTTTTCTGTATGGATTTAATTCTTATACCCTTTATTTGTTATTTAGTTTTATGGTTACAATATATTACTCAAGATAGAGCTGGTGCAATATCTTATTACTCAATTACCTGGCCTTTGTGCCTACTAGCATTTTTTTTCTATCCACTCTCAGGACAATATAACGGGTTTGTAAGGTATCTTGGTAGTTATTCTTTGTATTCTATTTTATTAAGAAACTTTTTTCTTATTTTCATTTTATCGATAATAGGCTTCCTATTCAATTTTGATATTTTACCTATTAGAAGTTTAATCTTACTTTGGTTATTAATGTCATTTATAAACGGATCAATTAGATTTATAATAAGAGACTTATTAGTTAGATATAAATCTTACTCAACTAATATAAAAACAAGGATTTTAATTTATGGCGCAGGCGCTGCAGGTGTTCAACTTTCAGCATCTCTAAGAATAAATAATAAATATTCAATTATTGGATTCATAGATGATTCTTCAGACTTATGGAATAGAACTATTAATGGAATAAAGATATATCCACCTAAGTTTTTATTAAATAAAAAAAGTGAAATAGATAAAGTTTTGATTGCAATACCTTCATTAAGTAAAACAAGAAGAAAAAAAATTCTTGATGATATTTCAAGTTTTGGAATTCCAGTTTTACAATGCCCCTCTTTAGATGAATTGTCTTCTGGAAAATCTTCTATTGATGAATTAAAACCTATTGATTTTATTGACTTATTAGGAAGAGATACTATAAGGCCAATTGATAAATTTTTAGGTCCTGGAATCAAAGGTTCAGTAGTATGTGTTACGGGCGCTGGAGGATCTATAGGCTCTGAATTATGTAGACAAATATGTAATCTTTCACCTTCTAAATTAATTCTTTTTGAAATTAGTGAACCCAGTTTGCATCAAATATATGAAGAATTAATTACTAAATATGGGGATTTGTTTTCGATAAAACCAATTCTTGGGGATGCAAAGGATAAATTTCTTCTAAATAAGATTTTTAAAGATAATGGGGTTAAGGTTATTTTTCATGCCGCAGCTTATAAACACGTACCCATGGTAGAGGCAAATCCTCTTGCTGGTATAGAAAATAATGTACTTGCTACAAGAACAGTATGTGAGGCCGCAGTCGAATCTAAATTAGAAAAATTTGTTTTAATTTCTACTGATAAGGCTGTAAGACCAACTAATGTAATGGGAGCTTCTAAAAGATTAGCGGAATTGATAACGCAATCGTATACTCATAATTACAAAATCGAGAATAAAGTACTTAATCCATTACCTCTTTTCTCAATTGTGAGGTTTGGTAATGTATTAGGATCTTCAGGTTCAGTTGTACCTCTTTTCATCAAACAAATAGCTAAAGGGGGGCCAATAACTCTTACACATGAAGGCGTTATACGATATTTTATGACTATAGAGGAAGCATCTCTGCTAGTCATACAAGCATCAGTTTTATCAAATAGTTCAGGGGATGTTTTTTTACTTGATATGGGAGAACCTGTTCTTATAAAGAATTTAGCTGAAAAAATGATTAAATTAAGTGGGTTATCGATAAAAAATAATGACTCAGACAATGGTGATATAGAAATAAAAATTACAGGTCTCAGATCAGGAGAGAAATTATATGAGGAACTACTTATTAATGCAGTAGCAAATTCTACTGAACATCCAAGAATATTTAGAGCATCTGAAAAATCACTATCAAGAGAAGAATTATGGCCTAAACTTGATAAAATAAATTCTTTAATAAAAGAGCAAAACAAAGAAGAATGTCTTAATTTACTTAATGATTTAGTAAAAGAATGGAAACCTTTTAAAGAAACACTTAAGTGATTTTTATTTAAAAAATTATTAATTCAAAAAGTTGAAGTATTTAGATTTATAGATTTAACTTGTATATTTAGCTAATATAAATATCGATAAGATTTTGGATTTTTTAGTTTGACAACAGTATTAGCTACTGGAGGTCTTGGTTTTATAGGTAGTCATACTTGTGTAGCTTTATTGAGAGATGGGTATGATGTATTAATTATTGACTCTCTTGTGAATAGTAGTTTAGATACCCTTTCAAGTATTAAGAAAATAATTTCATTAGAATACATTGGAAGTGAAAATCAAATTTTTTTTAAAAAAGGCGATTTAAGAAATACATTATGGTTAGAACAAGTTTTTAATGAATTTATTCAAATAAGTAAGCCTATAGAATTAGTTATACATTTTGCAGGACTTAAAGCAGTTGAGGAATCTGTGATCTCACCTTTGAAATATTGGGATGTGAATTTGAATGCAACATTGAGTCTATTATCAGTGATGGAAAGTAAAGGTTGCAATACTTTAGTTTTTTCAAGTAGTGCGACAATTTATAAACCTTTATTAAATAAAAGATTAAATGAAGAATCAGATTTAGGTCCTTTGAATGCATATGGAAACTCTAAACTTGCCATTGAAAAAATATTAAATGATTTACTTATAAGTAATCCAAATAAATGGAAGATAGCAAATTTAAGATATTTCAATCCAGTTGGATGCCATGATTCTTCTTTAATTGGTGAAAATCCAAATGTAAAGGCTAATAATATATTCCCAAAATTAATTAGTGTTCTAGAAAAAAAAATTGATAAATTATCGATTTTTGGTAATGATTGGCCTACTAATGATGGGACATGCGTTAGAGACTACATACACGTAATGGATTTGGCTGACTCTCATGTCGCAGCACTTGAATTCTTAAATTCTAATTTGCCACAGTTGATTTGTTTAAATATAGGTACAGGAAAAGGAACAAGTGTTTTAGAGTTAATTAATGAATTCAAAAAAGTAAATGACTGCGAAATTCCCTATCAATTTGTAGAAAGGCGAAAAGGTGATGCTCCATATAGCGTTGCTGATAATTCTAAGGCACTAAACCTTTTAAATTGGAAACCTAAAAAATCTTTACAAGAAATGTGTAAAGATACTTGGATATGGTTTAAAAAGGGAAAAAAAATATAAATCATTAAAGATATTTATTTTTTATGATTATTTGAATCTTTGCAATAGTAAGTTTTATACCAATCAATAAACTTTTTAATCCCAATCTCTAAAGATGTATTTGGTACGAAATTTATCCATTTTTGTAATGCATCTGTATTTGCAAATGTTTCTATAACATCCCCGGGTTCAATTGACTTGTAATCTCTAATAGATTTGATATCTAAGGCACTTTCAATATTTTGAATAAAGTCAATTAAATTAACTGGATTATTATTGCCCACATTAAAAATTTTATGAGGCGCATTTTGTCCTAAATGTATAAGTTCTACCTTTTTTTTATTATAAATTTCCTTTGGAGATTTTTTACAACAAAGATAAATAGCTTCTACAACATCATCTATATAAGTAAAATCTCTTTTCATATTTCCATGATTAAAAATTTTAATTGGTTTTTTGTTAATTATTGAATCAGCAAAAATCATGGGAGCCATATCTGGTCTGCCCCATGGGCCATAAACAGTAAAAAATCTTAATCCTGTGCATGCAATATTATATAAATGAGAGTAACTTTGAGCCATTAATTCATTGGCTGATTTTGTAGCCGCATAAAAGCTTATCGGATAGCTGGTAGGATCAGTTTCCTTGAATGGTGTTTTTATATTCCCCCCATAAACCGAACTACTACTCCCATATAAAAGATGTTTTACATTTAAATTTCTACAAACTTCAAGTATATTTGCAAAACCAATAAGATTACTTTTAGTATAAGATTTTGGATTTGTAATTGAATATCTAACACCAGCTTGAGCTGCAAGGTTTATTACTATATCAGGATTAAAGTATTCAAAAATTTCCTTAATTAAATATTCATTTTCAATATCACTTTTTATAAATTCCCATGAATTATTATTGAAATTATTTTGTAAATTTTTAAGTCTATCCAGCTTTAAATTTTTGTCATAATAATCATTAATATTATCTATACCTAATACATTAAATCCCTCTTTCAAAAATTTATTACAAGTATGATAACCAATAAAACCTGCTACTCCAGTAATAATAACTTTTTGACTCATTGATTAATACTAGTTAAGTTTAAAGTTTAAATTAGGATCGTCTTTTTAATTCTATTTGAGTTTTATCTTATTGAAAAAGATTGGAATTTAAAAATTTAAATACTTTTATTTATCATCTGAACCATCACCAATTCTCCAGAAATTAAGATCTGTTTTAATAACTTCCTCTGCTTTAACTATAGATCTAGCATCAAACACCCAAGCTGGTTTTCTCATCATTTTTGAAGCAATGGCCCAATCGATTTTTGAGTATTCAAACCACTCGGTAAGAATTAAAACTGCATCTGATGATTTAAATACATTTATTAGGTCTTTTTCAATATTCCATAATCCATTCTCTTGGTTAAATTTTTCTAAGTTTTTACTTAATGGACTACCTAAATCTTTAGATATTTGAGAAGTTTCGACTTTGGGATCGTGAATCACTAAATTAGCTCCCTCATCTAATAAGTCTTTACAAATTTTAATGGCTGAAGATTCTCTGGTATCGTTGGTATTTGCTTTAAAAGCAAAACCTAGTATTGAAATCTTTTTTCCGGATACTGTTCCAAAAAGTTTTTTAACCACTATTGAAGAAATTCTATGTTGGTGCCAGGAATTTAGTTTTACAACACTTAACCAAAAATCCGCGACTTCAGGTAGTCCAAAATATTTTGCAAGATATACCAAATTTAAAATATCCTTTTTAAAGCAGCTCCCACCAAAACCCGGACCGGCATCAAGAAATTTGGAACCTATCCTTTTATCAGAACCAATAGCTCTTGCTACCTCTCTAACATCTGCTCCAGTTGCTTCACATAAGGCACCAATTGAATTAATGGCACTAATTCTTTGAGCTAAAAAAGCATTAGCAGTTAGTTTTGCCAATTCGCTACTCCAAATATTGGTATATAATATTTTTTCTGATGGAACCCATCTTTGATAAATTTTTGCAAGTGCATCCATAGCTTCTTTATTTTCTCCCCCTATAAGAACTCTATCAGGATCTTCGAGATCATTTATGGCTGTACCTTCTGCTAAAAACTCTGGATTTGATAAAACTTCGAAGGTTGATTTTTTATCTTCAAGTATGTTTTTAGTTGTCTTGAATGCTTTTAAGATAGATTTTATTACTTCAGCAGTTCTTACTGGAAGAGTACTTTTTTCAACTATTATGGTATGTCCTTTGGCAAATTCGCCTACTTGTCTTGCACAAGCCTCTACCCATTTCAAATCACTAGCCTGTCCTGCTCCAAGACCTTTTTTCTTTGTTGGTGTATTTACTGATATGAAAACAATATCAGCAGAAGCTATATTTTCTTTAATATTTGTTGAGAAATTCAAATTTTTCCCACGACATGTTTTTATTATTTCAGATAGACCTGGCTCAAATATTGGAAGCTTTTTTAAGTCAGAGCTATTCCAAGACTTTATTCTACTTTCATTTATATCAACAACATTTACTTGTATGTGTTGGCAATGTTTAGCTATAACAGCCATTGTCGGACCACCTACGTAGCCAGCGCCAATACAACAAATGTTTTTAATTTCAATCACTTTTTTCTTTAATTAATTTTTAATGAAAAATACTTCATTTTAAAAATTCAATTATTATTCTAAAATTTATTATATCAATCTAATTTACTCGACCATAATTATCTTCAAATCTTTCAATATCATCTTCTCCTAAATAAGTACCACTTTGAATTTCAATTAGTAATAATTGAGCCTTCCCTGGATTACTTAATCTGTGCTTTGAGCCCAAAGGTATATAAGTACTTTGATTCTCACTTAAAAAATATTCTGAATTATCATTTTCTACTTTTGCCGTTCCATTTACTACTATCCAATGCTCAGCTCTATGCTGATGCCTTTGTAGAGATAAACTTTGTCCGGGTTTGACAGTTATTATTTTTACTTGCCATCTAGAAGAATCTGCGATTGAAACGTAATCACCCCAAGGTCTGTAAACTTTCTTGTGAGATAGTCCTTCAGGGATTTTTTTTCTTTTAAGTTCGTTAACTATTGTTTTGACTTGTTGATCTTGCATTTTGTCGGCAATTAAAATTGCGTCATTAGTATCTATAACAACCAGATCTTTCAATCCAAGACCAACAATTAATCTTTCATCACTTCTTATATAAGACGATTTTGTATCCTTAATAATTACTTTACCTTGAATTGCATTTTCATCTTTGTCTTTTTCTGAATTCTCCCAAACTGATTTCCAACTGCCAATATCAGACCATCCAGAATCTAGGGGTATAACAGTCCCAATTTTGGATTTTTCCATAATAGCAATATCAATAGAGAGATTTGGGCATTTTATAAAAGCTTCTTTATTTAATCTTTGAAAATCTAAGTCAATTTTACTTTCATGAAGAGATTCTTTACAGTATTGGACGATATCAGGAGAATAGATTTCCATTTCTTCTAAAATCGTTTTTGCTTTAAATATAAACATTCCACTATTCCAAGTATACGATTTATCCTTTATGAGACTTTTAGCTGTATTTAAATTTGGTTTTTCAATAAATCTAGAAATATTTATTCCCTCTATTTTTTTTAAATTAAATTTTTTTTCTGCCTTTATGTATCCGTAACCTGTTTCTGGATATGTTGGGACTACTCCAAATGTCACAAGTCTATCTTTCTCAGCATATGATTTGCCAATTTCTACAGCCTTAAGGAACCTTTCTTTGTTTTTGATATCATGATCAGAAGACAATATTAGTAAAAGAGGATCATTTTCTTTTTCTAATGCTATTAATGCAGATAGTGCAATTGCTGGAGCTGTGTTTCTACCTATTGGCTCTAACAAAATGGTATTTGGAGTTGAATTAATTTCTCTCATTTGTTCAGCAACTAAAAATCTATGATCTTCGTTGCAAACAATAATGGGATTCAATAAATTACTTAAACCTAATAATCTTTCATAAGTTTTCTGCAAAAGAGATTTACCAGATTTTTTATCTAATACTAAAAATTGTTTAGGAAAACTTTCTCTAGATAATGGCCATAACCTTGTTCCTGACCCACCGCATAAAATAACCGGAATAAGAGTATTAGATGAAACCATTTTATTTCAAAAATTTATTTTTATTAGACTCTTTTTTTTAAATTGAAAATTTTTAAATAAAAGAAAGTTAATATTATTTAAGAATTTTATTTTTAAAAATAACTTAAATATTATACCTTGCTTAATGATATATATAGTATCAATGATAAATTCTAAAACTTTTTTAAATAGATGAAAAAAGGCAAAGAAATACATATTCTTATGATTTCATCTAGTTCCGCAATAGGCGGAGGGACTAGTCAAATGTTTACTTTAGGCAAGAATTTAGGTAAAGAGTTTAAAGTATTTTATGCTATTCCAGATTCTAATAACTTTTTAAAATATTTAGATTCTGGTAACCATCTATCAATTTCGGAGAGAAAGTTAAGCATCCTGGATATATTCAAAATTTATATATTTGTCAAAAGGAATTCAATAGATTTAATACATGCTCATGGCAAAGGAGCTGGTGTTATGGCGAGAATTACAAACATTTTTGCGAGAAAGATATTAATCTATACTTTTCATGGTATTCACCATAAATGCCATAACTTTTTTATAAGAAACTTTTATATTTTTTATGAAAATATAATAGGAAAAATTGATGATTACAAAATACTTGTTTCGGATAGTGAAAGGAAATTTGCTAAATCATTGAAAATTTATATAGGAAGGAATAGCAAGATTATTTATAACGGAGTTATAAACAAGTCGATTAAAAAATATAATGATGAATTTACTACACACAAGGATTTTTCAAAAAATAAAGTAAGTGTAGTATCAGTTTGTAGATTTGTTGCTCAGAAAAATATTATAGATATTCTAAAAATTGCTGTACAACTTCCTGAAATTAATTTCTTAATTGTTGGTGATGGTGAACTTTGGTGCGAAATAAGTCAAGCGATATTAAAAGCAGGTATTAAGAATATTTTTTTAATAGGATCTAAGAGAAATATTTATGACTATTTATATAATTCAGATATATATCTCTCTACATCATTATATGAAGGTTTGCCTATTAGCATTTTAGAAGCAATGTCAGTAGGCCTTCCAGTTGTAGCTAGCAATGTAATTGGTAATATGGATACTATAGAACATTGCAAATCTGGTTATCTATACGAATTAAAAAATATAAATGAAGCTGTAGGATATATAAAATCATTGTCAGTTAAGAGGCAATTAAGAATAAAAATTGGAAAAAATGCGTTTGATAGACAAAGAAATATTTTTGCAAAAAGAAGTATGATAAATGCATACCACAAGCTATATAAAGAACTAAATCCAAATAAAAATTAAAAAAACTTTTAACTTAATTTAAAAAATTTCAGTAGATTTTTTTGTTGAATTTATCATCTCTCTAAAAGTTTCCGATTTTTTAATTAAATCATTGTATTTGCCGCTAGCTTTAATTTCCCCATTTTCAAACTCGTAAATGCAATCACATTCTTTTATGGTTGATAATCTATGAGCTATAAAAATTATTGTAAATTCTTTTCTCATATTTGATAATGCACGCATTACTTGGAATTCAGTTTTGTTATCTAATGCAGAGGTTGCCTCATCAAATATTAGTAATTTTGTATCTCTGTAAAATGCTCTTGCAATTGCAATTCTTTGTCTTTGACCACCTGATAATCTAATTCCATTATCTCCGATGTTTGTTTTTAATCCATTCGGGAGGGTTTTAACTAGGTCATCCAATTGAGCAGCCTTAATTGATTTAATTACTCTAGATTTATCTATCTCATTTTCTTTTAAACCATATGCAATATTTGTTATTAAGTCTGCATTAAGTAAATTTATTGATTGAGGTACATAAGAGCAATAAGATTGCCAATTTCCTATTTGATTCTTATTAATAACTTTTCCATCTAATAATATTTCACCTGAGGAGGGACTTAATAAGCAAAGTATTTGATTAGCAATGGTAGTTTTACCACTTCCAGTTTTGCCAACAAAAGCAATTTTTGAACCGACTTTAATTTTAAGATTTATATTTTTAAGAGCGAAATTATTGCTTACTGGATATTTATATTTTAAGGAATTTATTTCAATCAATTTCTTTGGTATTTTAAATTTATTATCTAACCGCAATCTTGAATGATTTCTATTATTAGGTAGTTCAAGAATTTTTAAAGCTTCTTCAAGATCTGGCAAGCCCCCTCTTAAATCTGTTATGCCTCTGAAAAGATCTTGTAATGGAGGTGTTAACTTAAGAGAGGCTACTGCGATTGTGGCCAAAAATGGAATTATTTCTAAAAGTGTTGAAGGATTTTTATTTGATAAAAAAGGAAATAATCCAATTGAAAATATTAACGTAATACCAAAAGGTTCAACTAAACCTCTTGGGAATTCGGGAAGAGTTTCAGCTTTCCATAGTGAAGAATAAGCTTTTTTGCTTGCTTTTGCATACCTCTCTTGAAAATATTTTTCAGACCCTGTCAAATGAACATCAATTATTGTTTTTAAAGATTCTGACATCACTTTGTTAATTTCAGACTCTAAAATAATCCTTTGTTTAGTAGCTTCTCGGATAAATGGCGTAACTATAAATGAGATTAGGGTATATCCCAAAACTAGGCTAAATATCAAATATATAGCAGTTATTTTTGCGAAGCTCAATATAGCAATAAAGATAAAAGAAACAATAAAAAAACCACTTATAATTTGAAGTATTGGCCTTACAAATTTTTCTGAAACTCTTGCAATATTAAGAAGTATTTTTGAGCTAATATCTTCACTTTTTTCACTTAAAAAGAAATCGTATTTTTGATTAAAAATGTTCTCTTGTGTTATTGCAGACAATTCAAGAAATATTTTTGCTCTTAATTTTTCTTGATAACCTCTTAAAAATAATCTTAAGAAGGATGCTATCCAATTAAAAATCACATATATCGATACGAGGATTATTATTTTTGAGAAGAGGTTTGTTGTTATTAAATCAGAGAAAGGAATAGAAGGTCTATTCTCTTTTTGAACAACTAAGGCAAATAATCTAGAAACAAGTCCTACTACAACTAAATCACATATACCTGTAATTACGGCTAAGGGTACTATTTTATATAAAGATCTTTTACTACTATTTGAAAGAATATTTAATAGCCTAACTAATAAACTTATAGTTTTACTTGTCATGGGTTTAAAGATTATTTCTAATAAATTTGAGATAAGTTTAAGTCTATATTCATTTAATATGCTCCTCGATCTAATGGAAATAATAATACTCCAAAAGTTCTTATTATTATTCTTATATCCATTAATAAGCTTACTTGATTAACATATAAAGAATCTAGATACACCCTTTTTTTGTAGCTTAAATTATTTCTACCGCTTACTTGCCAAAGTCCAGTTATTCCAGGTTTAATAAGAAGAACTTTGGATATTGAAGAACTATATCTACTCATTTCCTTTTTTACTATAGGTCTTGGCCCAACTACGCTCATCTCTCCTCTAAGTACATTTATAAACTGAGGTAATTCATCAAGACTTGTTTTTCTCAAAAACTTTCCTACTCTTGTTATTCTGGGATCGTTTTTAATTTTTTGAGTTTTATTAAATTCATCTCTAATCTGAATATTATTATCCAAAAGATTTTCTAGAATATCATCAGCTTCAGGATGCATTGTCCTAAATTTAATACAGTTAAAAGTTTTGAAGTTTTTACCAATTCGTTTGTGATAGTAAAAGATGGGCCCTCTAGAGCTAAATTTTATTAAAAATGCAATAACTAAAAAAAATGGCGAACCTATTAAAATCACAATTAAAGAAAAACTTAAATCAAGAAATGATTTTAATTTGAAATAAATATTTTTATATAACTTGTTTTTAGAAATCATTTTAAATAAAGATGAATTTGGATAAGGAATTCATCTTAACGATAGTAACGTTTTTCAAAACTTTCCCAAGATCTTTGAATAGAATTATTTACTTTATGATTAAAATTTTCTTTACTAAATTTGGTTGAATAATTATGCATATCTTCAGGACTAAAAAGTTTCCAAATTTTCTTTTCTTCAAACCAATTTATTGTATCTACAATATCTGAAGAGGTTTGATTTTGGAATAAAATTCCAGTTGCTATTTCATTCTTTGTACAATTATTTAAGCAATTAACACTATCTAATAAACCTCCTCTAGCAAGTCCTATTACAGGTGCTCCTGCAGCTATTGCTTCAACTGGAGCTATTCCGAAATCTTCTACTCCTGGGTAGACAAAAGCTCGGCATTGAGACATAAGATTTTCTATACATTTATTGGTCGTTTTACCATTAAATGTGATATTTTTACCAGCTATTTTTTTTAAATTATTTTTTTCTGGGCCTTCCCCTACAATTATTAAAGGCAAATTTAATTTATTAAATGCTTCTATTAAAAGGTCAATTCTTTTATTAGGAACTAATCTGTTAACAGTTAAGTAAAAATTACTCCTTGCATGATTAAATTTAAATCTTTCAATTTCAACCGGGGGGAAAATTACCTCTGAATCTTTTCCCCAATACTTTTTAATTCTTCTTGAAGTAAATGTTGAATTAGCTATTAGGATATCTGGTCGATTCCCGCTAACGAAGTCCCACTCCCTAAGTTTAAAAAGTAAATAGCGAAGGGGTATTTCAAGACCAATTTTTTTGTAAGTTGAATTTTCAATATATGTATTCATTTGGTCCCATGCATATCTCATTGGGGTATGAATATAACTTATATGTAATTGATCAGGTGATGTTAAAACACCTTTTGCAGCGATATGACTTGAACTAATTATTAAATCAAATTTACTTAGATTTAATTGCTCTATGGCAAAAGGTATTAAGCTTAAATATTTTTGGACACTATTTTTCCCATAAGGTAGTTTTTGTAAGAAACTAGTTTTTATTTGTCTCCCGTCAAAAAGTTTGTTTTTTGAATTACTTATGTTTTCAGTTAATGAATATAATTCTGGCT
>MDTB01068994.1_pt1 | contig 19208 bp, 14 predicted proteins | sample 811161 | NCBI WGS metagenome assembly MDTB01 (sample SAMN05326650, study PRJNA326480) | marine metagenome | isolation source: seawater | place: Mediterranean Sea | collected 2009
AATGGTATATATTAATTCCTTTAAAAGAATTAAGTAACCAAAAATTAAGAGAAATTAATTCTGCATGTGAAAATTCAATATTTAGGTTGATTTTTGTAGGAATTGCGTTGATTTTATTCTTTCTTATGCCATATATGGGGTATCAATCAGGAATTAGTGGCGATGAATATGTAAACTATAAGCATGCAGGATATGTTATGGATTATTTTAAAACTAGTGGTACTGATTCTACAGCATTAAATACTCCTAAAACTAAATTGCAGTACTATGGTCAATCTTTTGATAATATTACAGCGATAATAAATGAAATTTTTAATGTTGAAAAAGTCTATGAGGTTAGACATGTTCTAAATTCTTTTTCAGGATGGTTTGCTATTTTATTTACTGGTTTATTAGGAGGATTAATTGGAGGGTGGCGTGTAGGTGTTTTAACTTTATTGTTTATGTTTCTTTCTCCAAGATTTATTGGTCATTGCTGGAATAATCCCAAAGATATACCTTTCGCAATGGCATATATATATACTATTTATTATATTGTTTTATTTCTTAAACAATTACCACGAATAAAGGTTTCTACTATTATTTTCCTGACTTTTGGAATTGCTTTAGCAATTAGTGTAAGAATTGGAGGGTTATTGCTTATAGCTTATTTATTTATGTTTACAGGCTTATATTATCTTTTTAATACTAGAGTAAGTCAAATATTTAACAAGATTAATTTAATTCAATTAGGGAAAACGTTTCTTTTAATATCAATTTCTTCTGTTGCGGGATATTTTATTGGACTTATGTTATGGCCTTATGCCTTGCAAAACCCAATTGAAAATCCTTTAAATGCATTAAAAGAAATGACAAATTTTACAGCCTCAATCAGACAGGTATTTGAAGGTAATATAATATGGTCTAATAAGGTACCATGGCATTATTCAATTAAGTATATGTTAATTTCTATTCCAGCAGCAATTTTAACAGGATTTATTATTAGTTTATTTACATCTATAAAAAATAGAAAGAAAATTAATTTATTTTTTCTATTTATTTTATTATTTTCTTTTGTCTTTCCAGTAAGTTATATCATCTACAAAGATTCAAATTTATATGGTGGATGGCGACATCTTCTTTTTGCGTATCCAGCATTAGTCATTATTAGTGCTATTGGATATGAAAGTATATTAAAGGTATTTAAAAACAAATACCCTAAAATTATATTTTTGACACTATTATTATGTTTGTTTTTTCATCCAATTAAACATATAATCGTAAACCATCCATATCAATATATTTATTATAATGAATTATATGGAAGTAAAAAAGCATTTGGAAAATATGAAATGGATTATTATTATCATAGCACAAAAGAAGCATCTGAATGGTTAATTGATAATATAATAAATAAACATAATGGAGAAAAATTAATTATTGGATGTAATGGTGTTATTGATTATTTTTTTAGACATCATAAAGAAGTGGTAACACCTAAATATATTAGATATTATGACCGAGGTAATGACGATTGGGACTACTTAATTGTTTGTAATAGCTATCTCAATCCTTTTCAATTGCAAAAAAATATATGGCCACCAAAAAATACAGTTCACACTATAAAAGTTAATAATCAGCCGGTTTGTGCAATTGTTAAAAGAGAAGATAAAAATGACTATCTCGGCTTCAAAGCGATGATGGCAGGTAAACAAGTAGATGCAATTAATTATCTTGAAAAAGCAGTAAAATTTGATAAAAATAATGAGGTGGCACTACTTAATTTAGCATGGAATTATAATGAAATAAGATCTTACGAAAAGGCTCTTAAAAATATTCGTCAATGTTTAAATATTTATCCAAATTATGAAAAAGCTTTAGATCTTGCAGGAAGAGTTTATCTGCAAAAAAATGAAATAGCAACTGCAACTTCAATTTTTGAAAAAGCTATAAAAATAAATTATAAATTTTCTAGTGCTTATTATTATCTTGCATATATTCAGTTTTATAAATTAAAAAATAATGAATTAGCTTTACGTTATGTAAAGGATGCTATTGGATTAGGCTATAAAAATAATCAGGCTCGTACTCTTCTGAATAATATTCAAGGAGCGATGAAAAAACAAAATACAAATAAGTTGCCTAATCGTCAAAAGCAGTCAATTAGATTTTAATTTTAGTATAAAGAATGTTTTTTGGAGATTCTTTTATGATTATACTTTATCTTTAAATATTAATTTTACCTGATAATGATTTTTTGTTGTTGTCTATTGAACTCTATTAGATAAATTCCTTTTTTTAAATTAGTGTCACTAATTTCAAATTTTTCTTGCTTTTTAATTGTAGTAAATACAAGTTTTCCTATCATATTATATATGTTGACAATTCCATTGTATTTTGATTGAATAATGAAATTATTTTTTGAAGGATTAGGAAATACATTAAATGTTTTAGGAATATTATTTATAATGTTAGAAGTTATTGTTGTGTCATTTATTAATGAGTTGCTACTGAAGTATGCAATACCCCCAGATAAATTTCCTATAATCATGTCAGCTTTATCATTATTATTAATATCATAAATTGCAATTGCAGATTTACCACCATCCCAAATATTAGATGCGGTACTATTTACCTCTGTAAATTGACCATTTAAATTGTTTTCAATGTTTTTGAATTGATAGATTGATCCGCTAAAACTTCCGCTAAAAAGCTGGTATACTCCACTACTATCATATAGTTCTGGGGTGCTAAATCCGGTATTTATAAACGATTGATCAACATCAATGCCTCCCCAGTTTGTAATGATGGTATCAAAAATTGCATTGTTTATTGATCCAGAATTTGGTAGATAATTAATTGTTCCATCCTGTTCTCCAATAATTAAATCTGTTACTCCATCGCGGTTAACATCAATTAGTTGAGGGTGAGCAAATTGGCCAATATCTATATTCTGATAATTTGCATTAGAAAGTTGAAAATTTCCATTACCTGTGTTAGTAAATAAATGTATTTTTCCATCAGCATCTCCAATAATTAAGTCTTTATCATTGTCCCCATTTAAATCTCCAAAGGTTGGGCTGAGATTTAGTGCTGGAATATTTAAATTGGTATTTAGATTTATAGTAGATATGTTGAGCCAATCTCGATCAATCAGAGTGAATTCTGGTATAGAGTCATTACCAGTGTTTTCAAAAAGTGCTAATGATGAAATAGGATCATTATTGGGTATGAAGTAACCATAATTACCTATAATTAAATCCTTAAGTCCATCATTATTATAATCATAAAAGGTAGGGAATGCAGAGGTCCCAAGGTCTATCATGTTTTCCTGCAGGAAGTTTGTTTTTATAAAGTCAAAATTTGGTAGTGTATTTTGTCCTAAGTTTTCATAAAGCCAACAGCTTGCAAAATTTTCTGAGTTGTTTTCACTGTTAGTTGTAGCTATTAAATCATTAATTCCATCATTAGTAATATCAAGGTAATAAGCTGCAGGAAAGTAATTTATTTCTACTCCTGTTGTAGTGTTATTATTCTGAGGGAATATAGAGTCTACATGTATTATTATTGCATTTTGATTATCACCTCCATTAATTAGAAGGCTTAGGTTGTTATAACTTACATCACCTAGTATTAAATCTTTATCATTATCATTATCAATATCAATAGCAAGAATAGTAGATCCTGCATGTTTCTGTTTATTATTTAATATACTATTATTTGTAATTTGAGGACATTGACAGTTGGGGCAATTTAGTACGTAAGAATTCAATCCTTCGTAAAAAAGCCCCCAGCAGCTTTCTGAGAGCTCAAATATTAATGAATCACAATTGCCATAAATTTCCATGGATAGATTTTTATGATATTCAACAAAACCTCCTAAGATTGAAAATGTTAAAATATCTAAATCACCATCATAATCAACATCCGTTATTGCGGGTATGTCTACGGGGCTAATGTAGATATTAGAATTGTTAAATCCATAATTACTCATAACTAATGAATTAATTAGCGTAAATTCTAATTTAGTGTTGGATGTGTTTTGATAAACAGCCATGCCTGCTGAGGAGTAGGTAAATATATCATTTTTACCATCACAATTATAGTCACTCAAAATAGCCCAGTCGTGCATATTAGGAAAATTTTTTCTGTATTTAGGCGTGTAAATAAAAGAGCCATTATCATTAATAAATGGAAGTACTTTGTCTCCAGATTTATCAAATATTAACAGATCCATGGTTCCATCTAAATTTAAATCAATATTTGAAAATTGGCCTGAATTTATGCCTCCAGCCAAAGCCGATGTAAACTGAACACCATTTTCATTAAAAATTAAAGATGTATCTCGATTTAAAATCATTTGTGTAAATGCTACTTCTGAAAAAATTAGAGTTATGCATAATATTATAATTTTGACTTTCATTAAAGAATAAATTTATACAAAGGTAGTTGATTCTAATTTAATTATCAAAAATTCATATATTTTGTCTTATATGTAATAGTATTAACTTTCTTATGTAGTAATTGTATTATTTACTTTATAGTCCTATATTTGCCGACCTTTAAGAAACGAGAAAATTAAAGATTATGCAAAATAGAAACTTTATTAAAATTTTTGCAATCCTATTTGGAATTGTTAGTTTATATCAACTTTCATTTACTTGGGTTGCTGCAGGGGTAGAAGATGATGCTGTAGTTTATGCTAGTGAATATCCTGTAGAACAGCAACAGGCTAAAAAACAATCTTATCTAGATTCAATAAATTCTGAGCCAGTATATGATATATTTTTAACAGAGTATACTTACGCTGATTGCAAGTCTAGGGAATTAAATCTTGGGCTTGATCTTAAAGGTGGTATGAATGTTACTCTTGAGGTAATGGTAGTTGATGTGATAAAAGCATTATCAGCTTATAGTAATGATTCAATTTTTAATCTTGCAATTAGTAATGCTTTAAATGCACAGAAAAATAGTCAAGATGATTTTGTTACTTTATTTGGTGCAGAATATGAAAAACTTTCTCCAAATAATGGGCTAGCGGTTCTTTTTACTTCTCAATTGAGAGATAAGGTAAAAATTAATGCTACTAATAATGAAGTGATATCTATATTGTCCTCTGAAGTTGAAGATGCAATTTCTCGTTCATTTAATATTTTAAGAAGTAGAATTGATCGTTTTGGAGTCACTCAGCCAAATATTCAACGGTTAGAGAACTCGGGAAGAATTCTTGTTGAGCTTCCTGGAATTAAAGATCCGGAGAGAGCACGAAAATTATTACAATCTACAGCTCAATTAGAATTTTGGGAAACTTATGAATATAATGAACTTTTTGAAGCATTTGAATTAGCTAACGCTTACTTAAGAGATATTGAGACATTATTTAAAGATAATCTAGATAGTACGGATATTTCATCAGAATTGTCTAAGGACGTATCTATTCAAGAAGATGAAAAATCTGAAGAGTTAGCTTTACTAGATGATATTTTAGATGATGATTCTTTATTAGTTGATTCTGTAAATCAAGATTTATCATTTGAAGAATTTGCTTCTGAGAATCCTTTGTATGCTGTTTTATATCCTAATGTTGATCAACAAACTGGTCAGTTGAGAGAGGGGCCTGTTGTGGGTATTTGTGCAGTAAAAGATACTCCTCAAGTAAATCAATATTTAAATGACAACGCTGTAAATAAATTCTTTCCACTTGATGTGGTATTTTCTTACTCTGTTAAACCTATTGATATTGATGGTAAGTTTGTGAATTTAGTTGCATTAAAATCTGATAGAGGAGGGAATGCTTCAATGGAGGGGGATGTTGTAACTGATGCTAATGAAGCATTTGGACAATTTAGCTCAACAGCAGAGGTGTCTATGTCGATGAATTCTGAGGGGGCAAAACAGTGGAAAAGATTAACAGCAGATAATATTGGTAAATCTGTTGCTATTGTATTGGATGGTTATGTTTATTCTTATCCAACAGTACAGGCTGAAATTGCAGGAGGAAGATCTTCTATTACAGGTGATTTTACATTAGAAGAAGCAAAAGACTTAGCAAATATTCTTAAATCAGGTAAGTTACCGGCACCTGCTCGTATTATTGAAGAGGCAATTGTAGGCCCTTCATTAGGAAAGGAGGCGATTAGTTCTGGTATGTATTCATTTATTTTTGCACTAATATTTGTGTTAATCTACATAACATTTTATTATAGTCGCGCGGGATTAGCTGCTAATGTTGCTCTTTTGGTAAATATTTTCTTTATATTCGGAGTATTATCTTCATTAGGAGCTGTTCTTACTTTGCCTGGTATTGCAGGTATTATTCTGACAATTGGTATGTCTATAGATGCTAATGTCCTTATTTATGAGCGTATACGTGAAGAAATAAAAAATGGCAAAGGATTAAAGTTAGCTATTGCTGATGGTTACAATAGTGCTTATAGTTCAATTATTGATGCTAATGTAACTACTTTATTGACAGGTATTATTCTTTATGTTTTTGGTACAGGACCAATTAAAGGTTTTGCAACTACTCTTGTTATAGGTATTTTAACATCATTATTTGCAGCAATATTTATTACTCGTTTAATTATATCCGCAAGATTAATTAAAGGTAAAACGATTGCTTTTGCAACTAAAATTACTGATGGTGCATTTAAGAATATTAATATTGATTTTATAGCAAAAAGAAAACGATTCTATGTATTTTCATCTATTTTGATTTTATTAGGATTAGGATCTTTGTTTACTAAGGGATTAAATTATGGAGTTGATTTTGTGGGTGGAAGAACTTATGTTGTCAGGTTCTCTGAGAATGTTGACAATGAATCTTTAAGAAGCGCTCTGTCTAATGTGTTTATTGATGAGGATGGCTTGCGTTATTCGCCTCAAGTTAAAACATTCGGTAATGAAAATCAAGTTAAGATTACCACTTCTTTCATGATTGAAAATAATGAAATTATTACAGATGAGATTGTAGAGTCAAAATTGTCTGAGGGTTTAGCAACAACTGGATTTAAATATGAGATTATGAGTTCTCAAAAAGTAGGGCCTACTATAGCAGATGACATTAAAGATGCTGCTGTCTGGTCGGTATTCTTCTCCTTAATTGTAATTTTTCTATATATTTTAATAAGATTTAGAAAATGGCAATTTAGTTTGGGTGCAGTTTGTGCAGTATTTCATGATGTTTTATTTGTACTTTCAATATTTTCAATATTTTATGGTGTTTTACCTTTCTCTTTAGAAATTGATCAGGCTTTTATTGCTGCTATTTTGACAATTATTGGATATTCATTAAATGATACTGTGGTTGTATTTGATCGTGTGCGAGAGTATTTGTATAATAACAAGAGGAAAGAGGTTCATGATATTATTAATGGCGCCTTGAATTCAACTCTAAGTAGAACTATAAATACATCTTTAACTACTTTCTTTGTATTATTAGTTATCTTTATATTTGGTGGAGAGGTAATTAGAGGATTTATGTTTGCTTTGATGGTTGGAGTTTTAGTTGGTACCTACTCTTCGTTGTTTATAGCGTCTCCTATTATGTTAGATACAATTAAAAAGAATAAAATCAGCTAATTTTAGAACTTTATTAACAAAGGTTATAGTTACAAGGGTTTTCTTATTTTTGCCTTATGTTATTATTTATAGGAGGAACTGAGATTGTAGTGATATTGCTTTTTGTTGTGATATTCTTTGGCTCAAAGAAAATACCAGAAATTGCTAAAGGACTTGGTAGGGCAATGCGTGAATTTAAAGATGCTTCAAATGAAATAAAGAAAGAGATTCGTGATAGTGCAGATTCTATTAAAGATGATCTTGACAAAAAGAAATGATGAGCTCTTTTCTACTTTTATTATTGGCTTTTATATTGTTGTTTTTTGGTGGGGATATTTTAGTTAGAGGAGCGGTTTCTTTAGCTTTAAAAATAAATGTTTCTAATCTTGTTGTAGGTATGACAGTAGTTGCTTTTGCAACTTCTGCACCTGAACTATTTGTAAGTATACAGGCTATCCTTAAAAAGAGTAGTAATATTGCTTTGGGTAATGTAATAGGTTCTAATATTGCTAATATTGCTTTAGTTCTTGGTGCTACGGCTATTATTTTTAGAGTCAAGATATCTCGCCAAAGTTTGTCTTTAAGTTATCCTTTAATGTTATTTTCTTCAGTTATTCTTGGATTTACCTTGTATTTTTTTAATGGAATACCAGCTTTTTGTGGATTTTTATTTGTGTTATTTCTTTTTTTATTTGTGTTTATACTAATATTAGATTCGCGTAGAAATCAATTACACGAGGATAATAAGCATATTGATATTACAGAAAAATCTTCAAATCATTCTTTACTTAAGAGTTTGATTTTTTTGCTTTTAGGTGTTTTGTTTTTAAAATTTGGCGCTGATTTATTAGTAGATTCCACAAGAATTTTAGCTAAATATTTTGGTGTTTCTGATAGAGTTATTGCTGTTACTGTTGTTGCGATTGGGACAAGTATTCCAGAATTAGCTACTTCAATTATAGCAGCATTTAAAAAAGAGGATGGTCTTGCTGTTGGAAATTTGATAGGTTCTAATATTTTTAATATTTTTCTAGTTTTAGGCTTAACTTCTATAATTACAAGTGTAAAGATAGATGATCCTGCTATTTTGTTTTATGACTATTTTTGGATGATTGGTATATCACTATTGTTCGGTGTGTTTATTTATATATACTCTAGAACTCAGGTGTCTAGAAAGGAAGGTGTATTTTTGTTTATACTTTATTTGTTTTATATTTATCATAGTATATATTCTGTTATTTAACAATTTGTTGATAAATCAGTAATACCTGAATGTTTTTATCATTGTTTTACTACATCATTTTCGATTATATTTGTTGCATTAAATATAGTTTGAAAAATTAAAAAATACTAAAATATGAAAGCTAAGTTAGAATATATCTGGTTAGATGGTTATCATCCAACTCAAAACATGAGAAGCAAAACAAAGGTTATTGAAGATTTTGATGGATCACTTAAATCTTGTCCAATATGGGCTTTTGATGGAAGTTCTACTAGACAAGCTGAAGGTAATTCTTCTGACTGCTTGTTGAAACCTGTATCTATATATCCTGATCCTACAAGGCAGAATGGTTATTTAGTTATGACTGAGGTTTTAAATGCTGATGGAACACCTCATGATTCTAATGCTAGAGCTACAATTGATGATGATGATAATGATTTTTGGTTTGGCTTTGAACAAGAATATTTTATAATGGATGTAAAAACGCAGTTGCCATTAGGCTTTCCTTTAGCGGGGTATCCTGGTCCTCAGGGTCTTTATTATTGTTCGGTTGGAGGTAAAAATACGCATGGAAGAGCGTTTGTTGAAGAACACGCAGATTTGTGTATACAGGCCGGTATTAATTTTGAGGGAATTAATCAGGAAGTTGCATGTGGTCAATGGGAGTTTCAATTATTTGCTAAAGGAGCTAAAAAAGCAGGTGATGAGCTATGGATATCGAGATATTTGTTAGATAGGTTGACAGAAGATTATGGTTATTATATTGAGTATCACCCTAAGCCAATTAAAGGAGATTGGAATGGTTCAGGAATGCATGCTAATTTTTCTAATGGTTTATTGAGAACTTGTGCTTCTAAAGAAGTTTATGAGCAGGTTTGTGAAGCTTTTCGCCCTGTTACTAAAGAACATATTGCAGTTTATGGAGAATACAACGATGAAAGATTAACAGGACTTCATGAAACAGCATCGATTAATGATTTTAGTTATGGCATCTCTGATAGGGGTGCTTCGATAAGGATTCCTATTATTACTGTAGAAAAAGGATGGAAGGGCTGGTTAGAGGATAGAAGACCAGCCTCTAATGCTGATCCGTACAAGATAGCAGCAAGAATTATTAAAACAGTGAAGTCAGCTAAGGTATCGGCTAAAGTATAATTATGTTAACAATCAATTTGTTATAATCTACTTTTTTTATTTTACTCATTTTATAAATTATTGTCTATTTTTAACCCAAATAATAAAAATCATTAAAAATGAATAAATTATTACGGTTGTTTCTTCTTTGTATTTTTTTGTGTTTTTTACATGTTGAAGTTTATGCTCAAAAGCAAAGTAGGAGTTTGAGAAAGGCTAATGAAGCTTTTACATTAGAAAAATATTCAGATGCAGTAGAGTTATATAAAAAAGCTTATAAAAAGACAAAAAACAGAGCTGTTAAGGCTACTATTATATTTCAGCAGGCTGAGTGTTTCAGAATGTCTTCTAAGATTAAAAGGGCTACAAGTTATTATAAAAGAGCAATTAAGGCAAAGTATCCGGATGTTATTGTTCATCTTAAATATGCCGACGTATTAAGAATGCAGGGTGATTTTGATGAAGCTAACTTACAATATACAGTATATTTACAAAAATGTGGAATGGAAAAAGATGAAATAGATAAGTTAGCTAAGGATGATATAAGAAAGGTGAATTATATAAAGGGTGAGATGGGGTTGAGATCTTGTCAATTTGCTTTAAAATGGAAAGACACACCTACTAGATATAAGATAGAGTCAATGTCTGTTGTAAATTCTCGTTTCAATGATTTTTCTCCAGCTTTTGGTAATGGAGAGTATTCTGAACTTTATTTTACTTCTTCAAGGGAAGGAGGTATTACAAATAAGAAAGATGCTAGAACAGGAGAACCATTTTCAGATGTTTGGTTTTCAAAGTTAAGTAAGCAAGGAAAATGGAGCAGGCCAGTTGTTATGACTGAGCCTATAAATACTAGTGGTAATGAGGGCTCCGTATATGTAAATAAAAGAGGTACAGCGATGTATTTGACTCAATGTAAGGTCGAGAGAAAGAAAGATCTTGGTTGTGGTATATATATTTCTGAACGTAAAGGAAGACTTTGGGGGACACCTCAATTGTTACAGGTAAAGGTTGGTGATAATACTACTATAGGACATCCTGCTTTAAATCAAGATGAGACAGTAATGATTTTTTCTTCTGACCTTCCAGGTGGATACGGAGGGAAAGATCTATGGATTACAGTAAAACAAAAAAGAAACACGTGGAGTGAACCTATGAATTTAGGTCCATTAGTTAATACTACAGGAGATGAAATGTTTCCTTTTATAACCGAGGATTCTACAATTTATTTTGCTTCAAATGGTCATGTCGGCATGGGAGGTTTTGATATATATAAGACATCTAAAAATAAAGATGGGGCATATGTGTCGCCAATTAACTTAAAAGTTCCTATTAACTCTTCAGCTGATGATTTTGGAATGATTATTGAAAGTGGTGGTGAGAGAGGGTATTTAACATCAAATAGGCTTAAATGGGAGGATCAATCTACGGGAAAGTTGAAAAATTCAAAAGGCGGTGATGATATTTATACTTTTGAATTATTTAAACCAAAATTGTCTGTACAAGGTGTTGTAACTGATTCAAAAACAGGTGCAATAATAACAGGAATTAATGTCCAATTAATAGCTGTTAATGGTGTTAAAAGTAGTACAACTACTGATAATACAGGAATGTATTCTTTTGTTTTAGATGAATTAAATTCGTATGAGATAATTGTAGAAACTGAAGGTTATTTAACTAAGATTGCTAGAGAGACTACTGAAGGTATTGTTTCGGATAAAACATTTATTGTTGATTTAAGTGTTGATCCTATTAAAAAGGAAATTATACTTCCTTTAATTAAATATGATTTTAATAAATTTGAATTAAGACCTGAATCTATAGTTGATTTAGAAAAATTAGCCGAAGCATTATTAGATAATCCTAATGTTATAGTTGAGTTAAAATCTCATACTGATTATATAGGTTCCAATGTACAAAATGATAAATTATCACAGCAGAGAGCTGATGTTTGTGTAAAATATTTAGTCTCTAAAGGTATTGAGGTAGGTCGACTAGTTGCAAAGGGTATGGGTGAAACCGAACCATTTGTTATAGAAGAAAAAGATGGTCGATTTAAAGTAGGTGATGTTTTAACTGAATCTTATATTAAGAAAATTCGATTTAAAAAGAATAAAGAAAAAGCAAATCAATATAACAGAAGAACATCTTTTAAAGTAGTAGGTGAAGATTATGTCCCTTCTATTGATAAGACTAAGTAGATAACTTATTAATAATTAAAAAGCATTCTATTAATAGGATGCTTTTTTTTACAATTATGGTAAAAGATAGATATATAAAGAGAGGAGTCTCGGCAGATAAAGAAGATGTGCATAATGCTATAAAACATATAGATAAAGGACTTTTCTCTAATGCGTTTTGTAAGATTGTTCCAGATTATTTAACAGGAGATAAAGATTACTGTTTAATTATGCATGCTGATGGTGCTGGCACTAAATCATCTTTAGCTTATATGTATTGGAAGGAAACAGGAGATGTAAAAGTTTGGAAAGGTATTGCTCAGGATGCTCTCATTATGAATATTGATGATTTATTATGTGTTGGTGCTGTTGATAATATTATGCTTTCTTCTACCATTGGACGTAATAAATCCTTAATTGATGGCCAGGTAATTTCTGAGATCATTAATGGTACTGAAGAGTTATTATATGAGTATAAGAAGTTAGGAGTTAATATCATTTCTACTGGAGGGGAAACAGCTGATGTTGGAGATTTGGTACGAACAATTATTGTAGACTCTACTGTTGTTTCTAGGATGAAAAGGAAGGATGTCATTGATAATGCAAATATTCAAGAGGGAGATGTAATAGTTGGATTGTCATCATTTGGACAGGCAACATATGAAGATCAGTATAATGGTGGAATTGGTAGTAATGGGTTGACTTCTGCAAGACATGATGTTTTTTCAAAAATTTTATCTGAAAGGTATCCTGAAAGTTATGATCCTTTATTACCTGTAGATTTGGTATATTCTGGAACTAAAAAATTAACTGACAATATTAAAGGTTCCGTTTTGGATGTAGGAAAATTGATACTTTCACCAACTAGAACATATGCTCCAATTATTAAGCAAGTTTTAAATAAATATCGTTATAATATTCATGGCATGGTACATTGTAGTGGTGGTGCACAAACTAAGGTTTTACATTTTATCGATAATATCCATATTATTAAAGATAATATGTTTGATTTACCTCCATTATTTAAATTAATACAGCAAGAGTCTGGAACATCATGGGAGGAGATGTATAAAGTGTTTAATATGGGGCACAGGATGGAATTATATGTTCCTATAGATATTGCAGATGATATTATTAAGATTTCAAGGTCATTTAATGTTGATGCTAAAATTATTGGTAGAGTTGAGAAAAGTAAGAAAAAAAAATTAACTATCGATTCTGTGTTTGGAACATTTATTTATTAATATGTTAGATAAGTTAGCTGCAATTAATGAAAGATATTTAGAGGTTGAAAAATTAATATCTTCCTCTAATGCTATGCATGATATGAAGTTATATATTCAGCTTAGTAAGGAGTATAAAGATTTGGAGCCTATTATTAAGGTATATAAGGAATATAGAGATTTAGTTGGTAATATTGCAGAGGCCAAGGAGGTTATATCAAATACTGATGATCCAGAAATGAAAGAGATGGCTAAGACGGATCTTGAGATTAATATACCCAGAAAAGAGGAAATGGATGAAAAGATAAGATTTCTTTTGATTCCTAAAGACCCTGCTGATTCTAAGAATGCTGTGATGGAGATTAGGGCAGGTACAGGTGGGGATGAGGCTTCTATTTTTGCAGGGGATTTATATAGAATGTATACTGCTTTTGCGCAATCAAAAGGTTGGAGAGTAGAATTAGTGGATATTGCAGATGGTACATCTGGAGGTTATAAAGAAATTATTTTTAATATTATTGGTGAAGATGTTTATGGCCAGTTAAAATTTGAGAGTGGTGTACATAGAGTACAGAGGGTTCCGCAGACAGAAACACAGGGCCGGGTTCATACTTCAGCAGCTACTGTTATTATACTTCCTGAGGCAGAAGAGTTTGATATAGAAATATTACCTGCTGACATTAGAAAAGATACTTATTGTTCATCTGGTCCTGGTGGACAATCAGTAAATACTACTTACTCAGCTGTTCGTTTAACTCATATTCCCACTGGAATAGTTGCTCAATGTCAGGATCAAAAGTCTCAACATAAAAATTATGATAAGGCGCTTAAAGTATTGCGTTCTCGCATTTATGAAATGGAGTTGCAAAAAAAATTAGAGGAAGATTCTAAACATAGAAAAACTATGGTTTCCTCTGGAGATAGATCTGCTAAAATTAGAACTTATAATTATCCTCAGGGAAGAGTTACTGAGCATAGAATAGGACTTACAAAGTATAATCTTTCGGCTACAATGGCTGGTGATATTCAGGAATTTATTGATGAATTACAAATGGCAGAAAATGCTGAGAAATTAAAAATGGGAACCATTAATGAATAAACAAGAAATTATATCTCAGATCAAGATAAAAGGATCTTTTTTATGTATAGGATTAGATACAGATATTAATAAAATTCCTAGACACTTATTAAAATTAGAAGATCCTATTTTTGAATTTAATAAGCAAATAATAGATGCCACTAAGGACCTATGTGTAGCGTATAAACCTAATCTTGCTTTTTATGAAACAATGGGGGCTGCAGGATGGGATTCTCTAAATAAAACACTTGAGTATATTCCAGATAATATATTTACTATTGCTGATGCAAAAAGAGGTGATATTGGAAATACTTCTTATATGTATGCTTATGCTTTTTTTGAAAAGATGAATTTTGATTCTATTACTGTTAATCCTTATATGGGTTCAGACTCAGTGACTCCTTTTTTAGATTTTGATAATAAGTGGCTGATACTTTTAGCTCTTACTTCAAATAAAGGAAGTTTAGACTTTCAAAATATTGAAGATAATTCAGGTGAAACACTTTTTAAAAATGTTTTGCAAATTTCTAAAAATTGGGGCAATGATAAAAATATGATGTATGTTGTAGGAGCTACAAAAGCTGACAGTTTGTTAGAAGTTCGTAAAATTATTCCAAATCATTTTTTATTAGTTCCTGGTATAGGTGCTCAAGGCGGTAATTTACAAGATGTAGCAAAATATGGTATGAATTCTGATTGTTGTATTTTAGTTAATTCTTCAAGAAATATTATATATGCAGGAAAAGGAGAAGATTTTGCAGCACAAGCAAGATTAGAGGCTCAAAAATTGCAGAATGAGATGTCTATAATTTTATTAGAGGCAGGAATTAAATAATTATTCTATATACAATATACCCAATCCATTCATGAAAAAGTATTTCCCATTTTTTAAGTGCTTCAACTTGAGGTATTAATAAGTATTCAATATTAAGATTTACCTTAGAATTTGTACAATCAGTAGGAAAAGATGTTATTTTTATGTTTGTCTTGTCAAAACAGTATTTTGCTCTTCTCATATGTTGTGCTGATGTGATCAATAAGAAATCTCCATTTGGGAATGTTTTTTTAAGAATGACAGAAGAATTAAGAGCATTTTCTTTAGTATTTTTTGAAGTGTTTTCAATTAGTATATCTTTATTTGGAATCTTCTTTTTAAGAAGATAGGCTTTGATAGCATCTGCTTCAATATATTTATTTTTAAAAATTGTGCCATTACCACCACTAAGCATAATTTTATTAATAATTCCTTGATGATATAGTTGCTCTGCATCCATCAATCTATCTGCATATTGATTAAAATTATGTGCTTTTGTATTTTGGTCATATTCTGAAATACCACCTAATACGATGCCAACATCATAATTTTTAACAGGGTTGAATCTAGGTATTTCCCAGTATCTAGAAAAACTATCAGCAATAAAATTATTTGTAAAAATATAAAATATAAATAGTGTTGAATAAAGTATACTTTTGCTATTTTTTTTGAAAATTATAGCGCAAGTTAATATTATAAAAATCCAAGTAATTGGTTTGCTTAAAAATGCTAGTATTTTGGATGTGATAAAGAACATAAATTAACTATAATAAAAAGCTTTTTTATTGCTTGCTAATATAACAAGGATTATTTAAAAAATGTTTAAATTGCAACGCCTAAGATATATGATGATAAATGATAAATCTATTTAGAAATATTTTTGAAAAACAGATCTTTGGAGTTAGTTCTTGGTGGGGAGATAAAATAGGTGTAAAAGCATCATTTATCAGATTATTTTTTATTTATGCCACTTTTACGAATGCACTAACTATCTTATTATATTTAGCCATGATGTTTACGCTAAGATTAAGTTATCATTTTAAGTACAAGAAAAGAAAAAGTGTTTTTGATTTATAATAATTGTGGAAAAATTACAGATTATACTTACGATTCTATTATTAATTATTGAGGTTGTGGCATTTGCTTGGTTAATTATAGATATACAGAAGTCAAAAAGGAATCAAGCGAAAATTATCGATTTGGAAAATCAAATATTAAATGTGGAGGATTCAATTATGGAACTTGAGAAGGTCATTGTTAAAAAAATAGATATATTAATAGAAAAGAAGTCTAATGAGTGAAAAAAAAATTCTAGGTGTATGTTCATGGATTTCTGACAAGTTTGAATTAGATGTTGGTGGCTTAAGAATTATATTTATTGCTGCTACTATTTTAGGTTTAGGTTCTCCTATTTTGCTTTATTTTATTTTATATTTAATAAAACCTGGCCAATATTAAAATGAAGATTTTGATAACTGGAAGTAATGGCTTACTTGGTCAGAAACTATTGCATAAGCTTAGACTTGATAATAGTATTGAGTTAGTTGCTACCTCAAAAGGAAACAATAGAGTTTCTATAGAATCAGGATATATTTACTTGAGTCTTGATATTACAAATGAGAAATTAGTTTCAAAAATCATTTTAGATGAAAGACCTTCAGTTGTTATTAATACTGCGGCAATGACAAATGTTGATTTGTGTGAATCTGAGAAATTGCTTTGTAATACTTTAAATGTTGATGCTGTTAGATATTTAGCTGATGCTTGCTACAGAGTTGATGCTCATTTGATACACTTGTCAACTGATTTTATTTTTGATGGCAAGGATGGTCCTTATATGGAAGAAGACAAGCCAAATCCTCTTTCTTATTATGGTTTATCAAAATTGAAGTCTGAACAGTTGCTTTCCAAGCATAATGTAAAATGGACAATCCTTAGAACAATCATTGTTTTTGGTGTAGGTGAGAGTTTAAGTAAGAATAATATTGTACTTTGGGCTAAGGATATGCTAGAGAGAGGAGTGGAGATGAATATTATTGATGATCAATTTCGTGCTCCAACTTTAGCAGAGGATTTGGCAAATGCTTGTATCTTAGCAGCTAAAAAAACAGCTTTAGGTATATATAATGCTTCAGGTAAGGATATTATGAGTATTTATGAAATGGTAGAAAAAATTGCACAATACTTTCGTCTTAGTACTAATTGTTTAAATAGGATTAGGACATCAGATTTATATCAGACAGCAAAGAGACCTTTAAAAACTGGTTTTGTATTAGATAAGGCAAAAAAAGAGTTAGGTTTTGTTCCACATAGTTTTGAAGATTGTTTAAATATAATAGATAAACAGTTGATATGAAAAAAATAATATTTTTACTTTTTTATTGGCCATTTTTTATTTTTGCCCAGAGTTATATCATAGATGATAATAATTTACAAATGTTTGGGAATACTGACAATTCTAATATAAGTGTAAATACATACTATAATACACTGGATACTTGTGGTGTTTTATGGAATATTATTAATGATTCATTGCCACAAAACTGGGAATTTTCAATTTGTTTTGATGACTGTTATTCTGTTGGTGTTGAAAGTGGTCAAGATGTTTTTATTACAAATGAGCAGATATATTTAGGTTGTCATATCTATCCTAATGGACAAGAAGGATTTGGGATTGTCCAAATGGAGATCATAACAAATGACTTATATAAAGATACTGTAACTTGGTCAGGATATATTGATAACATTTCATCATTGGCAGATAAAAATTCTAAAAATATAAAGCTAATTAAAATTTTAGATTTTTTAGGAAGAAATAATAAAGTAAAAAATCAACCTCTTTTTTATATCTATGATGATGGAACGGTGGAGAAAAAAATAGTTTTAGAATAAATTAAACAAACAAAATGAAAGAAAAAATATCGTTGTTATTTATTATGTTATTTGCATCTATTTCTGCAAAGGCTAATTCATTAAGTGAAAGAATAGATAGTTTCTTTAAGCCAATTGTAGCAGATTATTTGGTTCCTGTGATTTTTTGGGATCCAATTAAATTTTTAGGTTTTGATATTGGAGCTGATGTTCCCATTGTAGTGATATGGTTGGTATTTGGAGCTGTATATTTTACGTTCCGTATGGGTTTTATAAATATTAGAGGATTTATTCATGCTATTGGATTAGTTAGGGGACATTATGATGATCCTAATGACAAGGGAGAGGTTTCGCATTTCCAAGCTCTAACTACTGCGCTTTCTGCTACAGTAGGACTGGGAAATATTGCAGGTGTTGCTATTGCCATTTCTATTGGAGGACCTGGAGCAACATTTTGGATGATAGTAGCTGGATTGTTAGGCATGTCAGCTAAATTTGTAGAATGCACATTAGGAGTAAAATACAGGAAATTAGATGAGTTTGGTGAGGTTTCAGGAGGCCCAATGTATTATTTGAGAGATGGTTTAGCCAAATATAATATGGCTATTTTAGGTAAATTCCTTGCTGTATTATTTGCAATACTTTGTATTGGAGGCTCTTTTGGTGGTGGAAATATGTTTCAAGCTAACCAAGCTTATGCTCAATTATCAGGACAGTTTCCAGTTTTAGCTGGAAATGGACCAATGTTTGGCTTTATATTAGCTATTTTAGTTGGTGCTGTTATCATCGGAGGTATAAAATCCATTGCAAATGTTACTGAGAAGGTAGTTCCTTTTATGGCTGCTTTATACGTAGGTACTGCATTAATTATAATATTGATGAATATAACTCAGATTGGCAATGTATTTTTAATGATTATTTCAGGAGCTTTTACTCCTGCTGCTGGTTTAGGAGGTGTGATAGGAGTACTTGTTCAAGGATTTAGACGGGCTGCTTTTTCAAATGAAGCTGGTGTTGGCTCTGCTTCTATTGCACATTCTGCAGCAAAGACAAATGAACCAGTTTCGGAAGGTATTGTTGCGTTGTTAGAACCATTTGTTGATACAGTTATAATTTGTACAATGACAGCATTAGTATTAATTATAAC